>Ga0099364_10008365_pt1 | contig 14576 bp, 16 predicted proteins | sample TergutTh196P3_FD_73070 | JGI IMG/M metagenome (GOLD analysis project Ga0099364, IMG submission 73070) | Microcerotermes parvus P3 segment gut microbial communities from Pointe-Noire, Republic of the Congo - Th196 P3 | ecosystem: Host-associated > Arthropoda: Insects > Digestive system > Gut ... | reverse complement strand
CCCAATTAGTTTTTCTTTTGCGGCAATATCCTGTTTTGAAATTGCTTTACCGGTACAGGCGAGCAAGCCAAACAAAAAAACAATTAATAGTATTAAACATGTTTTCTTCAATCTCATAAAAACTCCTTATTCTGTTATGTGAAGTACCAAACTTTTTTAATTTATTTTTCTATATACTGCCTTATCACCGGAACGAGCGTCATAAATTAGTGTAAGTTTTGACCCCGATAGTGTATAGTCAACCGTTTGTGATTGACCATAGGCTGTAATATTAATGCGATTACCTTCAACAACCTTCCATGTGATGCTCATTCCTTCCATTTCTCCGGTTCCGTCTCTAAAAAATTCAAAGCTGTCCACACTGCTCCAATTCGTGCTGCTTTCAATCTCCCATTTTCCTGCTAACCTTGAATTTTGACCACTCCTAGTCCTTGAGGATGTTTCTTGTTTTATCCAATAATCTCCATACTCATCAATAAGAGTACGTGAATTTTCAATCGTCCAATGTTCTACAGGACTATCTTCATATACTAAAGTTACTATACTACCGGAAACCGAATAGGTGCCAATCTCTATATCTTCATCATCAGTTTCAGAATACCTTAGAGTAAAATTCTTACCTTTAAAAGTTATAGAATCATATGCATCATCCTCATAAACATACTTACCGGAAAGGCTGCCGGTACAAGCTGCCATCGAAAAGCCGATTACTGCCACAAGAGCAATTATCCCTAACAATTTAACGATCTTTCTCATTTTCTCTCCTCCTAAAAATTCATCACTTATTAAAGAAAGGTCATACAGGTCAGTATAATTATGCGTACTATGTTTCCCTTAACCGCATTATAATGTGGGTTAATGTTTAGATAATACCGTAGAATATAACAGTTGTCAAATAAAAAACCACCATTTTTAAGTAGTCTAATAGGTATGGGTTTTAGTGAAAACTTAAGAGAAGCAATAGAATATAGTGGTTTGGTACAGAAAGAACTGGCATATAAGACAAAAATATCTTTGAGAAGTATAGAAAATTACCTTCGGGAAGATGCGTCTTTACCTTCGGTAGATAAGGCAGTACGGATTGCTCAAGTACTTGGGGTTACTGTCGAATACCTGGTAACAGGAAAGAAGCCACCTGTGGATAATTTAGCATTTGTTAACTACGATATTAGAACTTTACTACAAAATTTAAAAAAACTCCCCAAAAGCAAACAACGCATTGTAATCCAAAACGCCCTTAATATGGTAGAAATCCTCTCACAACCTAATAAAACTGTTTAATTCTTGATTTTTTTTCAACAATAAAGGGTATGACTTGACTTTTCTTCATTTATTGTATATACATTATTGTAGGGCATAAAATGGGGCAAACAATAATAAGTGCAGACGATCGCTTTGAATGGGATGATGAAAAAAGCAGGATAAATAAAGAACGTCATGGGCTTTATTTTCATGAAATATTACCAGCTTTTGACGATCCATATCTTCTTGAAATATATGATGATACCCATTCAGCTCCGGAAGAAGTCAGATATAAAGGTTTAGCGAAGTTGCAGGGTTTTATCGTTCTGTATCTATCATATACAGAACCAGCAAGCGGTAGAACAAGAATAATATCTGTTCGACATGCTGAACCAATCGAGGAGAAGGCATATTATGAATGGTGTAAAAACTTTATCCCCTGAACGGATTGCAGAAATAAAAGCTTTTAAAAATACCGATTTTACAGATTGCCCTGTACTTACAGAAGAAGAATTGAGAAAACTGCGCCCCCGTCATCCTGAATATTTTAAACCAAAGAAACAAGCCGTCCAGATTCGGCTTGATGTCGATGTATTATCTTGGTTTAAAGGTTTCGGAAAAGGTTATCAAAGCCGAATAAATGCAATACTCCGGGAAGTAATGCTGCAGAATACCCAAGAAGCAGGCTGATAGTGTTACCTCTGTAAAGTTGGTAAGCAAACAACGCATTGTAATCCAAAACGCCCTCAATCTACAAATTCCGCTCCCATTTCTCTTGCACAGCATGACATAAATCTATAGAATGTCAGCATGAAACATACATTGGGCGAACGTATCGCCGAAATACGCAAAACTTATTCAATCAGCAGAGAAGTTCTGTCTGAACGGAGCGGCGTTAATGCCGATTTAATCACTAAAATAGAAGATGATGGGCACATTCCTGATCTTGCCCCTCTCATTAAAATAGCAAGGGGGTTGGGCGTTAGGCTCGGCACTCTACTTGACGATCATGAACAACTAGGACCGGTTATTTCCAGAGCGGGAGAAACCGCCTCATCAAGCCGGTTTAAGACGGGGCTTCCCGAAGGAACAGATGTTTCAACCGGGCATCATGGCATGAGTTTCAGCGCGCTTGCGGCGGACAAAAACGGCCGCCACATGGAACCGTTTATCGTAACAATCCAAAGCGATGCGCAGCAGGAAAAATCCGCGCACGAAGGCGAAGAGTTTATTCATGTACTGGAAGGAACACTGGCGCTTGAATACGGTACGGAAAAAGAAACTTTAAAAACAGGGGATTCCGTTTATTACGATTCCATTGTGCCGCATCGTGTGTATTCCGCAGACAATAATCAGGTAAAGATTTTGGCTGTCATTTATACACCTGTATAAAATAGGATAAACTTATGGAATATATCGAAAAAACCTTAAGCGCAGTCTTAAGGGAGAAAACGCAATCCGCTCCCAATCAGGATTTTATAATTTACTCGGATCGCAATCTGCGTTTTACTTATGCCGAGTTTGATAAAAGAGTTGATGATTTTGCAAAGGGTCTTTTGGAAATGGGAATTAAAAAGGGCGACCATGTAGGTATTTGGGCTACCAATGTGCCGGACTGGAATACCGTGCTTTTTGCCTGTGCAAGAATTGGCGCTGTCCTTGTTACCGTAAACACAAGTTACAAAACCCATGAGCTTGATTATGTGTTAAAACAATCGGACATGGTCTGTCTTTGTGTAATCGACGGTTGGCGCGATTCCGATTATATCGGAATGGTGCATGAACTTGTTCCCGAATTAAGAACATCTCAAAGAGGAAATATCAATTCGCCGAAATATCCCTGCCTAAAATATGTTGTCCATGTAGGTCAGCAGAAACACAGGGGTATGTTCAGTTTTAACGAAATCTTATTGTTGGGTCAGCATACTGATCCAAAACAAATGCTGGAAATAGAAGCGTCTCTTGAAACTAACGATGTTGTCAACATGCAGTACACAAGCGGTACGACAGGTTTCCCCAAGGGCGTAATGCTTACGCACAGGAATATTTTGAATAACGGATACGGCATTGGCGAGAACCAGCGTTTTTCACGCAAAGACATTGTGTGTCTTCCCGTTCCGTTGTTCCATTGTTTCGGCCTTGTGTTGGGAATGATGGCGGTACTAACTCACGGCGCGACTGCCGCAATGCTGGAATGGTTTGATGCTTTACTGGTGCTTGCTACGATTCAAAAAGAAAAATGCACGGCAGTTTACGGCGTGCCTACAATGTTTATAGCTGAGTTGAATCACCCCATGTTTAAGATGTTTGATTTATCGAGTCTGCGTACAGGTATCATGGCAGGATCGCCCTGTCCTATCGAAACAATGCGGCAGGTTATCGATCAAATGTACATGAAAGAAGTTACAATCTGTTACGGTTTAACGGAGTCCTCGCCTGTTATGACCCAGACCCGTTATGACGATGACATTCTTGTAAAGGTAGAAACTGTAGGGCGCGCCCTTCCCGGCGTAGAAGTGACAATCCGTGACCCCGAAACAGGCGGGGAATGCCAAGACGGCACTCACGGCGAGTTCTGCTGCCGCGGCTACAACACCATGAAAGGTTATTACAAAATGCCCGAAGCCACGGAACTGTGTATCGATAAACAGGGCTGGTTACATTCCGGGGATCGCGGCGTAAAAAACAGCGACGGAACTTTTAAAGTAACAGGACGCATTAAAGACATGATCATTCGCGGCGGAGAGAACATTTCGCCCAAAGAAGTTGAGGACTTCCTGTACACCATGCCCGGAGTTAAAGATGTTCAAGTTGTCGGTATATCCGATGAAAAATACGGCGAAGAGGTTGGCGCATTTATTATTCTACGCCCCGATATTACCATAACCGAAGAAGATGTACTTGACTATTGCCGCGGTAAAATCAGCCGCTTTAAAGTCCCAAGGTATGTATTCTTTGTAGAAGGTTTCCCTCTCACCGCCAGCGGCAAGATACAAAAGTACCTATTGCGCGAAATGGGCGACAAAATAGCAAAAGAACGCAAGGGGTAATTAACCAAACACCTCTACGCGGTTTCTGCCTAGTTCTTTGGCTTTCCTTAGCGCGGCATCTGAAGTTTCCATGAGTTCTTCCGTTGTTTTGGCGTGAACGGGCGCGAAAGAAATGCCAATGCTGGTGCGGGTGGAAATTTGTGTAGTTTCATCTGAGTTGGGGTTTATGGGAACGTCTACCTGTTTTTTCTCTATTTTTTCTCTGATTCGCTCTGCGACTTTTACGGCATTTTCCATGTCCGTGTCGGGGAGGAGGACCGCGAATTCATCACCTGCGAGGCGGGTTGGAATGTCGCCCGGGCGCAGACAGGAGCTGATCATTTCTGCTGCCGACATTATTACCAAGTCTCCGCCTTTTGCTCCGTGTTTATCATTGATAGAGTGTATCTTGTCCAGATCCATCATTAAAAGAGACATTACACGCAAAGCCATTGATTGATTGCTAAAACGCTCCTTGATAGATTCTTCCAGAAAGTGCCGGTTATAAAGACCTGTCATTTCATCGGTTATGGCTCTGCGGCGTGCGGTTTCACCCCACCTAATCAGATCGCTGTAGGATTTTGACGATTGATCCAGCCAGCGATTTTGAACAACGCTGATTGCCCGCAGTATTTTAGAACCAATCGTTGGGTGCTCTTTAATTATCCTGTAAAAATCCTTTTTGCGAAGCATTATTAAAACAGAATCTGCTGAGGCGGTAATTGTTGCGGATCTTGGCTCATGGGCAATGATAGACATTTCTCCAAAAAAATCACCTGTTTTTATATCGAATATTTTACGTTGAGTTCCGTCTGACTGAGTGCCATAAGCGCTCATAGCTCCGGAAAAAAGGATATACATCTCCTGACCGTCATCACCTTCGCTAAAAACGGTTTCATCTTTTTTTATATTGATAGTTTCTAAAATCTCGGCAAAAGTGTTAAATTCCACTTCGCTTAATTTCAGGAAAAGAGACAGTTTTGATAAAAATGTATGGGCCAGTGTGTTATTTTCTTCGCTCATTTATTTCCCGTTTTAGAGTAGTGTATTATTTTTTCTCCGCCGTCACGCCATGTTTCCATAAGAGCGGCATAAGTTCCGCTGTAAAAACTTAACCACTCAGCATCGTCTTTTGCCCAGATTGCCCAGGATATTGTCGCAGAAAAATGAAATTCGGGAATGTCGTCCTGAGCGGGAACTGGCTCCATATCGGAGATAGATTCATTTAATTCTTCAACTATTTTTTTAGTCTCCTCTTCATTAAAGTTATCAAAGATTAAAGCAACTTCATTGCTTCTTAAACGCAACGGCCATCCATGACCAATTTTTCTTGTAATGTTTTTTAGTATTAAAGCTATTCTGACCATGGCTTCATCTCCGGCTGAATGTCCCCGGGAATCTACCAGTATTTTAAATCGATCCGGTTTTAGCATGATCAGTGCAGAAGGCTCGCTTAAAACGCCGATTATTTCATCATTAATTAAAGCCTGTTTCCAAAGACCTGTGCTGGAATCTTCATAAGCCCGCCTGTGAAGCTGTTGTACCCATGACATATTATCCAGAATCAATTTATTGACGGATTTTATTCGGCCTGTCATCATCACAATAGCATTAAGAAGGATATTACAAACTACACGGGGTTCTTCCTGAGCCAGAGTATTCATTGTTAATTCAGGAGCGGGAAATACAATCAGTTCAGAGTTTTCTCCGGCTTCGGCAAAGGCATCGTACACAGCGCCCCGTGCAAAGTCAAAGTCGCCTATGGTGTCGCCTGCGGCGAACATAGCCAAATCGTCTTCACTGCCGTCCTCGTGCGGTTTATAAACGCGGATAGTTCCCTTTTTTAAGATAAAAAAATGCCTGGCCTTTTCTCCCGATGAAAATAAAGGTGCGCCTTTAGAAAGGTTGAGCATGCCGGATCGGGATATAATAAAGTCGATTTCTTCCTCTCTTAGATTGAAGAAAAGCTCGGCTTTTTGAATTAATAATAAATCAACTTTAGACGCAGTCATTGCTATATTATTACTTAATTACAATAAAATGTCGAGAAGGTGGGCTTGCAAGTTTCCCTATAACACGCTACAATACTCCCATTGAACAGAAAATCACACCAAACAGGGGGGACTCATGGCATGTGCTAAAACAGGGGAAGATTATACTTTTCCCAAAGAATTACTGTCATTTATAGAAGAATGGAAGGTTAAACCCGGGAGTCTTATCATGATTCTTCATAAAACCCAGGAAACCTTTGGATATATATCCCGTCCGGTGGCTGACCAGCTGTCATTGCTTACAGGAATTTCTCTTGCACGGATATACGGGGTTATTACTTTTTATCACTTCTTTAAAACTAAAAAGCCGGGAAGACATAAAATCTCTGTATGTATGGGGACTGCCTGTTACCTTAAAGGCGCTCAGGACCTTCTCGATGAAACCCGCAAGATTCTTGGCATTGAACCGGAAGGCGTTACAGAAGACGGTCAATTTTCCATTGACCCTGTCCGCTGTGTCGGTTGTTGCGGACTTGCTCCGGTGCTTACGGTAGGAACTGATACCTACGGCAAACTTACCAAGGATATGCTTCCGGGAATTATAGCGAAATATCAGAATGTGTATACATAATTACACAGGGTTTTAACCATGCACTTTACACTGGCTGACCTTGTAACTGACATTACACAGAATGCTATAGAAGCCGGTGCGGGTATGGTAGAACTGGAAGTTATTGAAACCTTGCCTTCCAATGGAAGCGGGGGGGAATTCCGTTTTCTTGTAAGGGACAACGGCAGGGGAATGACAGAGGAGGAATTAAAAAAAGCAATAGATCCTTTTGTTACAGACGGCATAAAACACCCTAACCGTAAAGTTGGTTTGGGGCTTCCTTTTTTAATTCAGACAGCTGGTCAGTCAAACGGCGGCTGGGACATTAAGTCCGAAAAAGGGAAGGGTACTACTGTTACAGCATGGTTTGACAGCTCAAATGTTGATATGCCTCCGGTGGGTGATATTCCGGGAATGTTCAGAACTATTTTAATGTTTGAAAGTTCTGCGGAAGTACATATCCACCGGAAGAATTTTAAAAATGGAAAGGAAGATGAATACGAGTTTTGTAAAACAGAACTCATCGAGGCTCTTGGCAGCCTTGAAGATGCCGGATCGCTTATACTGCTTGATCAGTATCTGCGATCTTTAGAAGAGAATGAGGAGTAAAATATGGCGAAAATGAGTCTTGATGACCTGAGAAAATTAAGAGATTCAAAAAAAGATGATCTGCGTAAACGGGATTCAGAGGGCAAGGAACTTCAGGTTATTGTCGGTATGGGGACTTGCGGTATTGCCGCCGGAGCAAAGGCGACTTTAGATGCATTCCTTGCCGGCATTGATGAAAACAATCTGGTAGATACCTGTCTTGTGCGGCAAACGGGCTGTATGGGGCTTTGTCATTCAGAACCGACGGTCGAAATTATTGTACCGGGAATGCCGCCTGTAATTTACGGCATGGTTGACGCTGATGTCGCCAAAGAAATCGTACAAAAACATTTAGTCGGCAGGGAACTTATAAGCGGCCGTATTTTAGACCGTCCCGCCGTTGATATTATGAAATAAGGAGGCAAGGCAAATATGGCGTATAACCATTATATCCTTGTTTGCGGCGGTACAGCCTGCGAATCCAACAAGGGCATAGAGCTTTTTGCGCAGCTTAATGAAGAAGCGCAAAAACAAGGCGTTAAAGATCAGGTGCAGATTGTAAAAACCGGTTGTTTCGGTTTTTGCGAAAAAGGCCCGATTGTCAAGGTTCTTCCAGAAGATTCATTTTATGTCGAAGTTAAACCGGAAGATGCAAAAGAAATTATTGCAGAACAAATTGTAAAAGGGCGCGAGGTAAAAAGGCTTCTTTATAAGGACGAGCATGTAAAAGCCGCCAATGCAGTAGAAGATATCCAGTTTTACCAAAAACAGTTCCGTGTAGTTTTGCGTAACTGCGGCGCTATAGACCCTGAAAGCATCGATGAATATATAGCAAGAGAAGGCTACAGCGGAATGGAGAAAGTCCTTTTTGAATGGACTCAGGAACAATTAATAGAAGAAATAAAAACTTCCGGGCTTCGCGGAAGAGGCGGTGCCGGATTTCCCACATGGCTTAAATGGGATTTAACCCGTAAAGCGCAGGGCGATATCAAATACATTATCTGTAATGCCGACGAAGGCGACCCGGGTGCGTACATGGATCGTTCTATTATAGAAGGCGACCCTCATTCGGTTATCGAGGGAATGATTACAGCCGGAAAAGCGGTTGGAGCAAACAATGGTTTTGTTTATATCCGCGCCGAATATCCGCTTGCCATTGAAAGGTTAAAAACAGCTCTGAAACAGGCCGCTGAATACGGTCTTTTGGGAAAAAACATACTTGGGTCGGGATTTGATTTTGACATCGAAATCCGCCTCGGCGCAGGCGCGTTTGTCTGCGGCGAAGAAACGGCTTTGATTAAATCCGTAGAAGGCAACCGGGGAATGCCCGTTCCCAAACCGCCGTTCCCTGCGAACAGGGGTCTTTGGGACAGGCCGACGGTTATTAATAACGTAGAAACTTTTGCCAATGTTCCTGTTATTACCGCGAAAGGCGGAGCGTGGCTTTCTAAAATTGGTACGGAAAAATCAAGAGGTACTAAGGTATTCGCACTGACGGGAAAAGTTAAAAATTCCGGCCTTGTCGAAGTACCAATGGGCACGTCTTTACGCGAAATTGTTTTTGAGATCGGCGGCGGAATAAAAGGCGGTAAAAAGTTTAAGGGCGTGCAGACCGGCGGTCCTTCCGGCGGTATTCTTACAGAAAAATCACTTGATCTTCATATCGACTTTGAAACATTGACAGAAAACGGTTCTATGATGGGTTCGGGCGGCATGATTGTCATGGACGAAGATGACTGTGTTGTCGACGTATCGCGCTTTTACATGGAATTCTGTGTAGAAGAAAGCTGCGGTAAATGTTCTCCATGCCGGATTGGTACAACTCAGATACTTAAACTTTTAGAAAAAATCTGTGACGGCAAGGGCGAAATGGAAGACCTGCAAAAACTGGAAGATATCGGCCATGCCGTAACAAAAGCTTCTCTTTGTATGTTAGGCTGTACTGCGGCAAATCCGACAATGTCTACCTTGCTTAATTTTAAAGAGGAGTATCTTGAACATATCCGCGACAGAAAATGCCGTTCGGGAAAATGCAAAAATCTTTTAAGTTATTCCATTATCACGGAAAATTGTATTGGCTGCGGATTGTGTGCGAAAAAATGTCCTGCCAACTGTATTACGGCCGAAGATGCCGCCAAATATCCCGACAAAAAGAAGCCTCCTTATATTATTAATCAGGCTGATTGTATCAAGTGCGGTGAGTGTTTGAATGTTTGTAAATTCAAAGCGGTAAACAAAGGCTAAGGGAGTGTAAATATGATTAATATAACGATAAACGGTAAACCTTTAGAAGTACAACCGGGGACAACAATTCTGGAAGCCGCAAAAATGGTGAATGTAAAAATTCCTACCTTATGTTACAACCCTGATCTTTCACCCTGGGCTTCATGCGGTATCTGTATTGTCAGAATGGGAAATTCTCCTAAGATGGTACGCGCCTGTACAACGGCTTGCGAAGAAAAAATGAACATCATTACCCACGACCCGGAAATTATCACCGTGCGGCGTACAGTCCTTGAATTGATTCTTTCTAATCACCCTAATGACTGTCTGCAGTGTCCGCGTAATAATTCCTGCGAGTTACAGGATCTTGCCGCAGAGTTTGGGCTTAGAGAAGCGCCTTACAAAAAAATAGTAAACGAAATCCCCATAGACGATTCTAACCCCGCAATTGTCCTTTGCCCCGAAAAATGTATCCGCTGCGGACGTTGTGTAAAAGTCTGTCAGGATGTACAAAATGTTTGGGCGCTGGAATTCCTCGGGCGGGGCATTAACGGTAAAATCGCCAGTGCGGCGGACGCTCCGTTGGGTGACAGTCCCTGTATCAAGTGCGGACAGTGCGCCGCCCATTGCCCTGTCGGAGCTATTTATGAACGCGACGATACCAAGAGTGTATGGAACGCTTTACAGGATACGAACAAACATTCCGTTGTGCAGATTGCTCCCGCCGTCCGTGTCGCATTAGCCGAAGAATTCGGTCTTGAGATCGGCACATTGTTTACAAAAAAAATCTATGCCGCTTTACGCCGTCTTGGTTTCAAAACTGTTTTTGATACCAATTTTGCGGCGGACCTTACCATAATGGAAGAAGGCACGGAACTTGTTAAACGTCTTACCGAAAAAGGAAGCACTCTTCCGCTTATTACTTCCTGCTGCCCCGCATGGGTGGATTACCTTGAAAAATACTACCCGGATATGATCCCCTATTTTTCTACGGCGAAATCCCCCCAACAGATGATGGGTGCGATGATAAAAGCGTACTGGGCGGGCAAGGCCGGGGTAGACCCGCAAAAGGTATACTCGGTGTCTGTAATGCCCTGTACCGCTAAAAAATGGGAAACAAAACGCAACGACGACATGAAAAGCGCCGGAGCAGGTTACGATGTAGACATTGTAATTACCACAAGGGAACTTGCCCGCATGATCAAACAGGCGGGTATCGAAATTCTCGAACTGCCCGATGAAGATGCCGACAGCCCGCTGGGCCCGTACACGGGAGCAGGAACTATCTTTGGCGTTACGGGCGGCGTTCTGGAAGCCGCTGTACGAAGCGCTTATTACCTTGTCACAAAGAAGGAAATGCCCGATGTCAATTACAAACCTGCCCGCGGTCTTGAAGGCGTAAAAGAAGGGGAAGTTGACTTTGGAAACGGGACAAAAATCCGTATCGCTGTAGCCCACCAAATGGGTAATATCGCTGCTGTATTGGACAAAATCCGCGCAGCAAAAGCCGCCGGACAAGAGCCGCCGTATCACTTTGTAGAGGTAATGGCTTGCAGAGGCGGCTGTGTGGCAGGCGGCGGCCAGCCTTATGGCTGCACCGATGAAGTACGCAAGAAAAGGAGCGCGGGCATCTACAAAGACGATGAAAAATCGCAGTACCGCTGTTCGCATTTGAATCCGTGTATCAGCCAGGTTTACAAGGAATTCCTTGGCGAACCGGGCAGTCACAAAGCGCATGAGCTGCTCCACACAAAGTATGTGGAACGACCGCTCTATATCAAGTGAGATTACGGCGATAGATAACTTTTAAAAGTTATTTATCGCCGTTTTTATTTTAAGGAAATTTTAGGAGGAAAGTTATGGAAAAGTTTTTCAAACTGAGTGAAAACAACACTAGTGTAAAGACAGAACTTATTGCCGGGTTAACGACATTTATGACAATGGCGTACATTCTCATTGTTAACCCCAATATTTTGTCTTATGCAGGAATGGACTGGGGAGCGGTTTTTACCGCTACAGCAATAGCTTCGGTTTTTGCTACATTGATGATGGCGTTAGTGGCAAAATATCCGTTTGCGCTTGCACCCGGTATGGGGCTTAACGCGTTTTTCGCGTTCACCGTAGGCTTGGTGTGGGGCTGGCAGATAGCGCTTGTCGCGGTATTTATCGAAGGTATTCTGTTCATAATAATGTCGCTATTCAATGTACGCGAAGCTATTTTTGATTCAATCCCCAAAAACCTAAAGCTTGCGGTCAGTGCAGGTATTGGTTTGTTTATTGCGTTTATTGGTTTTGTCAATGGCAAACTGGTAGTTGTAAATATTCCAGATGTACCTGTAACAATTGGCGATCTTTCCAGTATTACAGTAATTTTGATGCTCGCGGGTACTGTTATTACAATGGCTCTTCTTGCTTTAAAGGTTAAAGGAGCATTGCTTTGGGGAATTTTAGCCACATGGATTATCGGTATAATTTGTCAGCTTGCAGGGTTATATACAGTTAATCCTGATGCGGGTATGTATTCTTTAATTCCGGCAGGGATTTTCTCTTTGCCGCCGTCTGTTAAAGGAAACAATTTATTCGCCGCATTTGCTCATATTCAAGACAATTTTAACATAAATATTTTTAATTTTATTATAATTGTTTTTGCATTCCTGTTTGTTGATGTTTTTGATACAATCGGCACTGTTATTGGCGTTTCCGAAAAAGCGGGTTTTATGGATAAAAACGGGAAACTTCCCAGAGTAAAGCAAGTTCTTTTGGCTGACGCTGTTGGTACTGTTGTAGGATCAACTTTAGGAACTTCAACTGTTACAACTTATGTCGAAAGCGCCGCGGGTGTCGCCGAAGGGGGCAAGACAGGTCTTACCGCTTTAACCGTTGCAGCCCTGTTTTTTGTAGCTCTTTTCTTCTCTCCAATATTTGCAGCAATTCCCGCATTTGCTACAGCCCCTGCCCTTATACTTGTAGGGTTTTTTATGATGCAGAATGTCGTAAAGATCGATTTTGCCGATCCTACAGAAGGTATCCCTGCTTTTATAGCAATTGCCACTATGCCGCTTATGTATAGTATCGCAGACGGTATCGTATTTGGCGTACTTAGTTATGTAATTCTTAAGCTCGTTTCCGGCAAGAGAAAAGAAATAAGTATTGTAATGATTATTATTGCTATACTTTTTGTGCTTAAACTTGTTTCTAAAGCTGTACTAGGTTACTAACGATTTACAGCGTAATATTTTGGGGGAATAAATGAAAAACGAGGAAATACTACATTACATTGACCACACACTGTTGAAAGCTACCGCCTCGTGGGAGGAGATAAAATCCCTCTGCGATGAGGCGGTGCGTTTTAACACCGCGTCTGTCTGTATTCCCCCATATTATGTGAGACCTGTTTATGAAACGTATGGTGAAAAGCTGAATATCTGCACGGTAATTGGTTTTCCGCTTGGTTACAATGTTACCGCCGTTAAAGTTCTTGAAACAGAAAAAGCCATACAGGATGGCGCTTCCGAGATCGACATGGTGATCAATGTTGGAAATGTCAAAAACGGGTATTTTGAAAAAATTCTGGAAGAAATCAAGTTAGTAAAAAAAGCCTGTGGTGATAAAATCCTGAAAGTGATTATCGAAACCTGTTACCTTAGCGAAGATGAAAAAATCCGCCTGTGTGGTATTGTTACCGAAGCCGGGGCGGATTTTATCAAGACTTCAACTGGATTTGGAACAGCCGGAGCAACGCTCGCTGATGTAGAACTTTTTAAAAAGCATGTCGGGAATGAAGTAAAGATAAAAGCCGCCGGTGGGGTTAAAACCCGAGAGGACCTTGAAGCGTTCATCGCCGCCGGAGCAGTGCGGATTGGCACAAGCTCTGCGGTTAAACTGCTTGACGGCGGGAACGCTGTAGGGTATTAGATTAATTCCCATCCCGGACTATCTCAATCTTTATCCCGTCGCTTTGATCCGGTTCTTCCTTGGGCGGGATTGAAACACGAAGGATTCCGTTTTTGTAAACGGCTTTGACTTTATCCTGAGCGTATTTGTCCAGCGGTACAAAGTATTTTTGCTTTTCGATGTCTTTCATTTTTAGGCGGCGTTTGAAGTAGCGGACATTTTCTTCCGACCTTACAGGACTGTCCGGGGCTTGTTCCGGCGCTGCATTGCCCATTTTTGCGGAAAAAACCATGTAATCGCCCTGAAAAGAAAGGCTTATATCCTTTTCATCAAAACCGGCAAGGGCAAATTCAAAGACAAGAGTCCTATCCTCGGTCATAAGGACATTCATCGGCGGGTATGAATAGTTGGGGTAAAAATCAGTGTTTTCGTCAAAGAACTGCCTGCCAAAAGTAAAAGGACCGCCCCTGAAACCAGCCCCGTCAGAATCGCATTGATTAAATTTACGGTGGAATTCGTCCTTGAAATCCTGTGCCGCTTCAAAAATCTCATCAAAAATACTGCCCAGATCCATGTAATTTCTTGTACCCTTCATAAAAAACTCCTTTTACGCGCTGCGGCCTACGGCGCACAATCGGGAACGCTGTACGCGCTTCCCGGCTTAGTGGAATAAGGAATCCCCATACGGGCAATTCCCGGGAGAACTTAGCCCCCTAAGACTAATTTACTGTATTCTTGAAAAAAAGTCAAAAAATAATGAAAAATTTATCTTGTGTTTTTTTTAAAACCATGCTATTATTTCATCATGTTAATAATGTGGAAATTTTCTTTGCCAGCGTGTGCGCTTGTTTTTACTCATAGTGGGAACAAAATCGTATACCCCCCCCCCCCCCCCCCCCGTTCGGGGGGGGGGGTTTTTTTTTTTTTTTTTTTTAATAAAAAAAAAAGAAGAAGGGGGGGGGGGGGGTTTTTTATATTATGTACACAGAAACTATAGAT
>Ga0099364_10008364_pt1 | contig 14576 bp, 14 predicted proteins | sample TergutTh196P3_FD_73070 | JGI IMG/M metagenome (GOLD analysis project Ga0099364, IMG submission 73070) | Microcerotermes parvus P3 segment gut microbial communities from Pointe-Noire, Republic of the Congo - Th196 P3 | ecosystem: Host-associated > Arthropoda: Insects > Digestive system > Gut ... | reverse complement strand
TAGTTTTTATAAACAATAAAATACAACATAATGAGGATAAATTTTAAAAAAAAAAAAAAAAAAAAAATTTTTAAAAAAAAAAAAAAAAAAAAAAAAAAAAAAAAAAAAATGGATAATTAGCTATTTGATAAATTATTGAATCATTCATTCTATGACTAGTATCCATTAATTTATAAGTGGAAAAATAAAAATTACAAAAATTAAGTTTTAAGTGTTTTAATGGAGGAAAATATAAATGGATGACATATTATTAATGCTTCCAGGTCCAACAAGTGTTGCTCCTCGAGTATTAAAAGCCATATCTGATAATATTGTTAACCACAGAAGTGCAATATTTGGAGAAATATTTACAGAAACAACCGAGTTAATGTCTGAAATATTCAAAACTAATAATCAATCTTACTTACTTACAGGTTCAGGTACCTCAGCTATGGAAGCAGCTATAGCTAATACCTTAAACCAAAAAGACAAAATACTTAATATTGTTGGTGGAAAATTCGGTCAAAGATTCATGCATATAGCTAAGGCAATGGGTGGAAATCCTCAAGAATTAGCTATTGAATGGGGAGATGCTGTAACACCAGAACAAGTTAAAGAAGCATTAGATAAAGATGAAGATATAAAAGCTGTTACAATAGTGCATAATGAAACTTCTACTGGAGTAGCTGCACCTATTGAAGAAATTGGTAAAGTTGTGAAAAACTATGATGCTTTATACATTGTGGATACTGTTTCATCCCTTGGAGGAGATAGAGTAGATGTAGATAAGTTTGGTATTGATATCTGTGTTACTGGTTCTCAAAAGTGTTTAGCTGCACCACCAGGTATGGCAGCTATGACCTTAACTGATGATGCGTGGAAAGTTATTGATAATGTTGATTCAAAAACCTATTATCTTGACATGAAAAAGTATAGAAAAGCTGGATCAGGAACTCCACCTGAAACCCCTTATACTCCTTCAGTTTCAATGATTTATGGTTTAGCTGAATCTTTAAAAATCATAAAAGAAGAAGGATTAGAAAACAGAGTAGCTAGACATGAACAAGCTGCAGAAGCTACAAGAAATGCTGTTAAAGCTTTAAATTTGGAATTATTCCCAAGAGAAGAAGTTTCATCCACAACTGTTACAGCAGTTAAAATGCCGAAAGGTATAACAGACAGTGACTTTAGAGGAACCATGCGAAATAAGTATAAGGTTGAGTTAGCTGGTGGTCAAGATCACTTAAAAGGAAATATCTTTAGAATTGGACATATGGGTAATATTACATATAAACAATTAGCTATAACATTTTCTGCAATGGAAATGACCTTAAAAGGATTAGGATTGGATATTGAAATGGGTGCGAGTTTAGCTGCTGTTAATCAAGCATATTTATAATCTTATTTTAATTCTTTTTTATTTTTTTTAAAATTTATTAAATTATAATCTTAAATTATTAATTAAACTATTTAACTTAATTTTTTTAATGTTAAAGCTATAGTTTGGAAAATAAAGTTCTTAGTGAGAATGACAAATCTTATTAAGTTTGTTGGAATTAAAAAAAATTTTATTTAAAGTTTTGGAAGAAAATAGTTTAATTAATGATTTAATAAAATATTAATTAATTTTAAATAAATCACATGTTAATTCTTTTAATTTTTAAAATAAATAAGAATATTTTTATTAGAAAGAAAATATGAATTATGATTCTTTTAACTGATAAATAAACAGCCATAATAGTTTAGAAAATTATCATTACTTAAAAACTTTACTTCTATATTTTAAATATAGATTTAAATTTAATTTAAAAGAAAATTCATTCAAGGTTTCTGCATTCATGAATAAAAATTTCAGCACTATCTAATGCCTTTCTTGTTTGACTTCTGCTAAATTTAATTAAAACTTCATAATCAGCATCTTGCCTATTATTATATAGCTGAACAAAAAGCTTAAAAACATCGGGATTAAAATCAGAATTTTTAACAAATTCTAATCCAAATTGATTTTTAACGCCTTTATGAGTTTTAGGATAAATATTTTTTTTAGCTAACGAGCTTTAGCTGAATAGAACATTGCATAATAAGCTCTGCTTATAGCATCATCATAACGTTCATTCTCAAATAAGATTTCAGCCGTTTTAAGTTTTTCCAAACTCTCATTGAAAAGTTGTTTTATTTCATCCAAGAACAATCCCTTCTTTTTCAACAGTACAGATAAAATGAGTATCTTTTACTCGATCATAATCCCCATGAGAAAGAATTTTAGCAGAAATATCCTCACCCGAATCCAGAAAAAAATCAACGACTTTACTATAAACCTTATCTATAATTTTATCTTTATCAGAAGAAACAATCAAAATATCAATATCAGAATCGTTAGTATCTTCATAACGAGCTACAGAACCATATAAAATAATCAAATCTACTTCAGGAAAGTCAATTGACTGAGCAAAATCTTGAGCAATCTTCAATCTATCCATAAAAATACCACAAAAAATAACAATCTTCTCATAATACTTTATCCAAACTAAAATATAAAATTTCCTAAAAAAATCGCTATGATGAATAATGCCAATTCAAATATTGTCCTACATTTAGCTATTTTTTAAAGCCAAAAAATAAATCTTATCCTGGTGATTTGATGATCAAATTTAAACCTCTTGAAAAAATGTTAGATTCACTTTCAAGTGATGATAAATTCTTAAAAACTATTAAAGAAGTTTCTGCCTCAAGAGATAAACCTTATAAATATGTAAGTGAAAATGAAAAAGATAAAATTTTAGCTATGGACAGTTTATGCGAAGAAGTTTATGAAAAAATGAAAAAAAAATATATTAATGTAGCTAAACACAGTAGTGTTGATGGATTACACTACATAAAATCAAATGACGGATTAAAGCTAATTTTTATAGAATTTAAACATGTGAATTTAGGTAATAGAAAAACATATGAAAAAGCTATTGAAGACCTTAAAGTAAAACTTAAACTTAAGCCTTTAGAAACATTAAGTTGTGTTTTTCCACATTTAATAGACAATTATTGCAAAAAAGATAAAGACCTAATTAATTCATTATTATTGAAAGCTAAAAAGTACTATTTTGTTGTTTATAAAGATATTTCCAATAATCCAGAATCAAACTTACATAAAGATTTAAATAGAGATCTTATTAGTGTAAAAAGATTAGCAAAACATCCATTTGAAAAAGTGTACATTGTAGATTCAAATTCATTTGAAAAGGTTATGAAATCCTTTGAATAATCTGAAAAATACAATTAAAAATTGCAAAAATATTTTTTAATAATAATATAATAAATAATTTAAAAGTAAATTTAAAGAAATACTCTTTTTTTCCCATTTTAACCCCCGACCTAACCCATTCATTCATAAAGTCCTTATTTTATTTCTATTGATTTCAATTTTTGAGTAATCCCATTGTAACTATATTTTTTAGCATTGTATGTTTGTATGACCATATCAAATACCATTTACGGACTTGTTATTTCATCAAGGCGTTCTTGACCAATTTGTGCTAACCATAATCTGAAAAGTTCGGCATTTGGTGATGGAACAGATTGAACTAATCTTAAAACTCCTTTAGTATTCAGAACATCAGTTTTGTAATATTTACCTCGACGATGGCATTTTCAGTTGGCTACAATCTGTAGCCAACTCACTATCTTCTTTTTTTAGTCTTGATTTTAAAACACTCCAGTATTTTCTAGGATTTTTACTTTCACTAAGCACAGCTACAACATCTATTACTGAAAATAGTAATCTTCATCATCATTCCACAATGCCCTTATTTCTTTATTTTTAAAAAGTTTAATCGTGTTTTTATGTGACATCATACCCCAATTTTGCTATGATTCCTATTTTTAAAGTCCGTTTTTCTTTTGTAATATTTTTCCGTGCTTTTTTAATTATTTATAATATTGTACAAAACATATTAATCTCTGCTTCTTTAGACTTATTTGTTCAGTAAAATAAGTATATTGGCAGATAATATTTAATTACATTTTCAAATATATATGAATCAATTTTTTAACATTAACCACATGCAGTTAAAGTAAGCTAATTAAAGGATATTATTCAGTTAATAAGTGGATTCTGTCAAAAATTAAGGTGCTGAAAAAATTTAGTATTAATAATTTTTATTTTAATAATACTAAAAAAATGGTTAGCTACAATCTATTTTGAAAATAAAAAGCAAATAACCATATTTTCAAAATTATTAAAATTTTTTAAGATGCATTGAACATTTTTCTAGCACCAGCATTTTTGACAGAGCCATAATTGTTTTATTAATAAAAGTTAAGATATATTATTTAAATTTGTGAACAATATAGGTTATTACCAAACTTCTTTCATCAAAATCAATATTCATTTATAAATAAATAAGATTTTTTGGAAAATTATTTGGTAATGAGCTATAGTAAACAAACTAGGAATAATTCCCAAAATTTATAGAAGATTTATTAATTGGACATGATTAGGAACATTCACCTTGCTATTTTTTTAATATGCAAAATAAATTTTAATAAAGGTAATCTATGACCAAATTTAAACCTCTTGAAAAACATTAGATTCATTTTCAAGTGAGGATGAATTCTTAAAAACCATTAAAAAAGTTTCTATTTCAAGAGATAAACATATAAATATGTAAGTGAAAATGAAAAAGATAAAATTTTATCCATGGATAGTTTATGTGAAAATGTTTATGAAAAAATGAAAAAAAGTATATCAATGTAGCTAAACACAGTAGTGTTGATGGATTACACTACATAAAATCAAATGCCATATTAAAGTTAATTTTAATAGAATCTGAACATGTGAATTTAGGTAATAGAAAAACATGTGCAAAAGTTATTGAAGATATTAAATAAAATCAAAACTTAAACCTTTAGAAACATTAAGCTGTGTTTTTCAACATTTAATAGACAATTATTGAAAAAATGATAAAGATTTGATTAATCTATTATTATTAAAAAGTAAAATAGTCAATGCGATTAACTTAAAGATGTTTCACTTGACTTTTTATAAAAATGAATTATTATTTTATAAAAATTGATAAAAATAATGGAACTGTGAAGTTTCGTGGTCTTATGTAGTACATCCTTAATTTATTATGAAATTTTTGAAATCATGAAACTGAATGTATCAATGTTAGATTTTCAAATAAAATGTTTATTTCGCTTTAAATTAAATTTTCAATTTAATTCTGAAAATTGAGCCGATACCATGAAAAGTTACAATCTCTATTATTTGGTAAATCAGTTACTTCCATTGGAATTTCTTTATTGATCAAATAATATTTTTGAACCACATTGCTAATTCTTTATCCCATTAATTATTTGCATATTCTACTTACATAGAACAATGACCACAAGTCATATTTATCTCCACATCATTTTCAATCACAATCTTAACTTAATCACAGAGTTATTTTTTTATTTTTTTTAAAAAATCCAAAAATTATATCTCCTCTTCAGAAGTTTAAGATAATTATGCGAAAAAACTTTGAATAAACGGTTATTAATACTGTCTAGAAGTTTATGATGAAAAATTTAGCAGGAATAAATAATACATCATACTACTTTAAAAGAAGAAGAATAGCAAAAATAACAGGATAATGAAAGGTATTAAAACAATCACTAACAGAACAAGACTATTATGTCCATTATCTATTTCCCACCATATATCTCCTATTAACTCTAAAAAATCATTAATTGGATAAGGCCATTCAAAATACCAATCCCATTCAACAGCGAAATAAACTTTTCTAGTACCTACATAAAAATAGACTAAATCCGTCCCTTCAGAAGATGCTTGGTTTAAGAATTTTATGAAAGTGTAAAACTCTGATGAAGGATTTTTATTAGTATCTGAGGACAATAAACTATCAGGATCAGGTAAATCTTTTATTTCAATTTGGACATCTTTATTATAACAGGAATAGTATTCCCGTATACCTTCTGCTAATTGTTTATCTCCTTTATTATTCATATGATCAATTAATTCTGAAGAAAAATCGTCCATCCCAAACTCAACTATGTCAACAGTACTATCTGTTATTAGAGGAGTATGTTTATACATCATTGTTATTTTTTTAACATTTTTTTTAGCAACCATACAACACCTTCTTAATAATTTATTAAATAATAATTTTAATTTTTAAATTTTTCCTTTTAGTTTTTGTAAAATTCCCTAATCTCATGTTTAATAGTGCTAAATCAATAATCATATTATTTCCAAAATTTCCATCTTGATCTTTTAGGAAAATTTTCAGTGAAAATATGATTACCATAAGCTGAAAATATATTACGAAGTTCTTTATCACCTAACTCTTCAGCAATGGTATATCCTTCTAAAAAATAAGATTTTCCTTCAGATATTTTCGCACTTTGACAGAACCTATAATTATCTTCATAAAGTTCCAATTCATTGAAAAAAGCTTTAACAACACTTTCAAATTAGATTTTTCATTATTTTGATTGCAAATCACAATAATATTATCTAATGCTAGCAAATCCTATACATTCATTGTAATAAATCCATTATTATCTCTTAGTTATAGTTCATTATATGCATATAACAATTAGCAACAAGATAGATCATGAATTATTAAAATTCAATGAAAACTAGCAATTCATCATATAATCCCTCTGTAGAAACTTTTGAACCTAGTTCTATGAATGCAATCCCTCCTTCAACAATGCAAGAGAAATATAAATGATTTGAGGAATTCACATTTATGTCTCTAAGGAAAGTTTTATTTTCAGGTGCAAAAAAATTCACCTCATACATTAAAGAATCATTTTTATTTAAAAAATCAGTCAAATCCTTTTCTAAATTTTTATGCCCCGCTTTAATGGCAGATTTAATAATAAGTTCTTTAAGCTCATTTTTAGTAATTAATGGCTGAAACATTTTATTTTTCTTTTTACATATTGTAATCTTTTTTATAGATTTTGACTTTTTTAATCCAAACATTTTTAATCTCCTTTTAAAAATCCAATGATTCAAATTATTCCAAATATCTTTTTAGAAAAAATATCAAAAATTTATCTTTTAGATAATAAAAATTTTTTTATTTCAAAAACTACTGACTTATCTTAACATTTTTTCTACATATTAATATTTAGAAGTTTTTAGCATCATAACTTACAGCACAAACTCCAAAGTCTTTAATTACTTTAGTCCAAAAATTTTCATTATTAAATTTCATTATTAAATCTATAAACTCGTTGCCAGAAAGATTTGACTTATAATTCATCAGACAATATTCATTGTCACGATTAACAACTATCACATATGTATTTGCCACAAGTAAAAAATAGTTCATATCTAAAAAGGCTTTTAAAAGCATATGGGCATTATCATTATCAATTGCATCTCGACCTTTATAAATAGGTCCATTATAAACTATATCTTTTCCATCATTTTGCAACCCATAAAAAGAATCCCGAGTTTTTGAATTTTTATTAAATATATCTTTAAATCCCATAACATATTACTCCCATGTAGAAAAAAGTAAAAAAAAGTTTTTTTTCTTTTTTATGGGAATATCAAAAACTTGTGATGTTTTCAAAATTATAAAATTTTTCAAAAAATATTTTTATTGAATACGGATTAAAAAGCTTTAAATCATGAATAAATATCAAATAATTGTTTTTAATATTATTACAAATTTATAAATCTGTATTAAAAATCTCTCAACCCTCAAGTTTTTGACAGTCCCTTATTTAACCATACATTATATAATTTATTACCAAAACTTCCATTTTGATTTTTTTTGAATTTTAGAATGTTTTATTAAATTATTTTCAATTTCAGGAATATAATTGCCATAATTTGAAAAAATATTAAGAAGTTCTTCATCATCCAATTCTTTAGCAATGGAAAAACCTTCTAAAAAATAAGATTTTCCTACAGATATTTTTCCCATTTTCACATATACAACAAATACATTCAGTAATGTTGCAGATAACCCTTTTTTATTATTCAATTTCCTACTAATTTTTTCAAGTTCAAGATAATTTTTTAATGCATCTTCAAACTTTCCTAAATTGTTTGCATAAATCATAGATTTTCTATTAAGAACAATTTCTAACTCATTTCCTATAGGCAATTCTCTAAAAATTCTTTCTGCTTTTTTTAAAATTATCAATGCTTTTTTGAAATCTTCTTTTTGTTGAAAAATTTTTGATTGATTAATTAAAGAGATTCCCTCTGCTTTTTTATTATTCAATTCTTTACAAATTGTTTCTTCTTCCTTAAACAGTTTTAATGCTTTGCTAAAATTCTTTTGCTGTGAATATACTCTACCTTGACCATCTAAAGAAAGATATAAACCTCGTTTATTATTTATTTCACGACATAATTTTTCTTGTTCTTTAAAACAATACATAGCTTTATCTAATAATCCTAATTTATCAAAGATATTTCCTTGAATTTCAAAAGAAATTTGCATAGAATTTTTAGCACCAATTTCAACATCTATTTTCATTGCTTCATTAATCAAATCCAACGCTTCAGTTAATTTATTAGTTTTGAAAAAAATCCTTGCTTTGTGACTTAATACAGTAGATATTCCATCCTTATCGCCTAAATATTCACATATTTTTTTAGACGCTTCTGCAACCCTTAAAGCTTCATCAAACTCATTTTTTTCAATTAGAACTCTGCATTGGTTTGATAAAGAAATTCCTTGACCTTCCTTATCATTGGTTTTTTCATATATATCATATGATTTCTTATAAAAACTTGCAGCAATATCTAAATCACCATTATCTGCATACGAATTCCCTAAATCATTGTAAAGGATAGCTAACAATTTTTTTTGGTTTAAATCCTCAAATATTTCCTTTGATTTCTCACCAAATTTAATAGATTCTTTTAAATTTCCTTTGAATCCGAATAAATTTGATATTTGTTTAAATACAGTAGCAATCTCTGGTTTTGAATTTATTGAGATTGCTATTTTTAATAATTCCTCCGATATATCCAGAGCTTCGTCAAATTTGCCTAAGTTCATTAATATATCTATTTGTTTACTTTTTGTTGCAAGTACAACCCCATCATTATTAGTATTATCATATGCATCAATCAAAATATTGGAGACTTCATTTGATAAAATTAAATGTCCAGTACTCTCTAAAAAACTCATAATACTATAGAAAATATCAAAATCAATTTTACGAATATCATTTTTTTTAATATTATTAACAGATTTTGAATAAATATTTTCTATTCTAAATGATGAATTTCTTTCTATTTGGGTCCAATAATATTTTATATCCTCATCTTCATAATCCCATACTTTTTTAAAAAAATCTAAATTGCCTAATTTGTTTGAGAGAATTTCCCATGATTTCAAATGTAAAAGTTGGTATGGTAATTCTTCGATAATTCTATTTGTAATGGAAGGTTTATCAAAATAGCCTGATAGTTTCTCATGTATCCTCGTTTCATTATCTTTTGATTTTAGAAATCTTGATTTTACTGTTTTTATAAACGATTGGTGGTAAAAGTTTAACAGAAAAGATTCATTAATGTTTTTTTCAACCATGTACAACTTTAAATCAGAATATAATCTTGACCAAATTATAAAAGGTAATTTTCCTTTTGTATCTGGTGAATCAGCAGAAGCATGTATTTTGTAGTCTTCCATTACTTCATTATCCTCGGATAATAAGTCAAGTAATTCTTCTTCAGATAGTCCATATCTTGAGCAAACTAAATAGCTAATGCTTTTAGCTATTAATACTTCACTATGATGTGATTTTTTAGAAAGACTATTGAACATGTCATTGATTATGCCAGATATAGTGTTATTTATTTTTGTTTCTTTATGGGGAGTGTATGATTTCCATTTTCTAGATTCTTCAAAAGCCAATTTTAAAAATAATGGCAAACCATTTGATTTAAACTTGTTTAGTATCTCTTCTTTTTGATGGTCTTGTAATGTTCGTTTGTTGTATTTTAACCAGGAATTTAGAAGTTTTTCTCCTTCATCAGCATTCATTGGTTTTAAAATTTTAATGTTTTCATTAGGAATTTTATTTTTTATAATATCTTTTTGAGATTCTTCAGGAATTGTTGATAGAACAATGTGTACATTTTTTGGTAGGTATTGAGGTAGCCATACTAATTCTTGTGGATTTTCTATTTCTGAAAGTTGATTTATTGCATCTATAAAAATAACTAATGGATCATTATCAATAGCTAATCCCAATATACCTCTAAATCTATCTAATAATTCTTGATAAGTTTCAGGAACATTTTTTGGATCTTGACCATATTTTTCTGTAATTTCTTGTGCTATGCTGTGAAGTAGTGAGTTTATGTTTGAGGAGTCTGATGTTGCTCCTATAAATCGTTGTACTACTTTTATATTTTTATTTTGTTTTTTACTTGCTTCTGCAAGCAATGATGTTTTTCCTGTACCAGATTCACCACAAATAAGTAAAGGTCTATCATTATCAGAATTGATATGAGTTTCTATTTTCTTTAAAATCTTAGTCCTTCCAATAAAGTGTTTTGATTTTTCTTCTGCAAAATCTTTGTGATCTTGTATTTCCTTTTCCAATTTGGGCTTAGCTTTAAATTTTTTAATTTGCTTTTCAATAATTTCTTTTAGGGAATATTCAACATCTTTGCAAAAATCATCAATGTGGTTGTAGGATATAGACTCATTTTCTTTTTTAACAAAGTATTCTTTAATATGACTATCTGGAAGTTCTTCTTTAACCCTGATTTTAAGGTTTTCCAGTCTATCATTACTTTCTTTATCTAACTTTTTTTCATCTATTTTCAGATTTATAAAGTCTTTGAGTTTTTCATCATAACTTATATCATTGATTTCTCTAAAAAATCCAAAAACATGCTCATCAGCTTTATCTAACTCAAATAAACCTTCTGTTATTTCATGCTCTACAGCTGATGCGAAATATTTGTCTAACAAAAATTGATTATTATTCTTTTTTGATAGTTTGGAAGTTCCATTTTGTAATATTCCTCTTAATTCATTTTCTATTTCTACCCACTTATCATAATCTTCATATTCCTTTGTTCTTGGTTGTAAGTCATAAACATTAGGAACTGCGTTTTTATCAAGCTTAAACCATTCATTCAAAAATTCTTTATCTTCTTTATTTAATTGATTTAAAAGAGCATAGAATTCTTTTTCTGGGATTTCAGAAGGTACTGGTACCCAACCATAGCGATTTCCTAATAAAACTATAAAATTAGGCTTAGGACTAATTTCCTGACTTCTTTCAATTTCATCTAAACAAATTTTCATTGCTTGCTGATTTAAAGCTGCTTCTTCATTTACGCCCCATCTTAAATCAACAGCTTGAAAGTTAAAGCCTTCCTTTCTACAAAATTCATCTAAATTTGGAAAAACTCGTTCTTGTAGTGCATTGCGCTCTTCTATAAAGTCATTAAATGTACTACTTACAAATACTCTGAAAGTTTTGCTTATTTTGCTCATGTTAAATGCCCTTTTATTTCTCACATAAAGCTTTATTTCTTTATCATTAATATATTCATTAAAGTAATTGGTTTAAGAATCATTATAATCGAATAGTTTAAAAATAGTGTGAGAAATCATGTGTTTCAATGTCGATAATAAAACCAAACATGTGAATAATTTCCATGTTTAATATATATATATATATATATATATATATATATAATAAGTATTTATATATCGAAAAACTATTCATATCTATATTAATAATATAAAATATATTCTTATAAATTTTTCTATTTGAAAATTCAAAAGAAGGTTTTTCATTAGCCATTCATAAATATTAATGAAAAATATTAATATATGACCAAATTTAATAGAAAAAACAATGAAAAATAAGATAATGAGTATGAAAAACATTAAAAAATATAATTCCAGAAATAGATTATTAGCACTAGCTAGAAAAAATTAAATAGTTTACAGTAATTTTTATCATAAAAAGGAATCATGTCATAAAAAAGAGCATTTTCAAAAAAAAAGTAGCATGTAAATAATAATACATTTTATATAGCTATTGATATTTCATCATAATTCAAGTAAGGAATCTTACTCTTTTAAGCACCATCCTTAAGTTCCAAAAGTCCTTCTTTTTCCAAGTTTTTAACCTTCGGTTGAACTGTACTTATATTTTTATCTATTAATTTAGCAAATTCCCTTATAGAACGAGGTTTATCATGTTTTATATGCTCAATAGCTTCATTTCAACATCACTCAATATTAAATCATCAGTAAATAAAGTAGTGGTTCTTTTAATAGTTTCATCAGGATGATTTAAATAATATTTCCATGCTTCCATGTGAGTTATAAAATACCATATTGTTGGTTCTTTTAACTTTCTTTTCCATTTCAACAATAGAACCATGAACTTTTTCCATTTCTTTTATAAACTCTTTTCCTGTTTGTTCTTTATGTAAAGTTAAAATCATTCTATTTGCAATTCCTTTATTAAGTCATCCAATAATAAATCTTTATTCTTATCAATATGATTATACACAATTGAATAAATAGTATCTATATCCTTATTAGCTAGGTATATCTTTTTATAGTGTTTTAATAACATATAAAATACTATTTTTTTGCATAATCACATCTTAGGAAGAGGAATATCTTCTTCATCCACAATAACTTCAATCAAATATGGTTTTTTCAATTTCAATCCTTGACAAATAGCTAATTTCAATTCATTTTTTGTTTCAACTTTTTCCCCATCAATTCCATAAGCATTAGCTATTGCCACAAAATCAGGATTTTCTAAGTCAATCTCATATCTTAAATCATCTGAAAGTAGCTTTTCCCATTGGCGAATAACTCCTAATTGATTGTTATTTAAAACGAAAATCAAAATTGGTAAATTATTTGTTTTAACAGTAGCTAATTCTTGAATATTCATCTGAAAGCCACCATCTCCATTAATCAAAACAACACTTTCATCTGGTTTAGCTATAGCTACACCACAAGAAGCAGGTAATCCATAACCCATTGGAGCCATTCCTCCAGAAAAGAGGAGTTTTCCTGGAATATCTGCCTTTATAAGTAAGGTAACCCAAGTTGTGTGACTTCCAGCATCATTAACAACATGGAGACCTTTTGAAGATTTTAAAATTTCATCAATAGCTATTTGAGGTTTTAAAGGAGGGTGAACATGATTTAAATTATTAATCCCATCTATTTCATGTTTTAAATATTTTTCATCAGGATTTAGACCAGGAATAGCTATTTTTTGATTATTTTTATATATTTCATCTAGCCAATCTTTACTGGAAAAAGTTGTGGTTTTATTTAAATGATTTAATTTGTTTAAAACAACTTTAACATCTCCATGAATCATTATATTTCCTTTAAGAGATGGTTTATCAATGTTAACATGGATTATTTTAGTGTCATGATTTTTATAATTTTTTAAAAAATTTTCATTATAATAAGATTTTTTAAAATCTATTGTTCGCTCTGAAATCCTTGAGCCTAAAGTTAAAATTAAATCACTATGATTTAAAGCATAATTAGCTAGAGGTGTTCCGCGAATACCAATCATTCCTAAATTTAGTTTATTTGTTTCACTAATAATTCCTTGACTATGATAAGTAGTAGCTACTGGTATCATATCTTTTCTAATAAAGTTTTCAAACTCACAAATAGATTTACCCCATATAATTCCAGTACCCGCTATTATAAGAGGTCTTTTAGATTCTTTCAATAAACCAATAGCTTCATTTAAATTATTATAATCATAATTAGGATAATGTATAAATTTCTTATTTTTAATATTTCCCAGATCTTCATCTAATAAAACATCTTTTGAAAGATTTATATGAACTGGTCCACGAGGTTCTTTTTCTAAAATATCCAAAGCTTCTTTAATATTAGCAACAGCTAATTTCCCATTTTGTGGATTGAAACTTTTTATTACAATAGATTTAAAAATAGCTATTATATCAATACTCTGAAAGCTATGTTTTTCTTTTGAATTTGTAGGATTATCTCCAGTTATCACAAGCAAGGGGATTGAATCTTTAAAAGCAGTAGCTACTCCCATTGAAAGATTTAATGCTCCTCCTCCTGCAGTAGCTATACACACACCAAATTTTCCAGTGACTCTTGCATAAGCATCTGCAGCATGAGCTGCTCCTTGTTCATGACGAGTTAAAATGTGTTTAATCTTTGAATTATTCAAAGCATAGTACAATGGAAGAATTTGTTCTCCAGGATGACCAAAAATATGTTTAACGTTTTTATCTTCAAGTAATTTTATTATAGCTTCAGAAGTGTTCATATTATCAATTATATATATTTTAAAAAATCAATTATTTAATAGGATAGGGTTAATAAAAATAAATAATTTAAATAAGTTATAACTAATTACTGATAATTAATAACTTATAAGTTATAACTAATAATTCTAATTATTATTAATTTAAACATTCAACTAGTATGAAAAATGATTTGAATTGATTATTATTAAAAATAGCTATTATAACAAATTAATTTTTAATAAAAGTTATAAAAATTATTAAAAAATAAAGGTTAATACATTTAATTCAAAAGAATAAAAAATTATTAAAATTA
>Ga0099364_10008363_pt1 | contig 14578 bp, 9 predicted proteins | sample TergutTh196P3_FD_73070 | JGI IMG/M metagenome (GOLD analysis project Ga0099364, IMG submission 73070) | Microcerotermes parvus P3 segment gut microbial communities from Pointe-Noire, Republic of the Congo - Th196 P3 | ecosystem: Host-associated > Arthropoda: Insects > Digestive system > Gut ... | reverse complement strand
CTCCAGGCATTATTTTCAATTTTCCCATAACCGTAATTGCGCCCTCCACATCATAAGCAAAGCCAGGCAATACAGCATTTGCAGGAACATCGCCTCCTCCTGAAATGTGCAATCTTCCGCTAAATTGCTCTGGAGCGCCAAGAGTAGCTGCAAGTTCTAAAGAAATTAAAGCATCGCGACCATTTGAATAAAATTCGTTGTTGCTAAAATTTCCAAGTAAAAAAGGCGTGTTTTGCCGCATGCCATATTCAAAGTTATTATGAACTTTGCTATTTTTCAGCACTCCATCTTTGCCAAAATTAATTCCGGTCTTCGCTCCAGACAAATCAGCATATTCAATGCTCGCTGATCTGGCATCAGATCTAACTCTTATTCCAGCCCAAGGTTTTGTATAATCATCAGCTTTAAGCATAACCATGCTTTCTTTCTCACCGGAAATTTCCAAAGAACCTTCGGCATCAACAAGCAGTTCTGAATCCTCCCCAAAAGAAAGTTCTGCGCCAGGCTCTATTTTCAAAGAATAACCCATTATCTGCAAAGATGCCTTATCTGCAAATTTAAGCCTTGCCTGCGAGCCTAAAACAATAGGCGATTTAGGAATCCTATTTATAGGTATTTTTACAGTTTCATCGTAAAAACACTCAGTATCTATACGGAGATTTATAATAAAATCGCAATCATCAACGCTTGAATCAACGCTTGAAGAACTAGTTTCTTGCATCTGATTGCTGGAAGAAGACAGAGAAGAAGAACTGCCTGCTTGCTGATTGCTGGAAGAGCTGAATTCATAGTAGGTTGTCTCTTTTTCAACTATATCGTGCTGGCCACACGCCAAAAACAGCAAAGAAAAAAAGGCAGTTAAAAATGCGTATTTTCTGATTTTCATAGTTTCCTCTCTATAAAAGTTAAAAGTGCTCAGAGCGAGACTTGAACTCGCACGACCTTGCGGTCAGGGGATTTTAAGTCCCAAGTGTCTACCATTCCACCATCCGAGCGGTGTATAGGGAATATAGTAAAATATGTTTTCCATGTTTCTCAATGTAGATGCTTGGGGTAGTAGGTTTTAGGCTATTTGCAATAGTTACCTCAACACTTGCTATACCCGCATTCCGGGCACTTAACGCATCCCTCGCTGAAAAACAAAATTCCGCTGCACTCCGGGCACTTGGCTTTGTAAAGATCTGCAGAAGCCGATGCTGCTTCAATCAATGGTTTGGGCGGGGCTTTTTGCGCTTCTATAGTAACTATCTCCTGTTCAAAACTCTTTAGCGCAGGCAAATCGTCAAAGTTTATTTTGCCTGTTAAAATATCGTTTAACCCATAAGTGAGTTTTGCCAAATAATAACGATGCAGGCTTTTTCCAAGAGCGTCTGCCAAGCTTATAACCTTGCCGTCTTTAGAAGGAATAACCATGTGGCTTCCGATGCCTTCCAACTGCTCAATTATATCTTCCAAAGAACCGCCAATGCGTAAATAAAGGCTAACCATGCGGCTTATGGCTTCCAAATCAGAAGACACAACATCGCCGGCTTTGCCGAGCTGCGCAAAAATTTCCATTTCTCTTCCAGTCACGGGATCTACGGTAACCGCTATGTGCATATGACCAAATGGCGTTTTTTGCCTCATGCGAATTGCAGGCAGCATTGGAGGCGTTTTTATGGGCTTGCGAATTTGGAACTCGCTTGGGTCGCGGCGTTTTTCGCTGCTGGGCGGCGGGGAATCCGTTTTTGCGAGTGCCATGGGCTGATTTTCGCGGCAGCCATCTACGTAAACCGTTACCCCTTTGCACTTTAATTCCCAAGCCTGCATGTAAATTTTTTCAACGTCCTCTGGAGTTGCATCGTGAGGCAAATTTATTGTTTTTGAAATTGAGCTATCGCAATTTTTTTGGAATGCAGCCTGCATTTTAACATGCCAGTCTGGAGCAATATCGTGAGAACACACAAAAACCTTGCGGATTTTTTCGGGAATTTCCTCAATGCCCGCCAAAGTTCCTTTTTCCACAATTTTTTCCATTAGTTCTTGGCTGTAAAAACCCTGCTCTTTTGCAAGCTCTTCAAACACCGGATTTATCTCAATAAGTTTTTGCCCGTCTAGAACATTGCGGATAAATGCAAGGCTGAACATAGGCTCAATACCGCCAGAGCAGTTCGCTATAATAGAAACCGTGCCTGTTGGAGCAACGGTTGTGGTTGCCGCATTTCGCATTGGGCGCTTCTGAACTGTGTCCCAGACTGAGCCTTCCCAGTTAGGAAACTTGCCGCGTTCAATTGCCAAAATCTCGGAGGCGTTGTGCGATTCTTCGTTGAGCACTTGCATAATTCGCTCGCCAATGGATATTCCCTGCTCACTGTTGTAGGGAATTCCCTGCTTGTACAGAGCATCTGCAAATCCCATAATGCCAAGGCCTATTTTTCTGTTGCTTTTGCACATTTTGCCAATTTCTTCTATGGCGTATTGGTTCACATCTATTATATTGTCTAAAAAGCGCGTTGCCAAATGAATGGTTTCAACAAGAGCCTCGCGCCAAATTTCAACATTGCCTTCATCATCTTTTTCTATGAACGCCGAGAGATTTATAGAGCCTAAGTTGCAAGCCTCGTATGGAAGCAGGGGCTGCTCGCCGCATGGGTTGGTAGCCTCAATTTCTCCTACGTTTGGAGTTGGGTTTGCTTTGTTTATAGTATCTATGAATATCAATCCAGGCTCGCCTGTTCTATGGGCGCAATCAACTATAACCCTGAAAATCTCGCGTTTTGTCCAAACTTCGGGGCGCTCCTTTTCTTGCAGGGCATTGTAGTCATCCAAAACAAATAATTTGGCAAGGTCATATTTGCCCGGTATCAATTGCTTTGGAATCACATAGCCTTTTTTGGTGCGCGGGTTAAAAACCTCGTGCGCGCCGTCTGGGTTTTCTTTGTAGCCTTGCATCCAAGCATCCGGAATTTTCACGGATATATTGAAATTTGTGAAGGCTTTTAAGTCTTGCTTGGCAAAAATGAACGTTATTATATCAGGATGGGTAATGCTCATCATGCCCATGTTAGCGCCACGCCTAAAGGCTCCCTGCTGAATGGCATTTGTAGCCTCAGAAAGCACTTTCCAAAAGCTAATCGGACCGCTGGTTGTGCCTCCGCTGGACTTTATATAGTCGCCTGTGGGACGCAGTCTGTCAAAAGAAAATCCTGTTCCTCCGCCCGCTTTTTGAATGAGAGCGGTGGACTTAACGGTGCTGAAAATACCGTCAATAGAGTCTTCTATGGGCAAAACAAAGCAAGCAGAGAGCATTCCGTCTGCATTGCGACCTGCATTCATGAGGGTAGGGCTATTCGGCAAAAAACGGCCGCTGGCCATTAAATTGTAGAATTTTTCGGTATATTCCTCTACTAAGGCTGGGTCATCGCTATATTGGGCTTCTACGGAAGCCACGGCTTTTGCTACTCTTAAAAACAGGTCTTCTGGCTTTTCGGTGCACTCGCCTTTTTCGTTTTTATGTAAATAGCGGCTTTCCAGCACTTTAATGGCATTTGGGGTAAGATTCAAAGGCTGCATTTATTCAACTCCTACTAAATATTGTGTAATAATGAAATCCAGACACTAAATATAGTTTTTTTTTTGAGTTTTGTCAAGAAAAAAGTTTTTTTTTGAAAAAAAAATATATATTATGAAAGAAATAAACTTAGGAGTATGCTCATGGTTCGTCGTTTGGCCGTTTTTCTGTTTTTAACCCTTGCAACAATGGCTTTTGCCCAGCGCCCAAGTCGTATTGTTGTTTACACCTTCTTTGATGACCAGTATAGGCAGGGAGGTTTTGATTATTCTTACGGAGGAACAGGTTCCAATGTAACTGTAGACAAAACGCAGGGCTACAGGTCTAATGCTTCTTTAAAGGTAACCTTGGATCCAAATGATTTTTCGGGTTCTTCAATATGCCTTCACAACGAAACATTCGATTTGAGCAAAGTTTTGCTGGATGGCGCTGTTGAATTTTGGATTAAAGGCGCAAATGGCGGCGAACAGCTCAGTTTTGGCTTTTTAGACTCAGATGGCAAAGGCAAAAAAACGCAGTCCAAGCTTACTTTGAACAAATATGTGCAAGTTACAAAAGACTGGCAGCTTGTAAAAATCCCTTTGGCAGACTTTCCCGAAAGAGGCATGTATTGGGATGATACAAGAAAGGCTGAATTTCCAGACCGCGTGGATTGGAGCAAAATTGCGGAATTTCGCATTTCTGTAGACAAAGGAACTAACCCCCAAGGCTTCCAAGTGTGGGTTGATAATGTTGAAATTGTAAAAGGCACCGTTCCTGTTGCCAAACCAAAGCCAAAAGTTGTTTATTGGGATGAAACAGTCGAGACTATAGATGGTCCCAAAGACCCAGCCAAGCTGGACGGCAAGGCTAAAGCGCTTCAGAATGGCGTGTTCTACAGCGATAATTTCCAAGGTTTTGGCTATGTTTATGGCGGATTGACCGCTTTCAAGGAGCAAGATTCCAAAACTGCCGGCAATCCTAAGGTAATGGCTCTTTACATGGACGACAACGAATGGTCAGGCGTTTCTCTATCAATTGGCGAAGGTAAATTTTTAGACCTTTCCAAAGTGCGCGACAAAGGCGGCGTTTATTTCTGGGTAAAAGGAAAACAGGGCGGCGAAAAAATATCATTTGGCCTGCTGGATAATCAAGGAAACGATATAAAAAGCCAAACAAAACTCATTCTTCAAGACTGGGTTGAGGGCCAAACCATAACAAAAGATTGGAAGCTGGTTAAAATTCCTTTAAAAAGATTTTTGGATGTAGGCATGGCGTGGGATGCTTCAAGGCAAGCCGAAGTCAGAAAAAATGTTCAGTGGAATAAAATTCAGGAGATTCGTTTCTCTGTTGGCAAATTCGAGAACAGACGCGATGGAAAGCCCAATGACCCTGTAGCTATATATATTGACCAAGTCACCTTTACAGAAAATATTGACTGGGTTGATCCAAACTTGAGATGGGAGACCTTCAAGAGCAATGAAAAGGACCTGGTTTTGTTTGACTTTGAAAACAACCCTCAGTTTGAGGCTTCAAAAGGACCAAAATCCAGAGTTGAATTCAATATAGGCAAGGGCAATTTAGACGGCAACTCTTTGAATGTAACGGATTTCTTTGTGGGCGACTGGGTAGATGTTCTTTATGATTTTGAACTGCGCAAAGCTCCGAAAAACCTTAGCGACTGGACAAAGCACTGGGGTTTGATGTTTGATATTTACACCGATAAGCCTTGGCAGAGCATAACCGTTCAAATAGGCGATAGGGATAGAGAGCTTTTTGTTAGCAACACGGGTGGCGCAAAAGGCAGAAGCACAGTTCTTGTTCCATTCAAAGATTTCATTAAATTCCCCTACTATCAGCCGCCAGAAGCCATACAAAACGGCGCGTTTGATTTGGATGGCGTAAAGGTTCTGGATTTCAAGCCAACTGGAGAAGGCACTTCAGGCTCTTTCCAGATAGACAATGTTCGTTTGACAAACTTGCGTTCAGCTCCGCGCCCGAATGTTCCGGCAGAGCGTGCCTTGACAATCACCGGAGATTTCAACAAGGTTATAAATCCCTCCATCGCTCCTGATGTTTTTGGCATTAATGCCGCATTGTGGGATGGCGATTTGCTGAGACCCGAAACAGGAACCCAGGTAAAGAGAATTAATCATGGCATAGTTCGCTATCCGGGCGGTCTTCGCGCTGATGAAGATGACTGGGAACAGATTCTTGCCGCTAAAGACTGGATGGTGGACACCGATGAATTCTTGGATTGGTGCAAAGAAACTGGCGTGAAAGCAATGTTTACCGCTAACTTTGGCTCTGGAACGGCAGAAAAGGCAGCCAAGTGGGTTGAGCACACCAATAAAAAGAAAAAAGCAGATGTAATCTACTGGGAATTGGGCAATGAGCTTTATGGCGACTGGCATATCCATTATAATAAATACGGTGCGGATAAGGGCCATGCTTATGGCAAAAAAGCCAGAGAATTTATCATTGCGATGAAAAAGGTAGATCCAAAAATTAAGATTGGCGTTCTTGGCGTTCTGGATGGAGAATGGAACGAAAACGTTCTTAAATATACCGGCGACGTAGCAGATGCTCTTATTATCCATCATTATCCTCAGCATTTTGGTCAAGAAAATGATTTTGCATTGCTTGCTTCTCCGCAGATTTTGGAAGGCATTTATGAGCGTGTTCGCAACACCATCAAAAATCATCCTGAAGTCAAGAAAAATCCCAAAAAAGACTTGGAAATTTGGCTAACCGAATGGAATTCAGTGGACTTTAACCCAGGCCCGCAATCCATATCTTTAGTTAATGCCTTGTTTGTTGCTGATTATCTTGGCATGCTTGCAAAAGTTGGCGCAACCAGCGCTCAATACTGGGATATTCACAACGATGTTACCCCAGAAGGCGGTGATTACGGCTATCTTTCCCGTTCCTACGACGACCAGATTGGCGGCAACAAACCGCGTCCCTCTTACTTTGGTTTCCAGATGGCCTCTGATGGCATTCGCGGAAAGCTGGTTGAATCCAAGAGCGGCGAAGATAACTTAACCACGTATCTTTCGGAGAACGGCAAAAAGAAAACTTTGCTTGTTGTAAACAAAAGCCCCTACACAGCCTTCAAAAGCACTTTGAAAATCCCAGGATTCACTGGCAAGGCAAAGGTAGAGGTTTTGGCTGCTCCAGGCCAAGATGCCAGCAAGGTCATTAAAACAGATCCGCCAAAAGTTAGCAATGTGGACGTAAAAGACGGCACCGTTATGACATTCCCCGTGCATTCCATAACATTGATCACGATAGAATAATTATTGCAACCGCAGATAGGCGACCCTTGCGGTCGCCTTTTTTTATTTTAAATTTCACATTTTACGTTTCATATTTTACGTTTCACATTTTATGTTTTTTCTATATTAACGCTATGGACACAAAACCCAAGAATCCGTTTTTAATATCTGGTTACCATAGCCCTGCGTATTTTTGCGACAGAGTTGAAGAAACAAAGTATATAATATCCGCATTGCAAAGCGGACGGAATGTATCTTTAATCAGCCCGCGGCGCATTGGAAAAACCGGCCTTATACACAATGTTTTTCATAGCTTGAATGATCAATACAGAAACTTAAATTGTTTTTACATAGACATTTTTGCAACACAGAATTTGCTTGAATTTACAACTATTCTAGGTAAAACCGTTATTGGGCAGCTTGAAAACAAACCTCAAACCATAATCAAAAAAATATCAGGTTTTTTCAAGAGTTTTCGCCCTCTATTTTCATTTGATGCGCAAACAGGGATGCCTACGGTATCTTTGGATATTAAAAATGAGCAAGCGCAAAACAGTTTGCTGGAGATATTTTCTTATCTTAAAAATAGCAAAAAAACTATTTACATTGCAATAGACGAATTTCAGCAAATCACAGAATATCCAGAAAAAGGAGTAGAAGCCCTGCTTCGCTCCCATATACAGTTTTTGCCAAATGTTCATTTTATTTTTTCTGGCAGCAAAAAGCATTTGATGGATGCTATGTTTTCTTCGGCAAACAGGCCATTTTATCAAAGCACGCAAAAAATAAACTTGAAAGAAATTGATATAAAACTTTACAGGAAATTTGCTCAGGGTTTATTTTCAAAATATAAAAAGAAGCTGCCTGCAGAAGTATTTGATTTTATTTATGAAAATTTACAAGGACATACATGGTATGTTCAGCTGGTTCTCAATCTATTGTTTGCCTTGGGCAAAACAGATTATTCTTTGCAAGACGCAAAAGATGTAATAAACAGAATTTTGCAAGAAGAAAACGCTACCTATAAAACTTATTGCGAATTGATAACCAAAGGGCAGTTGCTTTTGCTTAGAGCAATAGCCAGAGAACAGAGTGTAAAGTCGCCATTTGAGCAGTCTTTTATGCAAAAAAACGGCTTAAAAGCCGTAAGCAGCGTGAAATTAGCTCTTAAATCCTTGATTGATAAAACCTTGATTTTGAAAGATGAAAATGGCTGTTTTTATGTTTACGACAGATTTTTTTCCATCTGGCTAAAAGGCGATTAAAATCCTGCAATCACCCAATCCAGCCTTCCCAGTTCCGTTTGGGAGCGACCGCGCCTATAAAGCAATTCGCCAAGCGCAAGCTTAATTGCGTTTCGCTCCATAAAGCCATCAAAATTTGCGAGAATGCTAAATGTTTCTTGCTGTCTGGCTTCAAATTTAAGAGAGGGAACATCGGCGTTGCTCCATTCAAAAGCCAAGTTTCTGGGAAATTTTCTGGGATTGTATTTTTTTCCGTCTTCTAGCACAGACTCCGCAAAAACAATTTTAGAAGCATTTTCGTTATGATGGATGGCATAACCGAATGGAACACCGCTTTTGGTTACTCCTATGCGTCCCGCTACAAATGTTTTTGACGAGGGCATGCTGAGCGTAATCATTCGCTCTGCTATATCGGTAGGTTTTTCAACGGTTCCCCAAATATGGTCCATATAGCCATAGCCCTGCACTTCAATGGTATCTTTTCCAACACCTATGCGGCCTTTAACCCTGCCATACGGAATGTGCACAGCTAAGCCAAACTTTTCTCCATTTACGCCAAATTCGCCATTTCCCGGAATCATGCCGCTTGTAGCGCTTGTAAATGTCAAATCGAGAAATCTTTCGCCATTTTTATTGGCAGAAAACAGTACGCGGTGTCCGGTCCCCGGCAGTTTTTCCATTAAATAATCGCCGTTGTTTATATTAATGGTATTTTTGCTTTTATCTTCAATAAATTTGCTTGTTACATATTGCCGCCCTACGCTATAGCTTTTGCCTTTGAAATTCCATACTGAAAAATCGGAGCCTATTTGAAAACCTTTGGTAGGCACATTCATCCATGTATAGTTCACATATACCTTTGAGCCGTTGTCAAGCACAAAAACGTAGCTCCACATTTCAATGTATTTATTGCCTCTCTGCGGATGCCGGAAAAAATCTTCAGCGTTGGTTCTTCGAGCTTCACCAGCAGGGTTGCTTACAGAAGCTATGCCAAGCGAAGCTAGGCATAAAAGAAACATAAATACGATTTTTAATGATTTTGTCATAAAGATGAATATAGTAAATGCAAATCTTCCACAGTGTCAAGTTCTATAATTTTCCCTGTATTTACCGGATGAACGCCAACATTTATCTTATCCAGCACCCTATTCACAATCTCATCCCAAAACAATTTTCCATGCTCCGGTTCCTTATACGCTGCAGACAATGCCTTCGCAATCTGAGCGGCATCGTCTTTTAGCCAATACGAAATGCCTGCCATGTTGAAAAGGCTGTTCCCTTCTTTTTTTATATTGACGATTCTATTGTTCTCCATTTCAAAAACCCAGTCGTCCGAATAGCCTTCAATAAATTTGCCAAAATAGCACGATTGATTTAATTCAGGCAGAAATATGGAATCGTCTTTTATATATAAGTCGGCTTCGCAAATAAAGCAGTTTTCATTGCCCAGCAAATGCGCTGCCGCTTTGAGCGATGAAATATTATTTTTCTCCAAATATTCCTTGTTTTCAATCAGCTCAACGTTTTCATATTTCTGTTTCAAATATTCAAACTGTTCTTTCTTGTAGCCTGCCACAATGTAAATTTTTGAAACGCCTCGCTTTATTAAAGCGTTTATGCCGGTTTCTATCATTGGAATGCCGCAAACGGGAATAAGCGGCTTTGCGATGGTCTCCGTGAGAGGCCGCATCCTTGTTCCCAAGCCGGCAGCCATAACTATTGCAATTTCGTTTTGCTTCATTGCCAATTCCTAAAATTCCTACAATTCGTCAATAAGTTTGATAACTTCGTTAAACGGCATAATATTGCGTTCAACTTCCAATGCTCTATGATTTTTCAGTATTTCAACAGCGGTGTTTTTCATGGCTGGGAATGCGCTTCTTGTAAGATGGTTGGCATAAATAACAATGTTTATTCCATGCGAAATAAGCTCCTCTTCGGTCACATGGCTATAGGAAGTTGGCACAACAATAAGCGGCACTTGCGTTTCTTTTTCCCTGAATTTATCGCAAAACTCAAAAACCTCGTCGGAACTTTTTTGGCGGCTGTGTATCATAATGCCATCAGCTCCAGCTTCAACGTAGGCAAATGCCCTCTTCAGTGCATCTTCCATTCCCTGCTCCAAAATCAAGCTTTCAACTCGGGCAATAATCATAAAGTCTTCCGTTCTCAGAGCATCTTTGCCCATTTTTATTTTGTTGCAAAAAGCCTCTATTGTGTCCTGAGTTTGTTCTGCTTCCGTGCCAAACAATGAATTGCGCTTCAATCCGATTTTATCCTCTATAATCACCGCAGAAATGCCCATTCTTTCCAATGTTCTCACATTGTACATAAAATGCTCCGTTTGCCCTCCTGTGTCGCCATCCAATATAATGGGCTTCGTTGTCACATCCAGAATTTCATCCAGCGTTCTTATTCTGGAAGAAAGATCAACCAATTCAATATCGGGTTTTCCTTTTACCGTTGAGTCGCATAAGCTGGATACCCACATTGCATCGAACTGATCCAATTCGCCGTTCCTTTCTACAACCGTCTTTTCCGCAATCAAGCCGCTTAATCCGCTGTGCGCTTCAATGACTTTCACTATGGGGCATAAGTCCAGCAATCTGCGAAGTCTTTTGCGTCTGTATTCAGGCATTGCCAGTTTGATTTTCGTGATGGAGTCAATTTTTGCAACTTTGGCATTGTATGTATATGGCACTTCAATTAATTTTCCGCCATATTTATTCAGATTTTTAACAACGTTGTCCTTGATAACAGATTCTGGATACTCGTTCCAATTATTTCCATGGATAACATAATCGGGCTTTACAAGTTCCAAAACCTCATCGTATAAAACATTGTCCTGTATTATCGCCTCGTCAACCCCCTCAACATTTTTTACCATCTCAAAACGCTCTTCAAGCGGAATAACAGGAAACCGGTCATAGCGCACCTTTGCTTTGTCGCTTAGCACGCCTGCAATCAATTTGCCATATTTCTTAGCCTCGGCAATTATATTCAAATGCCCATCGTGGATTACATCCGTGCTAAAACAGGTGTAAATTTTCTTCATAGCTTGAATTTAGTAAAATTGATTACATGCTTCTTCTCATAACAAGCCAATGCTTGAAAAATGGATCGTCAAATTCATAATGCTCATTTTTTACAATATAGCCATGCTTTATCAGGCGAGATAGCCCGCTGTAAATGGTGCTAGCAGGGCGTGAAATGGCAGAGGGCTTTTCTTGCATGGCAATGTTGATGAGGATTTTTTTGTCAGTTTGGCTAATGGTGTTCCAAAGCCGTTCATAATCTACATTGTGAATTGTTATGATACCTTGTATAACAAGCGATAGCATATCTTTTTTGTATCTCTCCTTTTCCAAAAATGAAAAGCAGTAAAAGGCGAGTTGCTGGGTGTAGTAAGGGTGCTGGCAGGTAAATTCTAAAATTTCCTTTGATATGATTTCGCTTTTGTTCGTAATTTTGTCAAAGCGTTTTTTCAAGTAGTCAAAAAAATCATCGTAAGGAATTTTATCCAGAGTCATAAGGTAGCCAAAGTGATAAAACGGGGATTTCTTGCTTTCAAAAATCGCTTTCATCATTGATTCTAAACTACCCAAAAAAACATAGTTCACATTCTTATGGTGTTGAATCACTGCCCTAAGCTGCTTTGGCAGATTTTTGCCTAAATGCATAACTTCTTGAAACTCATCCAAAACAATAATTGGTTTATTGTTTTTTTTGCCAGTTTTTTCAATCAAGTTCAGAACGTCTTCTAAAGGCGTGAATTTGCTGCCTGCAGATGTAGCAAAAGAAACTTCCATGCCATTTGTTTGCGGATTTAGTTCCAGAGTAGGCACAATTCTGAAGTTTGCCAAAAAATGCTTTATTTTTTCCCATTTATTTATGTTTAAAAATTTCTTTAAAATCTGCGTTGCCAAATCAGAGGCATCGGTGGCTAACTGCAAGTCCATATAGATTATAGGCCTTGAAAGCGAATCTGTGACCTTGTTTATCAATGAGGTTTTGCCAAATCGCCTAGGCGACATAAGCACCAAATGGTTGCTGCTTGCAAGCACGCTTTTAGCATGTTCCATTTCTTTTTCCCTATCGGTAAAAAAGTCTTTGCTAACTACAGAGCCAAACTTAAACGGATTTGCCATAAAAATACCTCTTATTAAACATAAATAAATATAGAAAAAATCACTACGAAATTTTTCGTTACGAAATTTTTCGTAGTTAACTCACCTGCCCCGAACAGGCATATAGTCAGATGTTTGCCATAAACTCAAGCGCGTTTTCCAAAGCGGATTCCTTAGGTCTGCTCAAATCGTCTCTTGACTCATTCGCAACCTTTATTTCAGCAAAGGTTAATCCTTTTATCTCGCTCAAATTGTTTGCGAAATTAGCCAGCTCCTCTGCGGTTTTAATCACAAAAATATCGGGATAGCCACAGGCTTTTGCGGCTTCGGCGTAGTTGAAGCCTGGGGCAGCGGTTGGCATTCCGCCTACGGATTCGTGTGCATCGTTGTTCAGGCAAATGTGAATCAGGTTTTCTGGATTTTGCTTGCCTATAAAAGCCAAGTTGCCCAAGTGCATCAAGGCAGCGCCATCGCCATCAAGGCAGATTACTCTTTTGCTTGGAGCTTTCTTGGCTATGCCAAAAGCTATCATTGAAGCGTAGCCCATGCCTCCTACCGTTAAAAAACACTGGCTGTGATTATTCAATATCAGATTGCTTTGCTCGTAAACTTCTCTTGAAATTTTGCCCGTCGTGGACACAATCAAATCATCGTTGTTCATCTTTTTTATTATTTCAGAAATAACATGTTCGCGGTTTAATTCATAGCCATTTGCATAAGAAGCATTCGTTCTTTTTTCAAAAGCGTCTTTTTTTATTATCAGCGAAAATTGTTTTTTATTTGCCAGAACATCTTTTATTCTGCAAAATATTTTTTCCAATTCCGCTTCGCTTGCATTACCGTCAATAACCTCGTGCTCAATTTCAAGACAGTCAAAGATTTTTTCTGTGATGCGCCCCATAAATTTATGCTGAGGCTCATCTTTTGTGCCGGGAGCGCCGCGATAGCCTACTATAAAAAGCATTGGAATATTGTAAACTTCTGCATTGGCGAGCGAAGTAACGGGATTTACCGCATTGCCTATGCCGCTGTTCTGCATATAAACGCAAGCGGGTTTTCCCGTTGATAAATATGTTCCTGCGGCAATGCCCACCGCCGAGCCTTCGTTAGGCACGGTGTAGTGGGTAAGCCCGGTTTCTTCGGAATTGATATAATCGCAAAATTCCTTTAGCGTGGAATCTGGAACTCCTGTTAGAATTTCAATTCCAAGTTGTTTAATCTGCTGAGCTAGTTGTTCGGCTTTCATTTCGCCTCCTCATTGTATTTAACGGGTATGCTTACATTGCAATGTTTCAAAGCATCTTTAAATACAGCAAAAAAATCTTTAATATCATAAACATCAATAGCGCCGAATGAGCATAATCTAAAAGTATTTATATTGGAAACTTTGCCGGGATAAATTGTAAAGCCGCGTTCATAGCAATAATCGTGAACCTTTTCAAAATCCCAATTCTTATCATCAGGGTAAATTGCGGAGGCAATTAAGCCTGCTTGCAATTCTTTCTTAACAAACTCCTTAAATCCAAGTTCTTTCAAGCCATTTTGTATTGCTTCATGGACTTTTCTATGTCTTGCGTATTTTTGCTCAATTCCATCTCTAAAAATTTCTTCAATAGCCTGTTTTGCAGCGTATATTGTTTGCACCGGCGGAGTAAAGTGCATTTGCCCGGTTTTAAGAAAATATTCGTACTGCAAATATAAATTGCAATAGTAAGAGCGTTTTGGATAAGATTTAGATTCCTCAATCAGCTTTGTTTTGCCTATAACAAAAGACAAACCTGTCATTGCCATTAAGCCTTTTTGAGCGGATGACATGCAGAAATCAATGTTGTCTTTTTCCAAGTCAATAGGCAGCATTGCATAAGTTGATGTGGTATCAACGGCGAACACGCAGTTGTATTTATGCGCCAGAGCACCTATTTCACGAATGGGGTTGAGCAAGCCGGTTCCTGTTTCGTTATGCGTTGCATAAACAAGATACACATCGGGATTTTTTTGCAGAATTTCTTCTATGCCTGCAAGCTTGGGTCTTTCATCAAGCGGAACTTTCATTTCTATAAGCGGCAAATTATAATATTTGCATATCTCAGCGGCTCTTTCGCTGTATGCTCCGTTATTTATGATAAATATTTTTTTGTTTTCTGGCAAAAGCGAGTTCAGGCAAACATCCATGCAAATGGTTCCCGAGCCGCAAAAAAGAACGGACGTGTATTCTTCGGCATTGCCGCAAACAATGCGTGCCAAGTCTTTTTGAATTTGCTTTAAAATATTTCCAAATTCACTTTCCCTAGGGCAAATATCTGGCACCACCTGCGCCGTTTTCACAGTATCGGATGTGGTAGCAGGACCAGGGTTTAACAGAACGTTGCGTTTCATAGCTTCTCCAAATAATCTGCAATA
>Ga0099364_10008362_pt1 | contig 14579 bp, 12 predicted proteins | sample TergutTh196P3_FD_73070 | JGI IMG/M metagenome (GOLD analysis project Ga0099364, IMG submission 73070) | Microcerotermes parvus P3 segment gut microbial communities from Pointe-Noire, Republic of the Congo - Th196 P3 | ecosystem: Host-associated > Arthropoda: Insects > Digestive system > Gut ... | reverse complement strand
AGGAAAAAGCGGGGGCAGCCGGTTCTGCCTGCTCCCCCGCCACTGGTGCAGACGCTGTGGGTACTGCGGCTCCCCTCAGCTCAGAAGCAAGCACAAAAACTAACGCAAGCGCAGTTAACAACGCAAGCGCAGTGGTCATAAACGAAGTCGCCCGCCTATCACCTTGCGCTCCTTTCGCCTTTGAAAACACCTTGAAGGAATCGGGCTTCCACTTTATTTGCGAAGTGAAGAAAGCATCACCATCCAAAGGCATCATAGCAGAGGACTTCCCATACCTCGACATCGCCAGGGAATACGAGTCAGCAGGAGCCGCTGCAATCTCTATCCTGACAGAACCTGATTTTTTCCAAGGCAGCGATCGACACCTTGCCGAGATTCGAGATACCGTCCGCCTCCCCCTGCTGAAAAAGGATTTCATCATTGACAGCTTCCAGATAGAGCAGGCTGCTCGTCTTGGCGCCGATGCTATACTTCTCATATGCTCTATCCTCTCCCCAGCGGAACTGTCTGCCTTCATCGCCGCTGCCGATGGTTACGGTTTGTCTTCCTTGGTGGAAGCCCATGACGAAGTCGAGCTGAAAACCGCCCTTGACGCCGGAGCGAGGATGGTAGGCGTCAACAACCGTGACCTGAAGACTTTCACAGTGGATATGGGCAATAGCATCAGGCTCCGCAACCTAGCACCAGATGATGTGGTCTTTGTGTCCGAAAGCGGTATTCAGACAGCCGAAGACATTGACAGGCTCAGGCAAAACGGCATTGGCGCAGTTTTGATTGGCGAAACCCTCATGCGAGCGAAAGACAAAAAGGCAATGCTTTCGGAACTGCGAGGTGACAGGTGAGCAGCTCGAGCAGCGACAGCAGTGATTGCATGAACAGCAAAGACCGGATGGACGGCACGGACTGCAAAGACGCTAAAGACGACAGCGACGGCAGAGACGGCGAGTTGTGCAAGGTGAAAATCTGCGGTCTCACCCGAATAGATGACATTGATGCCGTGAACAGTATACTGCCTGACTACATCGGCTTCGTCTTTGCACAGAGCCGCCGCCAAATCGATGCAACCACTGCCTCGAAATTGAAAAACCGCCTTGACTTCAGAATCAAGGCGGTGGGGGTTTTTGTAAACGAGAGCATAGATACAGTGTCTTCCTTATACAAGGGTGGCATTATTGACCTGGTGCAGTTGCACGGGGATGAGGACGATGGTTATATTGCCAGGTTGAAAGACGCCTGCGGCTGTGGGGTGATAAAGTCCGTCCACGTTGGTGATTCACTCCCGCCATTACCCATAAATGCCGATTTCCTGCTTTTCGATACACTGACCGAACAAAGGGGCGGCAGCGGGAAAGCCTTTGACTGGAGTTTGCTTAGGGGCTTTAGCGACCTGCCCTACTTTCTCGCAGGAGGACTCACCATCGACAATGTCTCGGAAGTCCTCCGCACCCTGGCTCCATATTGCGTCGACATCAGCAGCGGAGTCGAAACAGAGGGATTCAAAGATGCTTCAAAAATACGCAGATTCGTAGAGACTGTGAAGACGCACAGCATCGGATACCCATAAGAAGGTTCGCCACGAATGCTGTTGCTGTTTCACTCGTATACGCTGGTCTCCAGCAGCCAGTTGTACATTACAAAATACCCTATTGCATAGATCACAGCAGCAATATTAAAAATGCTGATGTCATTATTGACAGTCTTCATGACTATCGTTGTAAACAGCACATGATATGAACAGTTCACGTAGAAAAAGTAGCCCGCTGGAATTAACGTGAAATATGCCATCAGAAACAACGATATTTTCGTGCTTTTCCTTAGTTTCCTCTTTGTCATGTTCGCTCATTCCTTTCATTGTTTGTTCGCCATAACTGCAGGGAGGTGTGGCGCAGTTACTATTTGCTATTGTTTGACGAAGCGATATCTCCATGATGCTATGTAGACCACCGCCGCTGAGGATAATATACCATAAACTGGGGAAAAATAAAACGCAAAACTGCTAAAACATACACATTCATGCCTGAAATGTCGCTTTCACTGCCTGAATCTGAATCTGTCAGCTGGAACTCGGATAGATTGTAATCATAATCGAATCCTCAAACCGCTCGTCACCCGCTGCAGCATATCCATCGCTTGGCAAAAACCCTAAATCATGTGCAAGCCTGATGATGCCATCCTCTATGCTAATAGAAATGAGATTATCGGTGTAAAACAGCCTCACAGTAGACTGCGCTTCCGTTGCCGGTTCCAAAGCCGTACCAGACATACGAGACAGCAACGTGTAAAACGGACTCATATCGTGCCTAGCGGATATCCAGCGCCCCAAATCCCCAACATTGATTCTAGCAATAGGACTGCATTCAAAGATAAGGGAATCGAGGTTTTGGAGAAGACTCGAAAATACTTCTACATAATCACTACTATAGTCTGCTATCTGCGCGCCTTCGAATGAAGCCAAACTAACCCCGTCGTCCTTAATGACGATGCGTACGCCTCTGTCTTCATATATGTTTTGGAACACTGTACCAGACTCGACAATGTCGATTGAAGTGGCGGCGGCATATGAAGTAAACTCTCGCCCATAGGAAGTTTGCGTTTCGAAAGGCTCATATGTAACATAATCTGGAGCTTCTACTGGGCTGCCGTCCTCGTTATAATATAACCTGTTTTCATACTCCAGCGCTTCATCCATTAGCGTAATAGTTCCATTGTTGTCCTCTTTGTTGAAATTCAGTTGCAGGGTGACTGTGTGGGTATATCTTGTTTCATGGTAGCCTGTTTCTTCTGGGTCATGGTGCGTATTCGTGATTGATATTCCAACGATATTCATTTTGTAGCCAGTGGTGTTGATGTAATTTTCCTGTACCCACTGCAAGATGCCATTGTATGCTTTTCCAGCCAAGTTTCTGTTGAAAACCACCACTTCGTCCCAAGCCCAATCGATAATCTCGTCTCTCAATTCACTGTTGTCGATGGAGTCGGTTGCAATCATGAGTTCCTCCACGAGCTGCACCATAGACTCTTCTTCTTCCCAAGTATCAGCAAGGTAAAATGCATTGAGCGCATTCTCGGTGTCTTTCCATTGTGCAATGATGTCTTCTTCTCCATCTGTTTCAATATCGGATTCAGGTTCGATGATTACGGGAGATTGGTCCACCGCATCGCCACCACTCGGTGATGGTTCGTCATTGCTTCTGCATGCCGATAGCACCAGCAAAACGGTCAGCAACGTAGCTAGTATTCTCTTGTTCATAGTATGCCTCCTTTATTGTTGACTACCAAAATTGCAGATGATAGCACATTTACTATTTGCGTTTGTTTGACGCAAGCGATGCCCCACTGAGCTGCACAGACCATCGCCACTGAGGATAATTTACCATAAACAAAAATAAATACAACGCAAAACTGCCAAAACATACGCATTCCTGCCTGAAATGTCGCTTTCAATGCCTGAATCCGTATCTGTATGTGAGTCTGTATCTTTAGACACTTTGTGTCCATCCAATTACTCACACAAGTTGTAACATGGTTATAGTTTGCGCTGAGTGATCGGCTGATTTGTCGATATCGTTCTTGAATCCTCCCCGCTCTTTTAATATATCGTTTTATACGCTAGCGCGTTCAGCGAATAGCGCTCTGCTTCGCTGGAGGAGGGTCTCTACGCAACATTCTATTGACGAGTGTGGTTTGTTCTGCGTGGTGCGTTTCGCTTGTGCTGAAAGCTTGCGCATTGGTGTAGATTGAATACATACCAGATACGCTGCTACCAGCTGCGCTCGCTAACGTAGACCTGGACGCGAGACTGGATGATTCCCACCGTGTCTTCTAGCGTCCTGTCACCGCTGAAATATGATGGAGCCACCTCTTCAATGATTGTCATTATGTCACTGTTGTCTCTGAAAATGCGGTCGATTGATTCGATGAGGCCGCGAACCGTGGCGATTTCCTCTGGTGTCGCGTCCGTATAGGTTATGCTCCATCTGTCGCCTTCGCTATCGGTATATCCTGCTGTGACGCCAGCTTCTTCGTATTTTTCTGGGTTGTCGAGCCTTTCAGCTAAAGCTGCGCGATTCACGGGGAAGCCGATGAACGGGTTCAGCTGCACATCATATGCAAGCAGAGTCTTGATAAATTCCCAGCACTCATCTGCATAATCAGATGCTGCATTAATTGATATGCTCCCGTTAAGCACAAATGAGTTTCCGATTCCTTTTGTCGTTGGGAAACCTATGATATTAACCTCTGTGCCAAACAAAGCGGCAAAAGACTGGATAGACGACACATTGCCAATGATTCGCCTGCCCAGCAACTGTTTCCCCTCTTGGATGTTTTTAATGTCAAGGCGACCGCCGGTACTGTCCCAATAAACCGTTGCCATTTGCAGCAGTCCAGCAAACTCAGCTGTGTCGAAATGCGCCTCGCCTTTTTCCCAGTCTATGAACGCCTCGTAGTTGTTCGACAGTGCGTCCCACAGGAAAAGCTGCCAATTGCCGTTGCCAAATGGGAGAATTGCTTCTGGATGCGCTTCTAGCAATGCGAAATACTCCCCGAACGTCCAGCCCGGCTTGATGCCAAGAACATCAACGCTCCCAGCATATAGCTGAAGGATATATGATATAGGCATTTCAAAGAGCTCCCCGCTGGTGCTTTCCAGTGCTTCCAATAGGTTTGGCAACAACGAATCTCTGTCCATGTCATCGTCGCCATCGATGTGTTCATACAGGTCGACAAGCACCCCTGCTCTGCTATAAATTTCCGGGTTGAAGTTTGCTACTATTCCTGCTTTCCCGTAACCCCAATAAATCATATCTGGAGCTGTTCCGGCTATAAACTCAACATTGAGCCTCGTTACACCATCATCGAATATGCTATAGTCGATGATTTCTATTTTATATTCATCATTTTGATTATTAAAGCTAAGAGCCTGTTCGCTTATTAGGGGGCTGTTGTGGCCATAGGTGGCGATGGTTATGACTTTGCGTTCGATGGAATCCGCTGACTGCGCATCCCCGTTGGTTTTACCGATAATGAAGTAGCCTTGGGAAGTGTACCCGATGTACCTGCCGTCTGACAAGGCGATGATTTCATGGAGGTTGGTGTATGACCTCCCATCGGAATAGTCGAGCAGAAACTCCTTTTCACCTTGTTCGTTTAGTCTGTACAAGATCTGCTCGGGATCCATTGCGACATAGATTACCCCGTTGTCCAGCATAACGGTAGAAGATATGCTGTCGATTACTGCATATGGTTCTATGACACCACCAGGACGGAGCCAGCTGAGATTTATTACATTGAAAGCGGCATCGTAGTCGCACAGGAGAATATCGCCCAACGAAACAAGGGCGTCTACGAATACCCTATTACCCATTTCATTCACATATTCCCAAGTGTCGTTCTTTTCTCCGTTTGGCGATATGGTAAACACCGCTTCAGGTGTCCGTATGACAGGGTCTCCATTATCGGTTAGACCGCATATCGCATATGCGTAGACTTCACTCCTGAATATTTCGCTGTAGGTTAGTTCAATATGATCTAGAAGGTCAATCTCGTACATTGGCTCTAAATCTGCTGTAACACGCTTAAGTATCTGCTTGTCCTGTGTTAGTGTTTCAGCATAAATATAGTATCCGCCGTCTGCCAAAGGGAATAGGTCAAATACACGATAATTATAGTCACCGTCAAATAGGTGATCAATGGTCAGCGCTGTGATTGTTCCATCACCGGTATTCAGTTTGATGAAGTACGCTGGACTCCCCCGCTGATCAGAAGCCATAATATATAGACAATCTAGGTTAACGGGGTCCCTTTTCATAGGCCTCCCGCCCCAATCGCCGCTTGATTCAATCAATGTGAAATAGTATTCATTATTTGCTACATTTTCGGATTCGTTGATTCCGCATGCTGTTATTAATGCTATCACCGACAAAACTAACCATATTGTTAGGACTCTTTTTTTTATCATAACCCGTGTCTCCCTTAGCAGGTTAGCTATGTGCCGAGGCGGTTAACACCTCGGCACTTGAATATGTCGCTTAGGTACATGGTCTTCGATTTTCCATAATATATCGTGGGTATGACCTATCCATTTGTCTTTATTAAGCAAAACAAGCATAAATCAGATAATTTATTCTGTCAACACAACGACTTCTAAATGGACGTTTCCCACTTCCCAATGGACATTTTCACATATATTTTCCTTGTTCGCCACAATCCATGTGTCTGATATGGCAAGCCCACGAAATATCGCTCTTGAATCGTCCCCGTTCTTTTGATAAAATATCACAAATTGGTGGATTGCGGACGATATGCAGACGATTTGATAGCTTTCAGAAAGACAGCGTATTGTAAAAGACAGATAGGAGGATCGCAGGAAATGACAGACAGTTACGAGCTTAGGCTATATAACGACACTTTACTGTCCTTCGAGCTATCTGCCGATACCGCCTTGGGTTTTTCCGCTGCAATCAAAAAGACCAGCGGGCTCAATGAGCTGTATCCCCTTGATTTGGAGCTGTCTGATGATGGCATACTGCGGTGGCTCGAACGCAGAGTCATTCCGAAAAACAGGGCATTTGTTGAAGAAATCCTTCGTTCATTTGGTTTAGCTCTCGGTGATACAAAAGGCATAATCGACATCTGCAAAGGCTTATCCCTCAACGATAACTACTGGATTGTACCAGAGAGCTTCGAAGGCAAGTTTGAGGACTACAACCTCTATGAAAACCGGTTTTCCGAAATACTCTCCCTCGTTGCCTATACAGGGGTGACCAAAAGCGATGCCGCATTTTCTACCTCCCCTGAGCTTACCACAGACGGTATGCTCCCAAAGGCTTGGCGCTTTGTGAACGGAGATGGCGTTTTCCTATACAAAGGCGGCACAAGCGGCTTTGCAAATTCTGGCAAGGAACCATATTGCGAGTTTTATGCAAGCCAGATTGCAGAAACTATGGGACTTAATGCCGTCAAGTACGGTCTGGAGAACTGGAAAGGCATCCTCGCTTCGACCTGCATGCTTTTTACAGATATCGACACCTCCTTCGTCCCAGTCGGTCGCATCGTCAGGTCTGGCGGGCTCAGTGCAGTAATCCAGTATTATGACCAGCTTGGCGCGGATTTCGCCACCGCCATCCGCGATATGCTTGTCTTCGATGCTCTGATATACAACGAGGACAGGCATTTCGGCAACTTTGGGCTTTTGCGTGACAACCGCAGCGGGCGGATTGTAGCGCCTGCGCCGATATTCGACCATGGTCTGTCTCTCTTCTGCTATGCCATGCCAGATGACTACGCAGATTTGGACAGCTACGCAAAAAGCCGCTCCCCGGCATACAGCGGAACGACTTTTGAGGGTATCTGCCAGTCGTTTATTTCGTCACGTCAAGTTGAGCAGCTTCGAAAAGTACTGCGGTTCTCTTTCCAGCGACACCCTAAACTAAACCTTCCCGAAGACCAGCTTGCCGCACTGGAAAAGCATATCCGCAAAAGAGCATCGGAGCTTATTGGGTTACTTCATGGTTGATATATCGTTTAAATGCCAGTGCGTTTAACAAATAGTTCCCTGTTTCGCTGGAGTAAGGTCTCTACGCAACATTGTCGTGCAGCTTGTCATTGTCTAGTAAAAAATCGCCTTGTTCAAATAAACAAGGCGGTTTGCAAATTAGTAGAGCAAATTGAATTAATTCAATCGCATCATCGCTCAAAGGAAAAGGCCGATTGTCCACAATATTGTGAAGCTGCTCATTAACGCTATGCTTGGGAGCATCATTATTGTATTACCTTTTATGAGTGCACAGATAAATGATATAATCCCCAATGGTATCGCAAATAACCATGCACCCGACTGGTTCTCTAATGCCACGATTTTTGAAGCAAACAAGACGCTTCCTGTTATCACACAGATACTATATACGATATTCACAAACAAATGAAACCTAGATCTCTCTGATGTTTTAGTGCTCACGGCTCTGCTCCTTTCCGTTTCCGATATACAAAATTAATTGTTCCACATCAAGTGTACCACAACTACACTGCCTTGTACAGCTTTTTTTACCCACTTCCCTGGGGTTGGGTAGCGGGTGTATGACTGTATCGTTGAAATCACATTGACATTCTCAAGAAGATATTATAAAGTAGCATAGTATTCAAGGACAGACTGCAAGATATTTCCATGAAATATGCAAACAAAATCAGATTGTTCCATTGAAAGGTATGCCGTATGTTAATATTACTGCTCATCATTGACGACAATAATGAAGACCCCATGGAGTCATTTCTAAAGAAACAATACGGAGATATGCTCTACATAGCAAAAAGCAACCTTGGTATCCATCAGGCAGAAGATGCGGTACAGGATGTTATCGTCAAGCTGTTGGTAAAATATGAAGGCAAATATGATGAACTTATAGAGATGCCACGCGCTTTTTTTGCAACTGTTATCAGAAACCACACAATCAATTTGTCGAATAAAAAGCAACTACCAACCACTTCTGACTTCGATGGCGAAGACAACGTTTTTGTTGATTACAGCGGACTTCCAGAGGACATGCTCATAGAAACTGATGCCAAAGAAGCACTTGTAAAGTTGATTAGGCAGTTGACACCAAAATACCGCTCGGTAGTGGAACTTAAACTCATTAATTTCTATACAAACAAAGAGATAGCTGATATACTGAGAGTGTCAGAAAGCACAGTTTCAACAAGATTCCACAGAGCAAGAGAAATGCTCAAAGACATACTCACCAAAGAAGGCTACACCCTATGAATGACACTACCGAAACCAATAAAGAACGGGATTTCGACAAGCTGCTGACTGCTGCATTGCTACAGGCGGCAGAGCTTGACTATTGTTCTGGCATCCCCAACGATGGCGAGTATTCAATGCCTTCGAAACGTTTCTTACGCAGGATTCGCAAAGTCATCAGAAACCCAAAAGCCTATCTCCGTAGGTTGAATGCGCCAATATACATTCGGGTTCTTAAAACAGCAGCAATGCTTTTACTCACAATGTCTATGCTTATTGGCATCGCAATGCTGCACCCGACAGCCAGGGCAAAAGTACAGGATTTAATCAGCATATGGCTGCCCGACAGAACCGTGTATAGACAAACACATCAAACTGGAGAAGATGTCCCATCTGAATGGATAATCGGTTATATCCCGGATGGCTTCGAACTTGATACGCTTGATGCAGACCCATTGAACTACTACTGCCTCTATGTCAGCGAGAGCGGCAGGATCTTGCTTATCAATATCCTCGGCGACTCGGGAAGTCTGTATGTTGATAACGAACATCATAAAATATACCAAATTTATATAAACGACGAGGTAGCTGATGCATACGAAGCCCTGGACGAGCTATCCGCAAACCAAATCGTCTGGTTCAACAATGAGAATAGAGTAATAATCAACATTATAGGAGATATCGTTATTGACGAGCTCATACTGGTAGCTGAAAGTATAGAGCTTTTGCAATAGCTTGACTGAATACAAGACAGGCTGCATATGCTATCTACACAAATTTCTGCACCCAAATATTCTAGGTTGCAGAAATTTTTCATTTTTTTCGTAAAAGCTGTGACATTTGGCATTTATAAACTGTTTATATTAATGTAGGCATACTTTATGCCAAGTAAAACAATTTTGGAGGTTAAATCTATGAAAAAACCATTCGCAGTGCTTCTTGCCATATTTCTGTTGCTTTTCCATGGCAGCGCAAGCGCAACAGCTAGAGGCTTAGACAGCAAAGGAGTAGCCGTACTAACAAGAATATCAAAGTTCGATTCAATCTATCCAACTTTACGCACATCTGGCAACACAGCATCATATTCGTTGTCAGCTGCAGGAAAACCTGAGGTCACGAGCATCAGTGCTACATTACAAATCCAGCAGCTCGTAAACGGTGCATACGTAGACTACGGTTCACCATGGAACGCAACATCGAACTCTCGAACCCTGAAAACTTCTGGTACCAAAACTGTGGATAACGGCGGCACATATAGGCTCAAAGTAACAGTCACCGCATACTACCCAGGAGGCAGCTCAACAGAAACGGAGTATTCATTATGAACGAGTAATGATTCGGTAAGTCTCAATTTCTTGATACGAAGAGGACACTCAATGAGAAAAATAGCGATAGCGATTTACGATTCAGATGAAGTACATCGAAAAGCATTATGCAGGTTCGTTCTCCGCTGCAGCATTTGGGGAAATGGTAAACTTGTATTGAGTCAATACTCAGATAGGTTGGTTCTATTTGAATCACTGAAAAAAGGAAAAGACTTTGACTACGTCTTTTTCGAAATAGGCTCACTCGAACTGAACAGATCCGAAATGAATGACATCATTTCTACACTTTCTCGTACAAATGTTATTTTTACATCAGACAAAATGGAAAACCAGCCCTTTGTTGACGATTGCTATCCTGCAATGCTACTGCCGAAACCATTCACACAAGAATTGTGTGAGAACATCCTGATTGCCTTTCGAGCGAGGCTAGACGCACTAAGTACTTTTGATTATCATGAGTACGGAGCAGAGCACTCCATCCCATGCAATGATATCTACTTCTTTTCAATGGAATCCCAACATCTGATGATTACAACAATGAGCGGTACTTATCAGGATGCCTCGTTGAAATTGAAGGATGTCGAGCGCGATTTCAATAGCAATGGCTTTTTCCGCTGCCACAAATCGCACATCATCAACCTGCGCTATTACGATAGGCAGGATTACAGCAGCGTTTATCTGAACTGTCACGGGAAGACTTATCAAATAAGGCTATCGAAAGGAAAACGCCAGGAACTCAAGGAGACAGTTGCTAATTGGAAATCCAGATCACGGCTGTGAACGGATGCCAACTTCGGGCAATTGATGGCAACAAACCAAAACCGTATCGCTTTATCGATGCGGTTTTGGTTTCATTTTGCTATTTATTCGATGCTGTTAACTTGTCATTATCAAGCGAAAAAACCGCCTTGATCAAAAAATCAAGGCGGTTTGCGAACCAGTATAAAATATTGAATTAATTCAATCGTTACAGTCTACTGTTTTGCTAAGGCAATAGTCCGAATGTCCACACAATGGTTGCACTACTGAGTAGCGCTAGACTAGGCCGCATCATTATGGACCAACATTATTATGCACGATTTTTATAGAACGGAGCGAATGATATTCAAAGCTAGTCAGCTGGAGCTCGGATAGATGGTAATCATCATCGAATCCTCAATCAGTTCATCGCCTACAAGTGTTGAACCACCGTAGTGCAAAAAGTCTAAATCACGAATATGCCTAATGACATTTTGATCTAAGCGAACTACGATGAGATTATCATTGTAAGACAGCCTCACAGAGGTGATTGCTTCCATGTTGGGCTCCAATGGCGTACCAGACAAATTCGATATCAGAGCATAAAACGGACTCATGTCGAGCATGGCTGATACCCATCGACCATCTTCTCCATAGTTAACCCTTGCAATAGGATTTCCAGCAAAAAGGATTGAATCGAGGTTCTGAAATAATTCTGAAAACGCTTCGACATAGGTTTGCCCATAACTTGCAATTTGCGAGCCATCTAATGAAGCTATGTGTACCCCATCATCATCGATTTCGATAGATACGCCTACATTGACATATTCATTGTGGAACAGTGTTCCAGCTTCAATTGTACTATATTGGGTGGTTGGATAGTATGATGTTATTTCGTTGCCATATACGCTCTGCGTAACTGCCTCGTATGTTATATAGTCTGGCGCTTCGACAGGGCTGCCGTCTGGATTGTAATAGAACCTGTTCTCATACTCTTGAGTCTCATTCATGAGCGTAATTATTCCGATGTTGTCCTCTTTGCTGAAATTCAGTTTCAGCGTTGCTGAGTGTATGTATCTTGTTTCATGGTAGCTTGTTTCATCAGGGTCGTGGTGTGTATTCGATATTGTTGTTACATCGATTATCATTTCATACCCAGACGTATTGAAACAGTGCTCATGAACCCATCTAAGTATGTCGTTATTCGCCTTTTGAGCCAAATTTCTGTGGATTGTGCCAACCTCGTTCCAGACCCATTGGATAATTTCCTCTCCCAGCTCTCGGTTGTCCAAGTTATCTGTCGCAGCCATCAATTCTTCCAAAGCCTGAAACAGAGACTCTTCTCCATCCCATGTATCTTCTAGAGAATAATTTTTGAGTGTCTCTTCCAGGTCTTTCCATTGTGCAATTATTTCATTTTCTGCATCCGATGTATGCTCAGGTTCGACGATTGCTAGGGAGTCGCCTGCCGTTCCAGCACCACTTGGCGATGGTTCGTCATTGCTTCCGCATGCTGTAAGCACCATCAGTGCGATAAGCATAGTGGATATTGTTTTCTTGTACATTGTATGCCTCCTTGAAATGCTATTCTGATTTATATTAACGGGTATCGCAAGAAACCCTGAGTGCATCCACATGAGGGTTTCTTGCGGAACCAGTTATGCGATAACTGCTTTGGGTTTTTTAGTATGGTGTGACAGTCAAACTGGCTGCATTGAACGTGAGCCTTTCAGTTGTGGTCAAAGTGGGATCATTAGAGAAATCACAATACAAATCAGCCTTATACGTTACGTAGTTTGTCCCCTCGGTATACGATACCGAATGTCCAAAGACGCGTATATGCGCATGGCTCGATATCGAACCTCCACCGGAATACTTCGTATGGGTTACCTTGTATTCCCAATCTGTATTCACAAATGGAATGATTCCATAGGGGTATTTCCAAAAAACCAGCGTATCGCCGTAGGTTATCGACATTGTGGTATTGTAGATAACTGCTCCAAGCGTATACCCGTACAGACCTCTCGATCCGTCAGAAAACACATCAAGATAGAGCTTGCTTCCATCAGGAAACTCGTGGACGAATTCCTGGACAGGTTGTGTGATTCTAGTCACTGCTTCAGGTTTATTGCCTCCCCTTGCGCTATTTGCTACTTGCTTGTCTATTGCTGCGCTAATATTCGCAGCTGGGAAAATCACGAGTAATTCCTCGATGCTATAATCTGATTTGGGGTTAGCTAGCAAATCAGATTCGTCAATTTGGGAAACTTTCTGGTCTATCGTTGATCCTGCATATACCGGGACCGCCATGGAAACAGCCAGAATTAGGCAAATGAAAATGGAAATGACTTTTTTTGAAATAATCATAATGGTTACCTTTCTATTGTTAGTTTTTTTTGATGAAAATCATCAAATTTGTCATTTGGTACTTCCTTTGATGCAACCGCTATCTCAAAGCATAGGCACCACCTCCCCCTATTAAACACACATCCCTATTATGCAACGCAAAATCGTACTGGCAGCGAATACATAATATGACTATTTCCCTCGCTAGGTTCTTCCTAATCTACCGTTATTTGTTTGTTTCTTAGCGCAAAATCAATATAAAATAGGATTCAAATTATGTCAACACGGTAACTTCCCAATGGACACTCTCAACTTCCCAATGGACATTTTCACATATTTTTTCCACGTTCGCCACAATCCCTACAGCATCGAACAGCATATCGGATCGTGAACGTGCATATAAGCATGAATATCAAATATATAACTATTGTAAAAATTCTGCATATAAGATACTATTAGTGCAAAACATTTAAGCCATAGCTTCGAAGTGCGAAAAAGGGAGGGCATATGAGTGCAATAACGGCCAATAACAACAAGCGAGGCAGTATCGACTTTTTAACGGGGACTCCGTGGAAAAGGCTTCTGCGCTTTGCTGTTCCGCTGTTCCTCGGCAACCTGTTTCAGCAGCTTTACAACGCAGTGGACACAATCATCGTCGGTCGGGGCGTCAGCCATGTGGCTCTTGCGGCGGTGGGGCTCGGTGCGCCGCCCCTCAGGGTCATCATCGCTTTGTTCATGGGCGTGTCCACAGGCTCCAGCGTACTTGTTTCCCAGTATTTCGGTGCGAAAAACGAAGAGCTGCTCCGCCGTACTTTGCATACCTCGCTGCTCCTGGCGCTCATTGTGGGGCTTGCACTCTCTGCATTGGGTTTCGCCCTCGTGCCGACTATACTCCGGTTGTTAAATGCGCCGGAAGACGTTTTCCCCATGGCGGTTACTTATCTGAGAATACTGTTTTCCGGTCTTGTGTGGCAGCTGCTGTACAATATGCTCAGCGGCTTCATGCAGGGTTTGGGCAATTCCCGCTCACCATTGGTGATTTTGATGATATCATCGGTAACCAATGCGGTCTTAACTTGGATTTTTGTCTTTCCCATGCAGCTGGGCGTTGCCGGAAGCGCATATGGAACGATAATAGCCCAGTGTTTGTCAGGACTCATCGCCATCTACCTATTGAACAGAACAAGCCCCATGACCCGCATCAAAGCTAGCGAACTGAGGCTGAACCTGAAAACAGCCGGGGAAATCCTCTCCCTGGGTATGCCCGCTGCTATCCAGCAGGGGGTCATGTCCCTCGGGAGCATGGTGGTCGTAGGCTTCATCGGTACACATGGAACAGCCGCACTGGCAGGCTTCGCCACTGGGGATAAGGCTGACGTTATAGTCTTTACCCCTATCATGTCTGTGAGTTCGGCAATGACTGCCTTTGCCGG
>Ga0099364_10008361_pt1 | contig 14580 bp, 9 predicted proteins | sample TergutTh196P3_FD_73070 | JGI IMG/M metagenome (GOLD analysis project Ga0099364, IMG submission 73070) | Microcerotermes parvus P3 segment gut microbial communities from Pointe-Noire, Republic of the Congo - Th196 P3 | ecosystem: Host-associated > Arthropoda: Insects > Digestive system > Gut ... | reverse complement strand
CTCGCGATCTCAGAGAAAATGCGATCCCAGATCCGCGGCCTCACCATGGCGTCGAAGAACAGTCAGGACGCGGTCTCCCTCGTGCAGACAGCAGAAGGCGGCATGCAGACCATTCAGGACATCCTCCAGAGGATGCGCGAGCTTGCAGTCCAAGCCTCGTCCGACACGAACCAGAACACCGTAGACCGACAGGCTCTCCAGCTGGAGGTGAACCAGCTCATCGAAGAAATCAACCAGGTTGCCGACACGACAGAGTTCAACAAAATGAAGCTCCTAGACGGCGGAGGGGTCTTCGGTGATCCGGACGGAAACGGTGGAACTATCCAGGCGGGAGCGAACAGTGGGCAGATAATGGAAATCAAAATTGAATCTATGACCACAGCAGGGCTGAATATCTATGATGAGGATGATACAAGCGATGCCAAAACCAAGATATACTTTGATGATGATGGCACTGTGGAAACAGAGAATGATGTGAACAAGGGAATAAGCACCCAAGCTTCAGCATCAGCCGCAATAGAGACCATAGACGATGCCCTGAATGATGTCTCCATGGCCCGCGCAAAACTCGGTGCATACCAGAACCGCCTTGAGTACAAGATTCAGAACCTAGACAATCAAGCCGAGAACGTAGCCGCCGCCGAGAGCCGTATCCGCGACGCCGACATGGCGAAGATGATGACGGAGTTTACACGAAATAACATACTATTCCAGGCATCCACAGCGATGCTTGCGCAGGCAAATTCCTTACCGCAAGGAGTCTTGCAGCTCCTGGGCTAATTATCAGCCGGACAACTGCAGGCGCGCCGCAATAAAGGCGGTGCATAAAAACTAATTAAAAAGCGCGTGCACTGCCGCCCGGACCGCTAGGCCCGGGCGGTTGTGCAGCATCATTGCCTTCAAAACAGACACCGAAAATGGATAAGATTAACACTATAAGCATTAAATATTTAATTTTTTTGTGAGAAAAATTACAAAAACACTAAGGTTCTGTTGAAAAGACGCGATAAAAGTAGTATTGGAAAGCGCGATGCAGGGATGCATTGGAGCGGGAGAAGCTGGAGGAACAGTCAACCCATACTCCATATTTCGAGTCTAACACTCGAAATTGTTTCGCGGTCCATAAAAACCATGAACCCCGGATGGATGTCATCATCCGGAAAGGTTATAAAAATTATCCGAGGAGGAAGGAATCTCGCGGAAATAATGAAAGGAAGCGAGAATCATGCGTATAAACAACAACATCACAGCTCTTAACAGTCACAGGCAGTACGGTATCAACAACAGAAATATTGGTAAGAACGTAGAAAAACTCAGTTCAGGATTCCGCGTAAACCGTGCGGCTGACGATGCGGCGGGCCTCGCGATTTCCGAAAAAATGCGCTCCCAGATTCGCGGCCTTAACATGGCATCGAAGAACGCACAAGACGCTGTGTCCTTGGTGCAGACAGCTGAAGGCGGAATGCAGACCATCCAGGATATCTTGCAGAGAGTTCGCGAACTGGCTATTCAAGCTGCGTCCGATACAAACCAGAACACTGTTGACCGTCAGGCGTTGCAGCTGGAAGTAAACGAACTGATCAAAGAGATAGACCAAGTGGCTGATACGACCGAGTTCAATAAACTCAAGCTCCTCAACGGTAAATCCGCAATAGGCGCTTCGGTCTTCGCCGATAATGAAACGGGTGGAATAATACAAGCAGGCGCGAACAGCGGCCAAACAATGTCCATCTTCATCGGTGACATGTCGGCAAAAGGTCTGTTACTATATGATAAAGACAATACAGGTGATTGGTTGCTTTATGATGACGGCGGCATTGCGGCGAAATCAAGCGAGAATGTGACGGGGAAGGGCGTTAGCACCCAAGTGTCCGCCTCTGCGGCAATACAGGTGTTAGACGATGCCTTGAACTCGGTATCCATGGCGCGGGCAAGGCTCGGAGCCTATCAAAACAGGCTTGAATACAAGATACACAACCTTGACAATCAGGCCGAGAACGTAGCAGCTGCCGAAAGCCGTATCCGCGACGCCGACATGGCGAAGATGATGACGGAGTTTACACGAAATAACATACTATTCCAAGCATCCACAGCAATGCTAGCGCAGGCGAACGCCTTGCCTCAGGGAGTCTTGCAGCTCTTGGGCTAGCTGTGTCTGCCGGAGAACTGCAAGTATACCGCGTTTAAGGCGGCATAATAAAAAGAATTTCAAAGTACACATCGCCGCCCGGACTGCAAAGACCGGGCGGTTGTGCGGCATTATTGCGACTAATTACATCACACATTTATTTTTTTATGAGAAAAATGTTAAAAAAACGCTAAGGTTCTGTATAAAAGGCGCGATAATAGTAGTATTGGAAGGCGCGATGCAGGGATGCATTGGAGTGGGATAAACTGAGGACAGGAATCCCATACTCCGCATTTCGGATTTAATATTCGAAATTTACTTCGCGATCCATGTAAACCAAGAACTCCGGATAGATGTTCACATCCGGAAAGGTTAATAAAAAAATTATCCGAGGAGGAAGGAATCTCGCGGGAATAATGAAAGGAAGCGAGAATCATGCGCATAAACAACAACATTACCGCTCTCAACAGTCACAGGCAGTACGGCATCAATAACAGAAATATTGGCAAGAACGTAGAAAAACTCAGTTCAGGATTCCGCGTAAACCGCGCGGCAGACGACGCGGCAGGGCTTGCGATTTCGGAGAAAATGCGCTCCCAGATCCGCGGACTTAACATGGCATCGAAAAACGCACAGGACGCCGTGTCCCTCGTGCAGACTGCTGAAGGTGGAATGCAGACCATTCAGGATCTCCTGCAGAGGATTCGCGAACTGGCCATTCAAGCTGCGTCCGATACAAACCAAAACACTGTTGACCGCCAGGCGTTGCAGTTAGAGGTGAACCAGCTTGTTGACGAAATAGACCAGATAGCCGACACGACAGAGTTTAACAAACTAAAACTCCTCAATGGCCCAAGGGATTTTATTGAAGGGTACAACCCCAGTCTCGAAAGCTCGGTTTTCGCAGAAAAAGAAGGGGGCGTAATCCAGGCGGGAGCAAACAGCGGCCAAACAATGACCATATTCATTGGCAATATGTCCGCAAGAGGATTAAAAGACGTAAAAACGGACACGAGTATATATGACCTGAAAAACCTACCTGCCGAAAAAGCTCCTCAGGATGGAAAAGACACTACAATAAAAGGCGTTGCCACTCAAGCGGCAGCTTCAGCAGCTATCGGAGTGGTCGATGTTGCGTTGAACTCGGTATCAATGGCACGAGCGAGGCTCGGCGCGTACCAGAACAGACTTGAATACAAAATTCATAACCTCGACAACCAGGCCGAGAACGTCGCCGCCGCAGAAAGTAGGATTCGAGACGCCGACATGGCAAAAATGATGACGGAATTTACGAGGAACAACATCCTCTTCCAAGCCTCCACAGCCATGCTGGCCCAAGCAAACGCCCTACCGCAAGGAGTCTTGCAGCTCCTAGGCTAACCAAGGCCGCAAAGCGGCCGAAACAGCAGGGGACACATCCCACCCCAAACCATAAATATATACAACGACGCCTGAACCACAAGGTCCGGGCGTCGTTGCACATAAACAAAGAAACATTCTAACATTCAAGCCCCACAACACTCTCCACTCTCCACTCTCCACTCGCGCACGCTCTCCACTACTTCATAACCAACGCACCGCCTATATGATGATCATAACTCCTCGAAAAAGATGAAATACACTCAACAACCTTCCTCTTGTCAAACTTCATGAAGCATCTGCTCACACCAACGAGAAGGAATTTAGCCAGATTGTATTTTACCAGAAGCTCCTTGTAATTCTTTGTTAGGCTGTCCGAGTATCTGTAGTTAAAAGGGAATCCGTCGGAAAAAATATGACTTACGACAAAATTTTCGAGTATATATTCTTTGTCTGCGAAGTACAAGTTGTAATATGTCTGGTAATTACTGCCGAAATTGTTCGGCAGCTCGCGATCATTGGATGGGATATCCAAACCTTTCCTTACATATTCAATGCATTTGTTTAGTAATGAGTGACCCTTATCTTCCATATCTTTAATCAAGCCCAGAATGAAATCCGGCTCTAAATCAACCGCGCCCGGCGTATGATCGATCATAGCGTCATAAAACCCTGAATCCAGCCTTTCCAGAAACTTATCAGCCAGAGCAGCAAGCTCTTCATCCCGCCCGGATGAAATAAGATCATCGGCCTGTTTGACAAACATACCGAGAATGATAATCCTTTGTCCTAGCTTGTAGTTTCTGCTTTGAGCTATTAATATGGAAACAGTTCTGAGCTTCCAAAAAATTTCAGAAGCATTTTCAGCGGACGTATATTTACCCGCATTCAAGGTGTTCGTGTGATGTATTGTTCTATGGCTTTCCAGTATTGATCTTTCAAATTTCATGATACTTTGCTCGAAAAGTGCAAGCCTCGTTACAACCTCGCATGACAACTCCAGAAAAGCCTCTGTTTCTCCATTAACATTGCAAAACTTGCGAGGGTAAATCATGCATGTATAACTGAGGTACTCATGGCCGAACCTTGCGTGAATGCTGCAAAGCCCTCTGGCGTTGAGGAACTGGCATTTACTGCTTTCATCAAGAATTATTAAAGAGCTGAACGGATCCTCAGACTTAACCAGGATTTTTTTGCGGAACTCTCCCGCCGAATCTTCGTCAAGGCTCATGTATTTATCATATGTCGTCTTATCAATGCTAATTGTCCAGGAATGACAGCAGTTATTCTTGCACTCACTTCCTATGCACTTAAACTTCTTGTAGTATTGCGGTTGATATACCTGATACTTGTTCATCTGACCTCCTTCACCGTTACTTATGGTGCGGATGGAATGATATATGGCTTCCTGTGACACTCTATCACAATCCGAGCTGCATTACAATATACGCACTATTTGTGTACAAAAAGTTAATTCAAAAACTTCTCAAAGAAATGTTCGTTAAAGCACTAAGGTTTTACTAAAAAGCCGCGATATATATTAATGTAAGAACAAGTGAACCGGACATAAAGTCTGGCGCAGCAGGTTCACACAGAGAAAAAGGAGGAACTGAGCGAGATATCGATCTCACGTTTTGGACTCCGCATTCGGGACCACCCGAATAATCGAGTTCGTCATATATCCCCGTAGGGGTGCGCGCCCCTGAAAGGGTTTATGAAATATAATTAACGACCGAGGAGTAAGGAAACTCCCGGGGAAAAATGAAAGGAAGCGAAAATCATGCGTATAAACAATAATATTACGGCTATCAACAGCCACAGGCAGTACGGTATTAACAACCGTAACATCGGCAAGAACATGGAGAAGCTCAGCTCCGGTTACCGAGTAAATCGTGCGGCGGACGATGCGGCAGGTCTTGCGATATCAGAGAAAATGCGCTCCCAGATCCGCGGTCTGAACATGGCCTCGAAGAATAGCCAGGACGCCGTATCCCTCGTACAGACGGCCGAAGGCGGCATGCAGACCATCCAGGACATCCTCCAGAGGATGCGCGAACTGGCAGTCCAGGCGTCGTCAGACACAAACCAGAACACAGTAGACCGTCAGGCGCTCCAGCTGGAAGTGAACCAGCTCATTGAAGAAATCGATCAGGTAGCTGACACGACCGAGTTCAACAAAATGAAGCTGCTCAACGGTCCGAGTCCGTCGGGTTCCAGCCCATCTGTCTTCGGATCGGATGCAGGAGGTATAATCCAGGCAGGAGCGAACAGCGGTCAGCAAATGTCTATAATGATAGGTGATATGACATCAGCGGAGAGAGGCTTAAATGTTGAGCAACTAATAAATACAGACGCGGAAGATAAAGAGGAACTCAGCATTACAGACACTACTAAGGGTATCAGCAATCAAGCCTCCGCGTCAGCAGCCATTGGAATCATAGACACAGCCCTAAACTCGGTATCCATGGCACGCGCAAGGCTCGGCGCATATCAGAACCGCCTCGAGTATAAGATCCAGAACCTCGACAACCAGGCTGAGAACGTATCAGCAGCAGAGAGCCGTATCCGTGACGCCGACATGGCCAAGATGATGACGGAGTTCACCAAGAATAGTATCCTGTTCCAAGCCTCGACAGCGATGCTTGCGCAGGCAAACACACTCCCGCAAAGCGTATTGCAGCTACTCGGATAGATGGCGCCCTGATAACGATCAGCGGTCAATTATCAGCCGCCGATAGAGGAACAAACAGGGAAGTACCTGCAAGACTCTTGCATCGGCTGATGAATAGCCAAAAGAACTCAGGAGCGCCGCGTGTGCGGCGAAATCCAAAAAAAGAATTTCAAAGCGCGCGCGTTACCGCCCGGATTGCAAAATCCGGGCGGTGGAGCATATATACGCATTTACTAAAAACCAATATCAAAAGCTTAACAATCTGCCCCAATGTCATTAAGTTACGCGGTAATCCCCACACCCGCGTCATTCCGTGCTTGACACGGAATCCCCCATGGAATCACGACGTTGACTATGTCAAAACATCTATAAAAACTATACCAAACGCACTAAGGTTTTGCGCAAAAAAAGCGATAATATTAATGTGAGTACATGTGAACCGGACTAAGGTCCAGCGCAGCAGGTTCGCAGCGAAGAAAAGGAGGAACTAAGAATCACTTTCTCGTATTAAAACCAAAGCGTGTACCGCATTTTGAATTCGTCATATATCCCTAGAGGGGTGCGCGCCCCTGAAAGGGTTTATGAAATATAATTCAAGACCGAGGAGTAAGGAAACTCCCGGGGAAAATGAAAGGAAGCGAAAATCATGCGTATAAACAACAACATTACGGCTATTAACAGCCACAGGCAGTACGGCATCAACAACCGTAACATCGGCAAGAACGTCGAGAAACTCAGCTCCGGTTTCCGCGTAAACCGCGCAGCGGACGACGCGGCCGGACTCGCGATCTCAGAGAAGATGCGTTCTCAGATTCGCGGCTTAAACATGGCGTCAAAGAACAGCCAGGATGCCGTGTCCCTCGTGCAAACAGCCGAAGGCGGCATGCAGACCATTCAGGACATCCTCCAGAGGATGCGCGAGCTGGCAGTCCAGGCAGCGTCCGACACAAACCAGAACACCGTAGACCGCCAGGCGCTTCAGCTCGAAGTCAACCAGCTTGTTGAAGAAATCGACCAGATATCAAAAACGACAGAATTCAACAAGATGCAGTTGCTCGAAGGCAAAGGTGTATTTGCCGTCGGAGGAACAATTCAAGCTGGGGCAAACAGTGGCCAGACGATGAGCATCAAGATTGGCGACATGTCTGCATCCGGTTTGAATGTTGCAAAAAAAGATGGCGTCTACGCGAAAGGCGATACAGATGGGATACTGGTCTATGAAAGCTTGGACGGTAAAGAAGTAACGGAAACCGGTAAAGTTTACGGTATCAGCAACCAGGCATCTGCATCAGCAGCGATCGGAATTCTCGACGATGCCCTGAATGACGTTTCCATGGCCCGCGCGAAACTCGGCGCGTACCAGAACCGCCTCGAGTACAAGATCCAGAACCTCGACAACCAGGCCGAGAACGTATCTGCGGCGGAAAGCCGTATCCGCGACGCCGACATGGCGAAGATGATGACGGAGTTTACAAAGAACAGCATCCTCTTCCAAGCCTCGACAGCGATGCTGGCGCAGGCCAACGCCATACCACAAAGTGTATTACAGCTCCTCGGATAGCTAGCGATCTGATGACGGTCAGTGGACTGTATTCAGTCGCAAGTAAACGAGGGCATTAGTATTGAATGCCTGCGCGAGCGGTTACACAGGCTGAATGATAGCCACGGACTTATAGGAGCGCCGCGTGTGCGGCGAAATCCGAAAAAGAATTTCAAAGCGCGCGTGTTACCGCCCGGATTGCAAAATCCGGGCGGTGGTGCATGTATTAGCGTTAAAAAAATGAGCAACGAAAACGGCTTGCACCTGTAGTGTAAGGCCTCTGGCCGTACCGCTGTTGCTGTTGACGCTATACTAAAAACTATGCCAAACTCACTAAGGTTTTGCGTAAAAATCGCGATAATATTAATGTGAGTACATGTGAACCGGACAAAGGTCCAGCGCAGCAGGTTCGCAGCGAAGAAAAGGAGGGTAAAATAGTCATTTTCTCGTTTTGAGCCCAAGATTGTACCGCGTTTTGAATTCGTCATACATCCCCGGAGGGGTGCGCGCCCCTGAAAGGGTTTATGAATATAATTCAAAAAAACCGAGGAGTAAGGATGCTCCCGGGCATAATGAAAGGAAGCGAAAATCATGCGTATAAACAACAACATCACGGCTATCAACAGCCACAGGCAGTACGGCATCAACAACAAGAACATAGGCAAAAACGTCGAGAAGCTCAGCTCCGGATTCCGCGTAAACCGCGCGGCGGACGACGCGGCAGGGCTCGCGATCTCAGAGAAGATGCGCTCCCAGATCCGCGGCCTGAACATGGCTTCGAAAAACAGTCAGGACGCCGTGTCCCTCGTGCAGACGGCCGAAGGCGGCATGCAGACCATCCAGGACATCCTCCAGAGGATGCGCGAGCTGGCCGTCCAAGCCTCGTCAGACACGAACCAGAACACAGTAGACCGCCAAGCGCTTCAGCTCGAAGTCAACCAGCTCATTGAAGAGATCGATCAGATAGCTCAGACGACCGAGTTCAACAAAATGCAGTTGCTTGATGGATCGGCGCCTTTCGGAGACAACGGTGGAATAATCCAAGCAGGCGCGAACAGCGGGCAGACGATGTCCATCGTGATTAGCGATATGACAGCAGCAGGCTTGGTAGATCCGGTAAGCGGTAAAAGTGTTGAGAGTTTAAGGGACTTGGATGCTGAAACTGCTCCTAAAGGAACCCTTGAAAATAGCCCAGGCATAGCCACCCAAGCAGGAGCCTCGGCAGCAATTGGAGTTCTGGATGCAGCCCTCAACTCAGTCTCAATGGCCCGTGCGAAACTCGGCGCATACCAAAACCGCCTTGAGTACAAGATACAGAACCTCGACAACCAGGCCGAGAACGTATCTGCCGCAGAAAGCCGCATCCGCGATGCCGACATGGCGAAGATGATGACGGAGTTCACAAAGAACAGTATACTCTTCCAAGCCTCGACAGCGATGCTTGCGCAGGCGAACGCCTTGCCACAAAGTGTATTACAGCTCCTCGGATAGCTAGCGATCTGATAACGGTCAGTGGACTGCTTTCAGTTGCAAGTAAACGAGGATACAGGTTGAAACCGGTGTCTGCGCGACGGTTACATAGGCTGAATGATAGCCACGGACCAATAGGAGCGCCGCGTGTGCGGCGAAATCCGAAAAAGAATTTCAAAGCGCGCGTGTTGCCGCCCGGGTTGCAAAATCCGGGCGGTGGTGCATGTGTTAGCGTTAAAAAATGTGCAAAACAAACGGCTTGCACCTGTAGGGTTCGGCCTCCGGTCGTACCGCTGTTGCTGCTGACGCTATACCAAAAACTATGCCAAACATACTAAGGGGTCGTTACGAAATAAAGTGGACAAGATTGCCGAAGGATTTTTGGCGGCAGACGAGGCATCAAAACGCAGCAATGCTATGTGCCTTGCAAGTTTTGATAACGAAGTATGGCGGCAAAAAGACAAGGCAAGATGACCACTTTATTTCGTAACGACCCCTAAGTGAGGTAAAACGAATGCGATCAAAAATAAAGTATAACTCCCCGGTAGTGCTGACATTTGCGGCGCTATCGCTTATATCGCTTATACTCGGCGGTTTTTCCAATGGCTCAACCACACATTTGCTGTTTCTTGTCTACAGGGCGCCGTTGAGCGATCCTTTTACATATCCGCGCTTTTTCCTCCACGTTTTGGGCCATGCAAACTTCGGTCACTATATCGGCAACATGCTGCTCTTGCTGGTGGTCGGACCGCAACTAGAGGAGCGTTTCGGCTCATCATCGCTTTTATCCGCGATTATTGCAACAGCGATCATTTCCGGGCTTGTGCAGTTTTTATTTTTCCCGCATACTGCGCTATTGGGGGCAAGCGGAATTGTCTTTATGATGATTATCATGTCAACTTTTCTCGTGTATAAGAGAGGGACTCTGCCGCTTACAATGATCCTCGTGTTTGTCCTGTATATCGGCGGAGAGGTTGTAAAGGGCGTATCCCAGGATGATAGCATTTCGCAGCTTGCGCATATTATTGGCGGTATATGCGGCGGTATATTTGGATACATTTTAGTATCGCGAAAACAGGTTTGACACAATAACCTTCTGCAAGGGCGACGCCGGGGTTTTGCCAAGTAATCGTCCGCGCCCCACATAGTTTAACGTGATTAATGGACTTCCGTTAACCTATATGGGGCGCGGCATTATTTTGCCTCTATGTCTTGAAAGCATATCTTTTACTCTTGAATCTCTAATGAGCCAACACAGATGCGTTTTCCGCTCCTACGGTCGAAAAGCATGATGTTGTTTCCTGAAAAGTTTATCTTCGTTTGATTGCCGATGGTGAACATTGTGCTGCCAAACACCACGCCGGTGAGCAGGTAGCCATCTATAGCCACCTTAACCGTGACTTCCATGCCGGCCGGCATAGATCCGTATATTTCACCGCACAAAGCACCTTGTCCGCTGATATCAATATGTTCAGGTCGGATGCCCAGCACTAAATCCGCATTAGTGAGACTATGTTCTTCTTGGGGAGATAAATCGTCTTCCACCTTTGCGATATGATAGCGCAATTTCTCATCCTTGTTGCTTTTTTCCACAAACCCTTTTTCCCTTAAGTTATTCTGCCATTGCGCAGCTTTGGCATCCTCGTCATCGTCCCGGCGCTTAAACCAGGCGGCCAGATCGACCGGTTCTTTGGGGCGAAAAGCTGCCTCGCGCCCATTAAATATGCTTAGAGTCAAGGCACCGTCTGACTGTCCCAGGCTCTTTGCTTCAACAAAATTGATAGATGGGTTGCCTACAAAGTCGGCTGCAAACAGGTTGTTGGGTTTATTATATGTCTCCAATGGTGTGTCATACTGCTGCAGGACGCCGTTGTTCATGAGAAAGATTTTGGTAGCAAGGGTCATAGCTTCCATCTGATCGTGGGTCACATATACGAAAGTGCTTCCGGTTTCCACATGGAGACGCTGTAACTCGTAGCGCATTTCCAGGCGCAGCTTGGCGTCCAAATTGGATAACGGCTCATCCATGAACAAGACAGCCGGTTCCGGTGCAAGAGTGCGGGCAATGGCTACTCGTTGTTGCTGTCCGCCGGACAACTCAGCAGGGTAGCGATCCATGAACATGCTGATTTTCACTGTGCGGGAAACCCTGCGAACGATAAGGTCTATTTCCTCTTTTGTTAGTTTGCGCACTTCTGTGACCACTTTGCTGTCCTTGACGACTTCAAACCGTTCGTTCAAACAAGCGCCGGTTTCTGCATGCCTCTTACGGGCAGCTTCGACCTTTCCTTGGTAATAGGCCGCCTCCACAGATACGTCTTTATCTTGCTCCAGATGATAGCCCAGCAGCTTTTTTGCGGTAAACATGGAAATGGTAAAAGCGTCGATTAAGCCAATACAAGCTTTATTTTCATCCAACTTGCCGTTTTTATCAAGGCATTCTGCCAGAATTTTACGCACTTGGGCAGGACTCAATAAAATCTCGCCAAGCCGGGCTGCGTTTTTTGCTTCAAAGTCCACCTTTGGCATGGATTCCTTTATATTGCTTAGGCCAAAGGCTATGTTTTCATAGACGGTCATATTTGGCCAAAGGGCGTAATTTTGGAACAGGAATCCTACTTTTCTCTTGTTGGCAGGAACATTGATCCCAAGACTGTCGTCGAATACGACTTGGTCGCCGATAGCAATGCGGCCGCTTGATGGGGTTTCGAGACCCGCAATCATGCGCAGAATCGTGGTTTTGCCGCAGCCGGAGGGACCCAGAAGAGTAACAAAGGCGTTGTCGTCTATTACTAAGTCCAGATTGTCTACGGCATAGAACTTGCCCCACCTTTTCGTTATGCCGCTCAATACGATTTTAGCCATGATCTTAACCTCCTATCCCTTTGTCCAGGCTTGCGCCTGTAACTTTGTTGACAATAGTGTTGCAGATAAGGATTGTGACGATTAGAATGAGGTTAATGCCGCTCGAAAAGGCGTAAAGCCCCATTTCGTCAAAGTAGTCCAAGGTAGTCGATAGTATGAACCCCTGTACGCACAGCAGCATGAACAGGGAAAGCTCGCGCAGGCAGGTCATAAACGGAAGCAGATATCCGCTAATAATGGATGTCTTCTGGATCGGTATAATGATTCTGCCCATCCGTTTGATCCAGGGAATGCCTTGGATGACAGCCGCTTCCTCAATTTCACCGGACAACTGAAGCATGGAATTCAGCGAACTGCGGCTGGCAAATGGTATGTATTTGATTGTTCCAACGATGATCAGCAGGGTGTATGTGTTGAACAAGTTGATGTATTGGTTCGAAAACAGGATGTAAAAGGCGATTCCGACAGCGATAGAAGGCATCAGATAAGGAAGAAACGCTATCGCATTGACGTAATTTGCCCACTTTCCCCTACGTTTTTTTGCTACCGCATAACCGACCATGGTCCCGATAGTGCCTGCCAGTAACGCACAGGAGACGGCTAACAGCATCGTGCCTTTAAAGGCGTGCCAGATCGTTTCGTTATAGAGGATGCCCTTTTGCCCATACATACCGGATTCAGTCACGTTATTGCTTGTTATCCACCATTTTGTGGTCAAGTTTCCGGTATCTCCCGTATACAAAAAGCTGTAGTCGCCGGGATTAGGCAGGAAGGTTTCAAAAGTAAAAGAGATTATTGGGAAAATACTGGTGAAGAAAGTGAGTACGACTAACACTAATGCGATGATATATTTCCCCATTCTGCCAAGATTGATCTTTGAGATTTGTCCGGATTTCCCGGTAACCGTTGTGTAGCTCTTGCGGCTGCGCAGGGATATTTGATTCACCAGCATTATGCCAACTCCAAAAATCATCATAATTATAGCGAGTATGCTGGCTTGGCCGGTATATTTCGAGTTGAGGGATACATATTTAGTTGCTAACGTGGTCAGGCCCAAGTAGTGCGGCACCGGGTAGCTTCCCATGGCGTTGCCAAACACCAGCAGGATGGTGGATAGTATTGCCGGTTTTACCATCGGCAGGGTAATCCTATACATGGTTTTCCACTTTGGCGTGTCTAAGATTGTAGCTGCTTCCTCAAGATTAGCATCCATGTTGCGGAATATTCCGCCCACAAGAATATAGGCAAATGGTGCGTAGTGCAATCCTAGCACCATAATGCTAGGCAACATCCCCCTGCACCACCAAAGCGGCATGTTTATCCCGAAGGCAGCGGCCAACAAGCCGTTTGATGTGCCGCAGACAACATTTGAGTTGAAAAGGTTTTGCCATACTACCGCCAACGTCCATTGCGGCATGATATAGGTAAAGATAAAGATAGCGCTGAGGTATCTTCGCCAGGCCATGTTGGTACGTGTGGTCAGAAAAGCAAACGCGCCGCCGAAAAGGACTGATATCATACAGGTGCCAACTGCCAGTATTACGGTGTTTAGCAGAGGATCCCACAAATTTGACCTAGCTAACCGGCTGGTAAACAAATCTACGTAATTTACAAGGGTATATCCGCCGGCTTGGCCGGTGAGATAAGCATCGATCGTGCCAGGATGAATTATAACTGTGTCCTTCACAATTGCGGCAATTGGGGTCACGGTTGTTGCTGTGAGCACAATGCCCATGAGCACAAGGATGACGTTATGGGGTTTGGAGAAAAATGTTTTCATTCTGTTTAGCAAGACAGAGAGCCCGCTGGGCCGGGAAGTAATCGAGTGGTTCATTTAAGTTCACCCCTTTCTAAATTGCTGTCAAAAGGTTAAGGCGTTAATTAACCGTTCCTGTGTAGGGGCGATTACCAATCGCTTGTGTCCATGTGTGGCATTACGTTCCATGCGATTGATAATCGCCCCTACATGAGAACCTTTAAACTGTTGACATTGGTCATCCAACGCTTAATCTATGTTGTACTTGCTCAGCATTTCGATCCAGCTTCCTACGGTAAAGGCCACCGAGGCACAATACACAGGATCCTCCAGGACTAGCTTACCATTGTCGATCCACCATTTATAGCCGCGATCGTTTTTGCTGTCATAAACATTTACACCGTCAACATAACCACCGCTGTGATGATTGTAGATCGATTCGATTTCGGCTGCCACGGCAGGGTTGGAGGAATAACCACCCATGTCTTTTCCCCAAGCAGAGAAGCCGTCTGCGGTGCAGGTCATATATGCGATAAATGCACAGGCAGTCCATGGCAGGGGGCTGTTGCCGGTGACAAACAGATAGTGGTTATATCCATACCCGCCCATGCCGGTATAACCGTCCTGATAAGATGCCACATTGATGTTATTGACAGAAACTGAGGATGATTCTTCCACTGAACGCAGCTTTGAGTACACCAGCAAACCGAATTGCCCGTTTGCGGACTCGTTAACCAAAGTATTGCATATGGGACCGTCATCGGTCTGAGCATTATAGCTTTCCACCCACA
>Ga0099364_10008360_pt1 | contig 14580 bp, 11 predicted proteins | sample TergutTh196P3_FD_73070 | JGI IMG/M metagenome (GOLD analysis project Ga0099364, IMG submission 73070) | Microcerotermes parvus P3 segment gut microbial communities from Pointe-Noire, Republic of the Congo - Th196 P3 | ecosystem: Host-associated > Arthropoda: Insects > Digestive system > Gut ... | reverse complement strand
TTACTGGTGTTTGACCTTAAAGATGAAAAGAAAAAAAAAAAAAAGTTTTTGAATTGTGAGGGGGGGGGGGGGGGGCTATTTACGGGCTTTTACGCTCGTTGAACTTCTCGTCGTCATCGCGATCATCGGAATTTTGATCGCCCTTCTGTTACCGGCCGTTCAGGCCGCGCGTGAAGCTGCACGCCGAATGCAATGTACCAATAATCTGAAACAGATATCATTGGCATTGCATACATTCCATGATGCACACAAACGCCTTCCAGGTTTTGCTTGGGATCCCCTTTGGACCACGGGGTTCTCGACAGGAGCAGATAACGATGTTCCCGGCCGCCGATTGGATGGCACCGATGTGTATAGTGTTCATGTGTCCTTGCTCCCTTTTATCGAACAAGGGGCACTTCGCGAATTGATTGCTTCCCAGTTGTCGCTTGGATTGGCAAATGTAGGCACGGGAAACGGTCGGGATTGGGTGCCAGAGCCTGGAATCCGCAATTGGGATGACAGCACTCTCCTCAGAGATGGAAACGGCGATCGGGTTGTCAAGAATCCGTTTACAACAAGAGTTGCCGCATTCGTCTGTCCTTCGGACACTCAAAATGGCCGTGGCGGCGAAAATGAAGGCAAGCCGACAAATTATGCGGTCTGTCTGGGTGATGCCGTACCTGCCTGGGACTGGAACATGCGTGGTGCGTTCAGGCACTACCGTCTTCGAGGAAAGACAGGATTAAATTCCATGTCGGATGGGACCAGCAATACGGTTGTTTTCTCGGAACTGACCATTGGCCGCGGTGGTGCCGATATGAACGTCAAAACAGGAGTCGTGAATGGAGACTCTGCTTTTCGAATACCTTATGGTACAAGTTATTCCACGTTTGTGACACCGCTTGATTGCACTTCGCACCGTAGCTCGGATGGAGTGTTGAAGCTTGACGGAAACATCACTGCTGCAGGTTTTTGGGGAAACAAGGGGCACCGGTGGGGTGATTCAAGACTGCCCTATACATCGTTTGCGACATTCGTGCCGCCCAACAGTGTCTCTTGCCGAACAAACGATGAGCAGTGGGCAGGTATGGCCGCCAGTAGCTATCATACCGGCGGCGTCAATGTGGGATTAGGAGATGGTTCCGTGAACTTTGCCAGCGATAGCATAAGTGTCGGAAATCAAGCTTTACTCCTGGGACAAGACAGAGGTTATAACGGATCACCGCATGACTATACCGGTCCATCAACTTATGGCGTTTGGGGTGCTTTGGGATCCGCTGCCGGCGGTGACCAGGGAAGCCTGTAAATTCTAGTAGCTTGCCACAAAGAAACGGGGGAATTCAACAGGGTTTCCCCGTTTTCACCCAAAGGATTAATAAGGAAGATTCCTATGAAATATATCGTAAGTACATTGCTACTCCTGTCATTGGTGATTCTGGCAGGTTGCGGGAAAAAAAGTGACGGTAATGTTTTCATCACCGGAACAGTCACGCAAGGCGGACAACCGCTCGAAGGAGCAAGAGTCATTTTTATTCCCAACAGCGGAACCGGTGAAAGTGCCGGCGGCAGAACGGATGAAAATGGAAAGTTTGTGTTGACAACCTCCACCGGAAACGACGCTTCAGGAACGAAGCCTGGCGAATATCGGGTGACTGTATCGAAGACTAAAACCGAGTGGGATGGAAAATCTTATATTACCGTGGCAGGGGAGGCGGGTGATGAGAAGGTCAAAGATGAGAAAACCGTACAGCTTCTTCCTTTACAGTATGGTAATTTTTCGTCAACGCCTTTCAAAGCCGAGGTGACCGCAAATAAAGATGACAACGTGTTTGACTTTGCAATACCCTAGTGCTTTGTTACATTAAAAACTTGGGATATAGTGATTTGATCTTGATGCGTGCTTAGCGCGATTTTTTGGTGGTGGGCGTTGCGGCGGTCTGTGTCACCTGACTGACTCGCGGCGGGGGCGGCTGAAGGATGGCGGTCTGGTGATTGGCAAGCAAAATGTTTGATGTTGGCGGCAACGGGGCGACGTGTTCTTCGTCATCGTCGCCTTCCGCAATCACCGGGGGACGTTGCAACGGAGTGACTCTGCCCGTCTGACGTGAGGCCGATTGCGCTACGGCGGCGTTCTGCTGCATGATGAGAGCTTGCCGCTGACGTTCCAGCATCATCTGCTGTTCCTGCTGTGCGGCGGCCTGACTGATTTGTTTCTGCGGCATCATGCCTTGAAATGCCTGTGTTATGCCCTGAAATGCGGAATTTTGCGTCATGGAGGGCGAAGTCATCGGCGGCTGCACGGCGGCGTAACCGGGTGCCATACCCATATTTCTTTGATAAACCGGCCGCGTCGGGACCGGGAAATGACGGGGATACGGCATGGCGGTGGCATGTCGCGGCACCGCCGGTTCCTCGTCGTCCTCGGCGTCGGCCGTCGCACCGGACGTTTTTCCTTGCGAACTCCCTCGCGCGGCGAGCGACGGTTGTTGCGCCGGCACCGGTCCGAGCGGCCCGGCAAGGGGCGGCGCGGAAATCTGCTGTGCGTAACCCGGCGAGTAACCCGACGGGGCATAGCCGATTGGCGGATAACCCGGCGACTGCGTTCCGGTCATGCTCATTCCGGGAACAACCTGCGCGGAGGCCGGGTTGATCAACATGGGATTCGGTGCGCTGGGACTTTGCATCAATGCGTTTTGCGTCAAGCCGTTTTGCGCCATGACAGAATAGGTTTCCGGTGTGAGCGTCTGCGGTGTACCTTGCGGCGTCACACCGTATTGACCCTGCAACACAGGTCCAGGCACGGTTCCTTGCGAAAGGATCATGCCGTTTTGCGTGGAAGGCTGCGGCGGTGCCAGAGTCGGTGTTTGAGGTTGCGGCGATTGCATTTGCGGCGGTTGCACGGGAATGCCCTGCTGCGTCGCTGTTCCCGCAGGATACTGTTCCGCCGGCACACCCTGCTCCGATGGCGGCATGATTGGATCCGTTGGCGTCGTTGTTGCCGATGTGCCGCCCGGAACCATCGTGACTTGACCTTGCTGTTGGAGCTGGGGCTGTTGAAGGGGTTGCTGAAGCTGTTGTATCGACTGGCCGGTCGCCGGATTGACGCCGGGGCTGCCTGTCATGTTGACTGTGTTGAATTGCGAATAAAACAGATGGTGGGGCAAAAGCGTACCGTTCGGCATGAGTACGCCGGCCGGTACGACAATCGCCCCGGGGGGGAGTGATAATGAACCCTGTGGGATGGCTCCCGGATACGCACCGGGCACCGGATTCGGAAATGTATTGGCAATGGTCGGATTGTAACTGGTGATATTGATGTTGCCGCCGCCGGCCGCGACGCAATCCTTGCAACGGCATTTGCTTTTCAGTGAAGCGAGCGGTCCCAAGAGCGTGTCACTCAGACTGGACTTTTTTTCCTTGTTGCATAAGGATTTTCCTTGCTTGTTTTCGCTATTTCCCCCATTTTCCTCGCCCGAGATGTCGGTGTTGCCGGGATGTCCGACCCACGGAGTGCGGTTGATCTCGAATGCCCAATCGCCTCGGAAAACGATCCCGCGTTTCTTCTGGTTTGACGAGCAACCTGTAACGACAATCAATACGGCGAAACAGAAAATCACGCCGAATATCAATATTGTCTTGTGGGGAAGTGTCTTGGACACGTCAACCTCGCTATCGGATAAGAAAACAGTCGCGAAAAGCCAAAAGCGGCAATGTTCACAAGCAATAAGGCAATCCTGTACTAAAGGACACTGCCTTTCAGTACAGTGAATCGGACAAATTGCCGGAAAACTTGAAATAATCGGAAAAGTCGGTGTGATTTTCCCTACATAAAAACTTCCCAATGCCTCTTGACGTCACCATTCCGAATTGCTACAATTCTCACAATGCGATAAAAATCGCAATTTGGTGTCATTAAAATTGGACTTCACGCAGAGACTGCGAAGTGCGCAGAAAAGCAGAGAATACGGTGGAAATAGAATCCCTTTGCGCCCTCTGCGAGAAAAAAGAAGAAAAAAGGAGGCAACCCATGACCAATCTGGAGGCACTTGCCCCGCGGGAGCGGCAGGTGATGGAAGCGGTCTATCGGTTTGAGGAGGCCACGGTCAGCGACGTGCGCGGCGTGATCCCCGACCCGCCGACGTACAATACGATTCGGGCGATTCTCAACACGCTTTCGGACAAAGGCTACCTCACGTTCCGGCAGCAGAAGGGACGTTACCTTTACAGTCCGGTCGCGTCGAAAACCAAGACGCAAAAACATCTCGTGCGGAATCTGGTCGAAACGCTTTTCGGCGGAAACGTCACCGAAGTCGTCGCAACGCTGCTCGACGTGGCCGGCGACCAACTGACCGAAGACGATTACCGCCGCTTGCAAACACTCATCAATGAAAGCGCAGAGTTCAAAGTTCAAAGTGCAAAGTAAAAAACACTTTGAACTCTGAACGTACACGTTCATGGTCATTTTTCACCACGAAGATCACGAAGGACCACGAAGTTTTTTTCATCAACAAATAACGCAGATGTTCGCAGATGTTTTTTTAGAAAGAATATCTGTGGTCATCTGTAGAATCTGCTGATCATTCTTCTTCGTGCCTTCGTGGTAAAAAAATTAACCCGTGAATAGAGACCTCTGACCTTTGCACTTTGAACTTTGAACTTTGCACTTTGAACTGAAAAGGACCATAACCATGCTGACATATCTCATTCAAATTCTGATCGGTTCGACGGCGATCCTGCTTTTGGCCGTTTTACTTACACCCTTGTTGCGCCGGACGAGTGCGGCGGCGCGGCACACCTGCCTGTGCAGTGTGATGATCGCCCTGCTCATGCTGCCGCTTGCGATCCCGTTTCTGCCGGTGATTTCGCCGCCGGCATCACAACCGGCAACGCCGGAGCCTGTGCAGTCCCCCGTGCCGGTCACGCCTGCGGAACCAATCACAACGCCACAGTTCGACGCCATTGCCGATATGATGACAGAGACGGTGCCGCTTGCCAGTCCAATCCCTGTTTTTCCAATGGCAACCGGGAACGATGTGCAACACAGTGACCGGATCGAACGCGAATCGCCCCAGCCGGACGGTCATGATGTCACCGCCCTGTCTCCGCTCCCAACAGTCGTTCACAGAATCAGCCTGGGAGCGGTGATGATATTGTTGTGCGGCACGGCGATTCGGCTTGCGATGCTCATCGCGTCGATGGTGACGATGCGGAACATGGCGAGAAACTCCGCCGCGTTCGAGCCGACACGCGGTGTTGTGCCTGCGGAATTGTGCCGCAAATTCCGTGTTCGCCGCGAGGTTCCGGCACTGTCGGGCGATCAGATTCACGTGCCGTTGACTGCGGGAATCGTTCGCCCCGTTGTATTTCTTCCGGCGTCGATGCGGCAGGAAGAGGCCGACCGGTTGCGGCTGGTGTTCATGCACGAACTGGCGCACATCACCCGGCACGACGTGTTCTGGCAACTGCTGACGCGCATGACGCTCGCGCTGTATTGGTGGCACCCTCTGGCCTGGCTGCTCGCGATGCACATTCGCCGGGAGCGGGAGTTCGCCTGCGACGACGCCGTGCTGTCGCATCGGGAAGACCCGGAAAATTACGCTTCGGTGCTGCTCGACCTTTCCCAATCGTTCCGGCAAACGTCGTTACAATTGCCCGGTTGCGCGGTCACGATGGCCCAAACGCACCCGATCGAATCGCGCATCCGTGCGATCCTCGACCCGGAGCGCGTTCGCAAACCGCTTGGTCGTGCCGCCGCGTTGCTGCTCGTGCTGACCGCCTGTACGCTGACCGCCCTCGCGGGAATGTTCTCGCCGATTGCAAGGGAAGCCACACGGACGAAACCCGATGAAAAACAGGAAACGCCTGACGCCGCCGGGTCATTTGACGTCAACAAGACCGTCATGATTCGCGGGAAAGTCATCCTGCCCAACGGCATGAAACTGAAAGACAGCAAGGCGTATACCAAATACGGCGGCAATCTTTTCAGCATCGAGATCAGTTGCGATTACCCTGAATGGACGCCGGACGGTTTCAAAGGCTATGATTCCAGCCTCACACTGGACGATAACGGCAATTACTCCAAAGAAATTCCGATTGGTTCCACGGTGATTCTCAAAGCCAATTCCATTGAAGGTTACGCATCGGAGATCATCACGCGAACCGTGACCGCCGAACAATCGCCAGGTCAGTACGACCTCCGTTTCCACCGGGGAATACCTGTTCGCGGGAAAATCACGTTTGCCGATGGTCGTCCCGCCGACGACAAAACATTGTCCCTATTCGCCATCTGCGATCGGTTGAACGGAGAAGTATTGCATTTCAGCTACTCCATGCTGACAACAGACGATCATGGCGAGTTTCGTTATTCCCTCTTGCCGGGACAATACCGCTTCGACGTCAGTGATCTTTGGCGTGATGAAGATGTCCGCGAAGTCACGCTGACAGAGAAAGACAAGGAACTGGTTGTCGATTTTCAATTGCCGCGAGAGCGAACAATCAAAATCGCCTGCGAGGACGGTACGCCGCTGAATGTGGCCACCATGAGCCGGATCGGGCTTTTGGAAGACAATTCGTATCTTTTCGTTCCTGTTGATCTGTTGTGTCGGGAAACAGACAAAGACACGTTTGACATTTTCCCCTCGCCGCGCGGCGATATTGTCAGTATCAGCGCGAACGGCGGGAAATACGGGATTGTCACGTGGATTGATCCTGAACTGCCCGATGATGTGGTCACGCTGACACTCCCGAAAGCGGCACAGATCAAAGGCCGGCTCCTCGACAAGGCAACCGGCCGGCCGGTTGTCGGTGCCCGGGGAAATTTTCGGCAGTATTTCGATGACGGTGAAAAATCTCATAACATCGGCATCAATTGTGTCGGTGTCCATACGGACAACGACGGCCATTTCGTGACCGTTTCGGGCAATCAGATGCGACACTGTTTGGGTCTGTCCGTCGGCGGGGAATACAAGGAGAGTTTCCTTGCCATTTTCAAGAAAGGAACGCTTGAGGTTGACCGCACGGTATCGCTCGAAATTCCGTCGTTTCTCGTGACCGAACCGGGTGAAGTCATTGACGTTGGGGATGTTCTCGTCGAAATGGAAGGCGTTTCCGAGACGGAGATTGCCCCGGAAGGGTTGCGCCCGCATTCGCAGTTTGGAATTTCCGTCCCGCCAACGCCCGCAGGAACTGTCGCCGTAATGCCTCCATCACCGGCTCCGCCTGATCCCGTTGAATTGGACGAGCCGCAAGTCATCTTCAATATGATTATTGCTGAAATCAGCAACTCCGACAATAACATGACACAACTGCTTTTGGAGAACACCAACGACGAGGATGAAGTCAAGGGTTTTGTTTTCACCGCCTCGAGTGAATCCATCCATACTTTGTTCGACATTCTTCAAAAGGAGGGGAAGATATCGATTCTGAACCGTCCGCAAATCACGACACTCAACGACCAAATGGCCGTGGTTTTTGTCGGTTCGCTCGAAAAAAACCTGATGGTTGAAGTCATCCCACGAATCACAGGCGACAGGATACTTGCCGCAATCACGGTGAAACGCGATGTTGACGGTAACAGGGACGCCAAAACGTTTCAGTGCAGTACACTGGCCGCGTTGCAGGAAAATGTGCCGTTGTTCGTCGGCGGTTTGACGATGAAATCGGACGATGGTGAAGCCGGCAGGGAAATCATGCTCTGCGTCACGGCGAAAATTGTGCCGCCGAAAGTGAAAGAAATGCCGTTGCGAACCGTTTTCTTCGCAGGAACGGTCTTCATGCCCGATGGCACTCCGGCGCGCAACGCGACGGTGCATTACGTCGTCGCTTCGAAGTCGAACAGTCCTTACGGTGAAATCACTCCGACTGCCCGGTCTTCAAGTACGACGGACGAAAACGGAAAATGTACATCAGGACCAGGGTTGATATTTCGTGGTGACACAGCCGGCACTGTGATGATGTGTTATGCGGAAATGTTTTCGGAAAACGGCGAACAACAGCCCTTTGTGACCGAGCCGGCTCTCTTCGATGACACAGGCGAAAGATTGTGGAAAGCGGAACACGATCTCACGTTGATCCCCGCCAAACCCGTGACGGGCGTTGTGCGTTACCCCGACGGCTCCCCGGCGAAAGAATTTCCTGTTTTATTTCGACGAATCTTCAAAACAGATGCCGGCCATTTCATGTCCGATACCCGCACAACAACCACCGACGCTGATGGCCGGTTCTCGCTTTACCTTCCTTCAGGCGAGTACCGGTATTATGCCAGCATCGGCTATCCTGCTTTCGCCCCTGTTCCCGTACTGCCAGATGGCAAAACCCCACAGCCATTCAGTAGTGATGAGTGGCGAGTGGTCAATGACAGCCCGGCAAAAACGGTCACCATTGACGCCGCCCAACCAACGGAACTGCCAGACGTCATCTTGCGCAACCCCGCCGGGGAGTGATGAGTGGCGAGTGACGAGTGATGAGTGGCGAGTGGTCACTCCCAGTTTCTACCAACATACTGTCCCTACGGAACAATTCAATATTCCTTGCCGGCTAATTTCCGGCGAAAGCCTCGCCACTCACTACTCGCCACTAGCCACTCGTCACTAGCCACTAGCCACTCATTGACAGTCCTCTCTTTCATTCCGGCTCGGGATCGTGTAAAATGCGGGCAGTCGTTGTTTTCGCCTTCCGCCGCCATTCCCCCTCACCCCATGAAAGACCCATGCTGACAGCACCATTTGTTCTGACGGCCGTATTTTTTCTCCTCATTCTCGGCATCGCCTGCTGGGGGTTGCGGCAGACCTCCACGGTCGGCGATTACTTTCTCGGCGGCAAGACGCTCGGCCCCTGGCTGCTCGCGATTTCCTACGGCACGACCTATTTCAGCGCGGCGGCGTTTATCGGCTTCGCCGGACGCCTCGGCTGGCAATACGGACTGAACGTCCTCTGGATCGCCCTCGGCAACACCTTTCTCGGCGGCTTCCTCGCCTGGGTCGTCCTGGGCAAACAGACGCGGCGCATGTCCCACAACCTCAACTCCATGACCATGCCCGAATTTTTCGGAACCCGCTACGATTCGCAAAAAATGAAAGCGTTTTCCGCCCTCATCATTTTCGCGTTTATGATTCCGTATTCCGCGTCGATTTTTCAGGGTTTGTCCTACCTGTTCGAAAGCACGTTCGAAATTCCGTTCTGGCTGGCACTGCTGATTATCACCGTGTTCGCGTCGGTCTATATCATGATCGGCGGCTACAAGGCGGTCGCGCGGGTCGATTTTTTGCAGGGCATGATTATGTTCGTCGGCGCAATTCTCATGGTCACGTTTCTCGTGTCCCGGTTCGGCGGCGTGGCCAACGTCCTCGAAAGCATCAACAGCATCCGTGCCGAACGCATGACGCTTGACCCCGCCGACCCGCTTGTGATCAAGCCGCCGCTTTCCGTTTGGATTCTGCCGGGACTTGTGTTCATGACCTCCTTCGGCGTCTGGGGAATGCCGCAGATGGTTCACAAATATTACGCGATCAGGGACGAGCGGCAAATCCTCCGCGGCGCAATCGTCACGACGGTTTTTGCGCTCTTCGTGGTGTGTTCGGCGTATTTCGTCGGAACGATGTGTCCGCTGTTGGAAAAAGACCTGCTGCTGCCCAAGGGTGCGGAAAAAATCAACATGGAAAGCCTCGTTCCCACCCTGCTGACGACGAAATTGCCGCAGTCCATGCTGGCACTCATCCTGCTGCTTGTGCTCTCGGCGTCCATTTCGACGCTGACCTCGCTGGTGCTCGTTTCGGCTTCGGCGGTGACAATCGACCTTTACAAAGGCTACCTCAACCCGAACGCGACGCAATCGCGGATGCTCCTTCTGATGCGCGTCCTCAGTGCCGTGTTCATCATGGCCTCGTTCGTCGTGACGATCAGCCAAGTCACCTGGATTATCACGCTGATGTCGGTCTCCTGGGGTGCCGTTGCCGGTTCGTTCATGGCACCGTTTCTGTACGGGCTTTTCTGGAAACGCACGACCAAGGCGGGAGCCTACGCCGGCATGGTGACCGGCCTGATTCTCTCGAACGGCCTGTTTTTCGGCTGTTTGTATTTTTACGACTTGCCGCGCGCCAACGCGTTCAGCACCGTCTTCGCCAGCATCGCGATGCTCGTGCCGTTCATCGTCGTGCCAATCGTCAGCCTCATGACAAAACCGCCGAAAACCGAGGTCGTCGAAAGAGCGTTTGGGAGTGCGGAATAGAGTGATTTTCGTAACCGTTCACGGGAGTCCGTTTTCCCAAAGGGTAAACGGACGCGCTCACCGGAAATTTCAATTGGTAGGGATATATATGAAACTTACGCTTTGATTTTTTGATAAAAATTTGGATAAATGCTAATAACAACAGAAGAATTAGGTGATGTGCCAAAATGGGCGAATATCGCCAGCTTCCTTGCTTTCGGCTGATCGGTGCTGACAAATTTTCATGTCCAGGGCGACACAAACAGTTGTATCTTTCCAAAAGGAATATAATTATGTTATCATTTTTCAAAAAGTTTAATAAGTATAAGAATAAAATTTATTTACTATTTTGCATCTATTTACTTGTCATTCCTATATCGTCTATCGCAAATCTCGTATTTCAGAATTATGCAATAGCATATTTTGATCTGTCTTTTTCTGCTGTTGTTCTCATTTCGTTCTTTTGGATTACGATACTTCTGGTAGGAATTGGAGTCTTTTTTCTGCCCAAAAACTTGTCGACGTATTTTTACATATGCATGCTCCTTTGTCCTTTCCTGCAACTATTAATCATAAGTACATTGCTTGCATGTGTCACTTTCGATTTTGTTGTCAAAGATACATCATTTCGGCATGTTATCTTGTTGCTTAGTGCTGTCATAATGCTACTGTCGTTTTTTTCTTCTTTTTGTACGCTTGGAGGTATGGGATGGCTAAATAGATTTGGGATTGTTAGAATAGAAGCGGCACAAAAAGACATGGTTTTTGTTTGCCCCACAGATCATCGGCAAGATGAAAACTCCAGTCCGGAGACAGCGAAAGATGAAAGGTGTGATTCTCCACGAACTGTTCTATCCCCGACAAATGAGGAACCAACCACCCCTACCAACACTGACGCCCATTTTCCGAGCCGCCCATTTTGATGTGCGACTCTTTTCGCATATTTCGTTTTGTAATAATTTCTTTTCTCGCAGAGATCGAAATGGTTTTTTTGTGTATCTGCATACACTGTATTGTACCCGGCAAGGGTCGGCAGGTCAATACGTTACGTCAAGGATGACCTTTGGCTTTGTTTCCAACGTTCCGAGTTATTCCTGCCCTTTCCGGCAAATGCCTTGTTGAAACACAATTTCGTCTCCATTGCCAAATTATCAATCATCCCTTTTCACTAGAATTGGGATGCCATATTTCAAATTTTCAGGAGAACCGCCGATGTTCAATACGAAAAACAAACAACTGGAGAAAATTCTGTTGGCCGGTGTTGTTGCCACTTCAATTATGATTGGCGGCTGCTCAGACGAAGACAAGCGGAATGCTGCCATACTTTCGGATGCGATACGTAGTGGGATTGCGCAAATAGAACACAGTCAAAGCCTCTACCAAAGACACGATTGGAAAGCGGAAGACTACTTTGACGATCCAAAAGTCATCGCTCTTTGCCAGGCCATCAGGAAAAGAGACCTTGCACTTATTGACAGATTGATTGGCGAAGGTGGGGATGTCAACGCCAAGGGAAAAGGAAATATGACTCCTCTTCTTTGGGCGTTCGTTCAGGGCCGTCCCTGGAATCAACCGCCCACACCAGCCCAGCGGAATCAACCCGGCTTTACCGAAAAGTGGGCTGCGGAAGAGTTTGATGCCGTACATTTGGCTATTTTTACAAAGCTACTCGAACATGGAGCCGATCCGAATGTGCAACCTACAACTAATTTTTTTGGGACGGATGCTCAACCTGGCACACCAATCACAGAAACGGTTGTTCACTTAGCATTTCCTTATTTTGAAGCCGTGATGAAAAATGGGGGCAATCCGCACTGGGTTTCTAAAGACGATAAGCAATCTACACTTGTGCATTTAGTCGTGGTGAGTGGAACTGATTCATCGAAAAAACTCCAACTATTAATTGGTGCTGGAGCTGATCTGAATCAACGTGATGATTGGGGGATGACTCCTTTGATGCGTGCCGTATCCTACAACAGTTACGATCCTGCAATCATGCTTGTCGAGGCAGGAGCGGACTGGGAAATGATAGTACCTAATACCATCAGGACTGTTTCATATATGCTTTTAGACAGGCAACCAGCAGGAGTAGATGAGTCTTATCAAAAATTGATTGAAATTTTAGAGGAAAAAGGTGCGGATTTTGACGAAGCTCGAAGAGACATCAAATTTGAGTTGGAAAAGTCCGAAACGTTTGTACGCACAGAAATCAGGGAAAAAAATAAAAAAGAACTTGCGCAACTAATAGAGAAAAGACATGAACGATATGAGCAGAGACAGCAATTGAAAAAACAGCAGGATGCAGAGAAGTAAAGCGATGAAACGGCTCCAAAATCGGTACATGGATAAAATAACGCCCTCTCTCCCCGGTGAGGAGAGAAGGCTAAGGCGAGGAAAGCTATACGCTATCTCATGAGCATTCCTTCGTAGGGAACCTAATGAACATCATTAAAGAGGAAATATCGGAGGCTCTTTGAGTAAATTTTCCTCAAAACCGCCATGCCAGTTTTCTTTTACAAGAAAGCCATACAATAGTCTGTCCGTCTTGTGACATAGATAACCAGCATAGCCCTTAAGAACAGCCCCCGCCGCTCCTACAACGACAGCTAATGGCGGGACCACGGATAATGCACGGGCAGCCATAAGTGCGGCAGCACTCACAATAACATTGCTATCTTGGTCTCCGTCCAGTTCATGCGGCGTACCAAGGGCTTTGGGCATTATGGAACTGAATAAATTTTGTATCTGCTAGGGTGGTTCCGCCTCGCAAAGACGTGTTGACAGCACCGAGCAGAAGGTGTATGCACAAGGCGGATGGAAAGCAGGAATATTTTACACTCAAAACTTTTCCCGGAGACCCTTACGATGTTTAACGCGAAAAACAAACTGTTGATATTCATGGTGCTTTGTGCTGTTGTCGCTTTAATTATGGCAATCGGTTGCTCAGACGAAGACAAGAAGAATGCTACCATACTTTCGGACGCGATACGTAGTAGGATTGCGCAAATCGAACACAGTCAAAGCCTCTACCAAAGGCCCGATTGGAAAGCGGAAGATTTTTTTGACGATCCAAAAGTCATTGCTCTTTGTCAGGCCATTCGGAAAAGAGACCTTGTGCTTATTGAAAAACTGATTGGTGAAGGAGCGGATGTCAACGCCAAGGGAAAAGGAAATATGACTCCTCTACTTTGGGCGTTCGTTCAGGGGCGTCCCTGGAATAAACCTCCTTCACAATCCAATCGAAATAAACCTGGGTTTCTTGAAAAGTGGAGTGAAAAAGAGTTTGATGTCACACACTTGGTGATCTTCACAAAACTGCTCGAACACGGAGCCGATCCGAATGTACAAATAACAAGTGACTTTGGGTGGCTAAGAGAATTTGACATATCTATCACTGAATATGCCGCTTTAGTTGCCTTTCCCTATTTTGAAGCTGTAATGAAAAATGGGGGGAATCCAAACTATATCTCTCAAAGTAGCCAAAATGCTCATAAATCACTTGCACATTTAATCATGGGGAGAGTCGATTCAATAAAAAAACTCCAATTATTAATCGATTCCGGAGTCGATCTTAATCAAGTCAATGATGAAGGAATGACTCCTTTGATGCTTGCCGTGAGCAACGGTAGCTATGATCAGGCACTCATGCTTGTCGAAGCAGGAGCGGACTGGCTGATTGCGAGCCGTGAGAGTCCCGATTATCTCGCGCATATCGTGGTTGCCCTTATACGGCAAGATGTTCAAACTCCGTCGTATCTGAAATTGATTGAAATTTTAGAAGAAAAAGGCGCAGATTTCGATCTCGAAAGAGAAATCAGAAGACATTCTAGGGGTAGCGAAGAACGGGCCAGACTACAACAACAAAGGCGTGAGTTATATGAGCGGATACAACAAGAGAGAATGCAACAAGAGACGGCAAAATAAAGGACGTTGATATTAATGATGAATAAGTTTGCGATTCTTGGAATCGCAAACTTCCGAAAACTGACTCAATGCAACACTATAATGGGCCGAGCAAATTTTCTATAACGGTTCCATACCAGTTTTCCTTGACCAAGAATCCGTAGAGCAATTCGTCACACAGGTGGCATTTATAACCGGCATATCCAGCTATAGCACCTCCGGCAAAAAGAGATGCAAAGCCTGCCAAAGTTCCGATAATCACTTGAGAGTCATATCGACTATCCAGACATATCCGATTTCCCAACGCACTCGGTATCCACTCACCCACCGGTAACAGAGACCGCAAATCCTGGATTTTACTTAGTTCTACTGTATTAACTGCGCATAACTATTTATATTTTAACGACTTACAATTGTAAAATCAGCGATTACAGCAATTTTCGATGGCTTGCCGGGTTCTGTTGAGCCAGCAAGTGGAGCGGAAGCAATGG
>Ga0099364_10008359_pt1 | contig 14582 bp, 10 predicted proteins | sample TergutTh196P3_FD_73070 | JGI IMG/M metagenome (GOLD analysis project Ga0099364, IMG submission 73070) | Microcerotermes parvus P3 segment gut microbial communities from Pointe-Noire, Republic of the Congo - Th196 P3 | ecosystem: Host-associated > Arthropoda: Insects > Digestive system > Gut ... | reverse complement strand
GCATTGGTTCCGCTATCGGTGAGCATATCCAAAAATACATCTTTCGTATTTAACTGGAAGGTATTAAAACCGGCTTCTTTTATCGCGTCCAAGCGGCGTTTGATAGGCACAAGGTGCAGTTTTTGAACTACTCTTACCTTATGAAACTCCAACGGAAGCTCTTCGCCGGAGTAAAATTTGACTTCATTTTCTTTTGTTTTTGAATTCATGGCATATTAATTTTAAAATTATTTATATAAAAAAACGAGCGCAAGTTACTAAAAATTATTAAATAAGAATTTAGACTTTGTATAAAAATTCAAGTAAAAAAACAAGGAGCGTATAATTACGCCCCTTATCATCGAATAAAAAGAACCCCTAAAATCTTTCTATTCAAAAAAAATTCTTTGTTTGTTTAATTTTACCCCTAAAACTTTTTGTAAACAAGAATTTTGATATTCAAACCTAAAACATTGCTCAAACGTCATTGAGTTTTTGGTTCACTATAATTGCTCAAATATTATGCCAAACCAAAAAATGGGTGTTAATTTTCTGATAATAAGATAAATAAAAAAACACAACTTATATGTGTAACTGGAAATATTTGTAGAACAATCGTGAGAATTGTGTGGAATTTTTCCACAATCGGATTTTTTTATTTAAAAATAGTATTTTTGCAACACGAAACAACTTAAAATTATTTATACACATGAAATCAAACACGACTATAAAATCAGGGCAAAATATTGAAAAAAACATTCGAAGAAATGCACTTTTAATTGCTTGTATTGTTGCGTTGTTATGCAGCGGAATTATTTTTTATGCTTTTTTTATCAAACAGGGAATTGATACCGAGCGTGAAAGCGTCGAAAAAAACATGAAGCAACTATCCGAAATAAACCACATTATTTCTACCATAAACGAAGCTCAAAACGCATCAAATGCCTATATTTTCGATGGCAATATCGAACATTTCAACAAGTTTAAATTACTTTCCGACAGTATTATCAAAACAATAGACAATTACAGTAATCACTTGTCGGATTCGGCGCAAATCGTTTTATTGCAAAATATCGGCGTACTTTTGCAAAAGAAAGAAATAGTAATAGGCACTATTTTTGACCAAAAACTGACAATAAAAGAATCGTTTGAACAGGTGAAAACAGAACCAATTCCGTCATCAGGAATAAATTTGTCGAAAATATTGTTCATGCAAGTCGATTCGATAACGATTGCTTCCGAGAAAAAAGGTTTTTTCAGACGATTAGCAAATGTGTTTGTGCCGGAGAAAAACGACGACAAAAAAGTGAGCGTAACCCAAACTGCCAGCATGGCAGACACCACTACGACCGACGGCATTGCGCAACAAGAGGCAAACCAACGAATATTGAAACGGGAAATCGAAAAATATATTTCCAGAGCGCAAATAAAATATGCCGACCGTTTGAAAAATATTCAGGAACGAATGTTTGAATTGATTGTTACCGACCAAAGTATTTCGATGGACATTTCGGAACTGTTGATAAAACTGCATAATGAAACTTTAAACGCTACGTTGGATAAAATTGACATGCGCGATACCCAGTGGAGAAAAGGCAATACTTTTTCTCTTGCAATGATATGCATCGGCGGAGTGTTGATATTGATTTCTATTTCTCTGATAATATTCAATGTGGGCAGGGCAAATATGTTGCTGAAAAATCTTGCCATTGCCAAAAAGCAAACGGAAGATTTAATGCAAAGCCGGCACAAATTGCTGCTTTCGGTTACTCACGACGTGAAAGCGCCTCTTACGTCTATATTGGGTTATTTGGAATTATTCAAAACCGAAAAACTGTCTTCGGCATGGAATGAACGTTTTTCTTCGATGGAAAATTCGGGAAAACACATTCTCGCTTTGCTTGCCAACCTGCTTAAATTTTCGAGCCTCGAACAGGGCAAATTAAAAGAAGAAAAATGCACATTCGATTTAAACGAACTCTGTGCCGAAGTCGTAGAAATGTTTCAACCTCTTGCGATACAGAAGAATTTATCGTTTGTTTTCGAGGATAAAACCGGCGATGGGAAATTCATTATTGGCGATGAACTCAAAATCAAACAAATTATCATAAACATATTATCCAATTCGATTAAATATACAAATGCCGGCGAAATTAAATTTTCTGCCGAATTGACCGACCGCAAACTTTGTATCCGCATAAGCGATACGGGAATCGGTATTCCGAAAGAAAAAATGGCAAATCTTGGCGAAGCATTCTCGCGTATAGAAGGGCAAACAATGGCAGAAGGCAGCGGATTTGGGCTGTTTGTCGTAAAAGGATTAGTGGATTTAATAAACGGAAAAATAGACGTAAATTCCGAAGTCGGAAAAGGAACTGCCGTTACCATATCCATTCCGGCAGAAAAAAGCAGCGGAATTGCCAAATCGTCAAAAGAAAATACGGCGGCACATTTGTCTGTCAACAAGAAAATTTTTATTATTGACGATGATATTTTCTTGCTCAAAATGCTTACCGAAGTGTTGCACCGCATGGGTTGTACAATAATTATCGGTTCGTCGCTCGAAAGTTTGCGAAAAAAAGAACTGGCAACTTGCGATATTATCCTTACCGATATGGATATGGGTGTGTTCACAGGGAAAGATGTGCTGCAAAAAATTCGCGAAATGGGAATCGCCATTCCTGTTATCGTAATGACGGCAAAAAGCAATTACAACGATAAAAAGGCAAAATCGGAAGGTTTCGATGGTTTTTTGGCAAAACCATTTTCGATGAATTCGCTTGCTCAAATTTTGGGTGAAAAAACAAATAAAGAATTTGTGACTCTCGAAGAAATGTTTGATGGAGACGAAGAAACTATCAAAAAAATCTTAAATTTATTTGTTGAAAACACCGGTGAAAATTTGAAGAGCTTGCAGCAATTCGTGAGCGCCGATGATTTTACCTCTGCTCAAACCTTGTGTCATAAAATGTTGCCGATGTTTGCCCAGCTGAATGCGGTTGATTTGGCAGCCTTTTTATCGAAAATAGACGGCTTGCGCGGACAAGACGCAACTGCTTATCCTACATGGAAAGAAGAAATGCGGCAATTTATCAAGAATGCCGCAGTGTTTATTGAAACCTTGTCTTGTTGAACCTTGGTTCAAAGATTATACTGGTTTATTTTATTATAAAGTGTTTTTCGGTCAATTTCGAGCAAGCGGGCTGCGAGTGTTTTGTTTCCTTTCGCTTTTTCGAGTGCGGCTTCTATTTGCGCTTTTTCGTTTTGTGAGCGTGAAATAAATACGGTTTTTTCCGAAATGTTTGTTAATATCGGCAGATGTCCGGGCTGGATTTCGTTTCCCTGTGCAAACAAAACCGCCCTTCGCACTACGTTTCTTAATTCCCGAAGGTTGCCGCTCCAAGCGTATTTCATAAATACTTCTATGGTATCTTTGTCGAAAGTTTTTATGTTTTTACCGAGTTCTTTGTTTGCTCCTTCCAAAAAATAGTTGGCAAACAATTCGATGTCTTCGCCTCTTTCGCGCAAAGGCGGCAAATAAATGGAAAATTCGTTTAAACGATGGTATAAATCTTCTCTGAAAGAGCCTCTTTGGATTGCCGATTCTATTTTTTCGTTTGTTGCCGAAATAATACGTATATCTACTTTTATATCGTTGGAAGCGCCTACGGGTCGCACTTTTTGTTCTTGAAGCGCACGCAGTAATTGTACTTGTACTTCGTAGGGAAGATTGCCGATTTCGTCTAAAAAAACGGTTCCTCCTTTTGCTTCTTCAAAAACGCCCTTTTTATCGGCTATTGCCGATGTAAACGAGCCTTTCAGGTGTCCAAACAATTCGCTGGGCGCTAAATCTTTCGACAGTGCGCCGCAATCTATTGCCATGAACGGCGCATTTTTTCGCAAACTGTTGTCGTGTATGGCGCGTGCGGCGTATTCTTTTCCGGTACCGCTTTCGCCAAACAACAAAACCGACATTTGTGTGGGCGCAACCAAACAGATATGCTCTTGCATTTGTTGGGCGGCAGGGCTTGTGCCTGCGATAAATTGAGTTTGTTTTGTAACGATTTTTACCGGAATTGTTTCTCTATCTGCCGAAATTTCCTGCGAAGATTTCAATATTTGTTCTACTTTTTCTTTCAGCACTGTCGGATTAATTGGCTTTTCGAGAAAATCGGAAGCGCCGAGTTTTATCGCCGAAACGGCGCTTTGCACTTCGGCATAACTTGTCATGATAACAACAGGCGTATTTATTTTTTGACTCCGCAACCATGCCAACAGCATGATGCCATCGCCATCGGGAAGGCGTAAATCGCTCAAAATCAAATCAATTTTCTTTTCAGTCAATACAGCCTTTGCTCTTTCGACTTTCGTACAGAAAACAACTTGATAGCCATTTCGCTCAAACCAACTTTGCAACATTATGCCAAAAGCGGCATCATCTTCGATTATTAAAATAGAATACGTCATGTGTGCTTGTTTAGGAGTTCAGGCACAAAGATATAAAAAAATCCTCTTTGCTAAAAACAAAGAGGACTTTTTAATGATTTATTCCCCCAAAGGATTTATTTAACAGCTATAACCAAATAGTTAGATGCGCTCCAGAATTTTTCTACATCTTTAATTTTAAGCGTAACCATATTATTTGAGCCTTTGTCAAGAGAGAAGCTTCCTTCCGGGTGAGCCGAAAGCAAAATTGCTTTTTTGGTGTTAAGCGGAAGCGAGGTGAGTTCTCTTTTGTCAACTTTGGTAAATGAACTGAAATCGTAACCTTGTTTAAACGCCAATTTACCCGATTTGATAATGAGGTCATTTTTAAGGTCTTTGGCTTTTTTCGTGGTGTACCACACGGTATTCATGTCATCATCTTGAGTTTTGATGGTAGCTTGTTGCTGTGCCGAAGTTTGATTTAGCTGGTCAATGTTGTCGTTCAAACCGCCGATTGTTGTGTTCAATTCGACAATTTTTGCATCGCGTTCTGCTAATGAGTTTTCAAGCGCGGCAATTAGTTCGTCTTTTTGAGCCATTTCCTGTTTCAAGCGTTCAATAGTAGCTTTCAACGGAGCATTTTCTCTTCTACTTGCGGCGAGCTGTGCTTCAAGTTTTTCGATTTTCTCACGATTTTGCTGCAAAGTTTCCTTAATTGCTGCGATTTGGTTTAGCAATTCGGCTTTACGTTCTTTCGTTGCCACTTCCGATTGGCTTGACAATGTGGAAATTTGATTTTCCATGATGCGGATTTCCTGGAAAGCGGCTTCAACGGCATTGAGTGCGTCGATTGTTTCGTCATAATCCATTTGGATAGAGTCTTTTTGAGCCATTAAAGCTTCATAGTCAGACTTTTTTACACACGATGTGCTTACAAATGCGAGAGCGGCAACTACCGCCCAAAAACTGATTTTTTTCATAAAATTACTGATTTTTAGGATTAAAAATTAAATTAATTATTGATTAAGAGATTTCAAAGATATGATTTTTAGATATAGTATCAAAATATTTTAAAAAAAATTTTTGTTTTTGACGATTTTTTTCAAAAAAAGTTGAATTTCCTGTTCCGATGTTTCCTGCGCTTTCTTCTGAAAACCGTTAAAAAGAACTACTATTTTACCATTTCAAATCTAAAGGTGGCGGTTGTACCGCCGATGTATCAGCTTTTTTTGACGCATAGATGTTTCATCGTAATGAATTATGCGTTTTAGTAAAAAAACAAATGAAAACAATATGGATAATCCCATCATAAATACAACAAAATATATTCCGCCATAACTTACAAAACTACTTATGTCTCCTATTCCTCTATGTTTTTCTTCAGGAACATTGTCATCACTGTTTCCCACTCTTGCTTGTATTTTGTTTATATCGGTCATTCCTTTTCTTCTTGCTTCTTCTTCAATGGCAAATTTTTGATATGGATAACGTAAAAACAAATACTCAAATTCGGTATAAGGTTTGTCAAAAATAACTCCGGTATAAATGTCCGAATATTTTAGTTTAGAATTAGCTCCACGCTGCCTGTATGAGTCAAAAAAATCTTCTCCAAAAGGAGTGTTTTTTAAATTAAAACCAACCGGTCTGTGTTCATTCAATTCAAAAGCCTTGTCCCAAATACCATAGCGAACAGGGCGAAAAATCGGCATAAAGAAAGAACGCGAAGGTTTAGGCGCATTTCGCATTACATTTGCCGTTTTGTCCGGGTACGCCTCAAAAATATACTGTCCTTGATTACCTTGTGTCAGACGTAAAAAATAAGGACTGTTTTTTATCTTTTCCACACCACCCGGATAGCCAAAAGCATGGCGGGTATTAGTTACAACCAAACATTTGTGCCGTTTGCCTTCAGCCACTTGTTGCCTGTACCAATCAATGGTTATTTGTGCCATTACGCTGTCTCTTTCGTCGCCGACACTGCGAATGGGCACAGTCGAAAAGTAATCCCAGTCAATATTATCGCAATAATGCTCTCTGACTTTCAGGCTGTCGGGCAAAGTAGCGTTCAGCAAATTCAGATTTTTGATAAAATAGTAAAAACCGCCTGTCATATAATTCATCAATACAGCTGTTTCTTTTTCCAATTCGGTTTCATTTGGAAAAACAGTATGCAGAAATGTATCTATTTTGTGTTGGTGCATAGCCGAACCGTATTCTGTAAAAATATTGCCTACTTGTTTGATAAACAGGCTGTCGGAAACTATATCGCTAATCAGTTCCCATTGAGTACTTTCGCCGTGATAGGCTTCTTCGAGAATTACAATATCATAACGCTCAAACAAACTCAAAATATACTCTTTGGGCGAAAGTGTTTGCGTTTTCATAAAGTCGGCATAAGGCTGAACTTTTGATAAATTGGGATATTCGGGAAATTTGCTCGGAAAATTTAGCCCAAACAAAACATTATAATTAGGTTGTTGTTTGTTATTATTGTATCGTAACAATGCGTAACTCCCGATGAAAAAAGTAATCAACACAAAAAAACACGCAACTAATTTTAAAACAGGTAATGGTTTTATTATTTTCGGGACATCGGAAAATTTAGCCCACAAAGTTCTTTTATAACGAATAAGCGAAAATACAACTACTAATTCTGTAAAAAACACAATATTCAAAAATATGGCATACGAATCGACTATGCCCAACAAGCGCAACAAAAAATAGGGAATGGCAATCAAAATGCCGAATTTACACATCTCATATTTTAGGGATTTTGTTCTACTGTTGGCGGTTTGCAGATTTATTCCGAAAAAATATTTTCCAATGGTTTTTCCTCTTGTTACCAAGCCCGAAAAAAGAGCATAGCAAAATAAAACGACAAACAAGAGGTTAAATATTTCGATATAAAAGCATTTTTGCAACAATTGGTCAAGCAGTAGTGTAACAACCAACACACAAGTAAAATCTACAATTGTCGCGGAGAAAGGTAAAATAACACGCCGCCAATTGCTGCTAACTATTTTTCCAATGGTATTCCATTTGTTAAATGCGGCAACACAGTAATATAGAAATACGAACACGACAAAAGATATTCCCGCCTCTTTTGTAATAACTGTCTTTTCACTCATAAAAAATGTGTGCGGAAAAAGATAACCGGACGCATTTTCGGCAACAATCCAAAAAGATATTAAAATAACAAACAATACGGCAACATCTATTATTGCCGATATTACTCGTTGGAAAAAAGAATTAGGGTTGCGTTTCATATCCCTTGTTTCTTATTAAAACCCTTTTCTCAATCGGGATACCGGAATATTTAGCTGTTCGCGATATTTTGACACTGTGCGCCGCGCTATTTTATATCCTTTTTCATTGAGCAGTTCGCAGAGTTTTTCGTCGGCAACAGGATTTCGCTTGTCTTCTGCGGCGATGCATTCTTCTAATATTTTTTTTATTTCGCGGGTAGAAACTTCTTCGCCTGTTTCGGTTTGCATTCCTTCGGAAAAAAAATATTTAAGCGGAAAAACGCCAAAATCGGTTTGAATATATTTGCTGTTGCTTACCCGCGAAACGGTCGAAATGTCCAATCCTGCCAGTTGGGCAATGTCTTTCAATATCATCGGACGTAGATTTGACGCATCGCCGTGCAGAAAAAAATCTTTTTGAAATTTTACAATCGCATTTACGGTCATCAAAAGCCTGTCGTTACGCTGTTTGATTGCTTCAATAAACCATTTTGCGGCATCGAGTTTTTGTTTTACGAAGCTCACGGTTTCTTTCATTTGGCGCGAATTGGATTTTGCTGCCGAATAATCGGCAAACAGCTCCTGATATTCGTAACTGACGCGCAATTCGGGCACATTGTAATTGTTGAGCAATACGCGAGGCTTGTCGTTTTCTACTTCTAAAATAAAATCGGGCACAATGTGTTGAGAACTGCTATCCGTTGCGCCGCCCCAGCCATTGCCCGGCTTGGGGTTTAATTTCATTATTTCGGCATTTGCCTGTTTAAATTCGTTTTCTGAAATAGTAAGTTGATGAATAATTTTTTCGTAACGTTTCCGGGTAAATTCATCGAAATAGTTGCGAATGATTTTTTCGGCAAGGCGTTGGTTTTGGTTTTTTTCTTTCCGTTGGATTTGCAAAAGCAAACATTCGCGCAGGTCGCGAGCCGCAACGCCCGCCGGTTCAAACGCCTGAATAATCCGCAAAATCGTTTCCAAATATGCCGCATCGACGTCAATGCCTGTTTGAAATATCAAATCGTCGGAAATTGCCTCTAAGCTGCGGCGCAAATAACCTTCGTCGTCAATGTTTCCTACGATGTATTCGGCGATTTGCGCATCTTGCTCCGAAAGGTTTTGAAGCGAAAGCTGGTTGAGCAAATAATCGGAAAATGTTTCTTTATGCACAAAAGGAATATCCGTATGTTTGTCTTCTTTTGAGGCATTGTTTATTTGCAGTTTATAATCGGGAATATCATCGTCGGGCATATATTCGTCGAGGTCGAAATCGTTGCCGCCTTCGTTGTAATCGTTGTCAAAATCTGTATCTTCGGTATCGGGCGGCATTTCTTCGCGACCTTCTTCCAATGCGGGATTTTCTTCCAGTTCCTGCCGAATGCGTTCTTCGAGTTCGAGAGTTGGAATTTCCAGCAGTTTCATCGCCAGGATTTGCTGCGGCGACAGTTTTTGCTGTAGTTTTTGTCCAAGTTGCTGGCGTAGCATTGTGAGTTCGATTTAACTGCAAAGATAGAAAAAATTAGATAGTGAGATAGTGAGGGGGCGAGATTGTGAGTGTTTTTTTTGAATGTTTATTTTATAAATATTGTGCTATTACATGGTTGTTACCAATATAGCGTATTAGGTAAATTACATCTCCATTATTTTTATAAGTTGTAAAAAAGACGTACCAAAGTGTATTTTTGTTTTTTCTAAAAACCGCATATTCCATGTTTTCTCCATACTTGTCGAAATATTTGGGTGCGGGTTTATGCAAACATATTGGTAGGGTTGTGTTAATATCATCAATCAATTCAGACACATATCCGCTTGATGTTTCTAAAAAACCAAAGAATTTTTTTTCATAAAGGATGGTAACAAGTTCTTCGAGATATTCGAGTACTTCGGGCAATATGATTACATTCATTAATTTGCACACATTTTATGAACTTTTTCTACCATAGTGAGCGCCTTCTTCTTAAACTCTTCCATTGATATAGCTCTGCGAAAATCATCATCGGGCGCTAAATATTTCTGTGCGTTTTTATCGGTAGATGCATATAAAAGTTGGAATATATTGCTACCTCTTTTGATACACACATTTTCGCTCACAGCCAAATCAAAATATTTTTCTTGATTGCTTGCAAATTCTCTGCTGCTTACTACTGTCATAGTTTCTTTAATTATGCTGCAAATATAAATATTTTTTTCAATACTTAAAACTACTTCCTCCAAAAAACTCCCGCAACAGCGAAGTGGGCGGCACTTCGCGCTCGAAAACATTCGCAAAGTAACTCAAAAATTTTAATAAACGGTTTGCTTCCGTGTATTCATCGCAATTTTGCGGAACTTCTTCGAGAATATTAACCGCATATTTTTTCATCACCGCAAACTCAAAAATAAGCGATGAATTAAACATTACATCGGCATTTTCCTGATAGGGGAAAATCCATTTATCTTCGCCTTTTCGCACGCTTTTCCAACGCGAAATGGTATCTTTTGCCGAATAATTGCGATAGCGCGAATCGCGCACAATGCGGCGCAACAAGCGTGTGTCGGCGCTTGGAATAAGGTTGTGATTGTCCAACGAAATAGCGGTTAGCGCCGATACATAAATCTTGAATTTTGTATCTTCGGAAATATGTTGAGTCAAATCAGGATTAAGCGCGTGAATGCCTTCTATGATTAACACATCGTTTTCGGCAAGTTTGATTTTATTTCCTCGAAAAATGCGTTTGCCTGTTTCAAAACTGTAGGTCGGGCAATCGATTTTCTGTCCGTCGAGCAATTCGTTGAGTTGCTGATTGAAAAATTCCAAATCGAGCGCATACAGCGATTCGAAGTCGTGCTCGCCATTTTCGTCTAACGGAGTTTGGTCGCGGTTTACAAAATAATCGTCTAATGAAATATTAATCGGATTCATTTTGTTTACCATCAACTGTACTGCCAAACGCTTGCTGAATGTGGTTTTGCCTGAAGACGAAGGTCCCGAAATAAGCACAAAACGGATTTTTTTAGGCGAGGTAACAATTTGGTCGGCAATTGACGCAATTTTTTTCTCGTGCAGGGCTTCGGCTATTTTTATCACGCTGTTCCATCTGTCTTCTTTCTGCATTAAATTAAAATTCCCCACATTCGACAAGCCCATGATTTTGTTCCATTCTACATATTCTTCGAATACTTTAAACATTTTTTGTTGCTCGACAAGGTCTTCCAGCACAACAGGATTTGTGCGTTTGGGTATTCTTAAAAACATGCCGTTTGCCATCGGAAACAAATCGAACAGATGCACATCGCCGGTGTTTTGCAACAATCGTCCGTTGTAGAAATCAACGTATCCGTCCAATTCGTAATATTCTGAGTAGGATTGATTTATGCTTTCGAGCAAGGCAACTTTGTCTAACTGCTTGCGTGCGCGGAACAGTTTGATAACTTCCTGCGACTGTTTCTCTTTTCCGGTTATCGGCAATTTTCGTGCAATAATTTCTTCCATTCGCTGCCGGATTGCTTCCACGTCTGAGGCTGTGAGTTCATGGTCTAAATCATAAACGCGAAAAAAATAGCCTTTCGAAACAGGGTGTTCGATGCGGCAAATGGCATTCGGGAAAAGTTCGTCTACCGCTTTCGACAAAATAATGCACAGCGTGCGCTCGTACATGTGCATTCCCGAAGGGTCGCTAATATCAATAAATTCGATGTCCTTCGGGTTAAACACTGTGAAATTCAAATCTTCCATTCGCCTGTTCACACGCGCCCCAACCACCTGAAACGGAAGTTGCAGCTTCAAGTCGTTGTAAATTTCCCGAAGTGAAACACCTTTCAAATAAGTTTTGTAAGCATTGTTGTTCTTACAATAAATCTCCACATATTTTTCCATTCTACTATTGAATTTTAATTATTTATTTCCCAAATAAGTGTTTTGCTTTCAAAATCAATATCAAATTCCGAACAATTATCTTTTCCTAAAAGCCCACCACCACCACATAATACGATACCTTCACAATTCACAAAACTATACCCTGCATCAGGGCATCCCACGCACGGTTCCAGTAAAAATCCAATGCCATCTTTGTATGTACATTGGTATATTTTGGAATTCCATCCATTCTGTTTCCATCCATTAATTAAATCTTTTAACCAAGGTAAGTCAGTTAATGGATTTTCAAATTCACACGAATTATCTATAATGTTATTTTTTTTTAAGATTAATAAATTTTTATTTTTAATCACTGTACAATGAGATAATTTTTCTTTATCGTCTATTTTCGGAAAATAAATTATCAGTTCATTACCTTTAATGACAAAACTATACGCATTCTCGAAAGCGTATATTAAGTCATATTCTAAATGTGGCGATACTACATTTATGTATGTAGAACTTCCGCCTGAAAGTTCGATAAGATTGCCCTCAATTGAACAAACATAAGAACTTGAATTCACAACTTGCAATACCCACCAACCTTTTCCATCGTCATCTATAGGAGTTGATGCAACGGATATCGTAAGTTTGCCATTTGAAATGTCGGCTACATTCGAAATTTTCTTCCCGTCTGCCGTATAAGCAAACTTGATGCAATCCCATTCTCCAATAAGAAGTTCAGGGTCAACACTTCCCATTTTTAATAAATTGGAAGCAATAACATCTTTATCTTTCGGCTCTTTTTCATCGCAAGCCGTTCCTGTTAAGCACATTATTGCCAACAGAAAAAAACATATTTTTTTCATCACACACCTCCTATTCCGTTAAAATCATTCGTTTCACATCTACCTGGTTGCCATCGGCAAGCGCCGTATTGTTTTTTCATACTCGTAATATTTTAAAAGTTAGACAATAAAATTTTCTGTAAAGATAGTTATAAAATCTTGAAACAGAAAGCAAAAAATGTCCGCTTACTTATCTGCGGACATTTTTATAACAGGCTAAGGTGGTTTTATTTTATTTCTAATTCCGAACCTAAAACTACTTCGAAATCGTCGGAGATAATTACGTCTCCAGCGGCATCAAGAGTTAATTTTGCATTGTTTTGTACTTTAACATCTTGGACATTAAGGTCGCTGCAACTAAAAACAATTTTATTTGTATTTACTGTTTGATTAACTAAACTTGTTGTGTTTACAATCTGATTTGTATCTATTAGACCATGTTCTTGTAAACGTGAATATATTTGACATAAATGACTGCCATTATACAAATTCAAGTCAGCTTTCATAAACGCTGTTGCAGCATCTTGTAAAGTAGGAGACTGCCCCCAGATCAGATGAGTTTCCAAAAATAATTTATCGGTAACATCTTTTCCTAAATCAGCCCAAATTTTCATAAGAACAGTACTCCATATTTGCCCTCCGGCATGATATGGCACATAATCTGCTGGATATACCCAGTTTAAGTCAGCTCTGCGTCCACTCCAGAATTCATTATGCCCGTCCCAATCGGCAAACAGCCACCAATTGTAAGAAGAAAGCGAACGTTTGTACGAAAGTGCCCAATAATCCGAACTGCCTTCTTGCAAGGACATTGTTTGACCTAAATAAGACATATTACCTGCTCCTAAATTATTTTGGATAGCATGTCCATATTCATGCCAAATAACATCAGCATCTTCTGCATCATCTACTCCTCCATCACCAAATGCCAAATAATTTCCACTTGACATATAATGTGAATTATCATCTCCATTCAAACCATGTGGATCTACTCTCATCGCATTTAAGCCATTGACATTATATCCCAGTTGCGCAATTCGCTTTCCTGCTGCATCAACGTGGTAATAACACATAATAGCTTCAAATTCAGTTTGACTTCTATTATAATTAAATCCTGTAACACCACCAGATGTAGTTATAACAGGATTTAAGTTATGACCGAACGGACCCTCTATGTCTTCAATTTTACAATAAGGTCCTTCTAATGTATATACGCCGTTTTCATATTTAATGTTTGATAAAACTGCGGTTTTTAGTTCCGCGTCTAACGAAGCATTTGTCGTATTGTTGTTGTCTTTATAATTAGAAGTACTTCCATAAACCGTTTGAGCTGTTATAATTGGATTGGGATTAAAAATTTTAGCATTAACATTTGCATACATGGCAATATCTTCTACGTGGATAATATTCTCATCGTCTGCTGATACAAAAATTTGCCAATCACCCATGGGATTCATGGAAATAATATTGATTTTCCATGCTAATTCTAAGCCTTTATCCATGCTTTCAAAATAAACAAGTTCCATTTTAGGTTCACCAATAATATCTCCTTTTATATTTAGGTATTCGGATGCTATCTTCAATGCATCATTGTTTATAATCGAGGATTTGTTTCTAACATCTTTATATTTAGTCACATTCCTAAATTCATTTAATGCATATGTTACAACACCTTCTTTATTTACACAGACAATAAAGTTAGTAGCAAAGACAGGGATATCATTTACATACTGCTGGTAATACACATATTTTCCTGACGGCGATTCTATGATTTTCGCAACTTTAATATTATCCGAAATATTGCTTATGCCATATACGTCCTTTTTTTCTTGTAAATAAGATAATGCTATTTCGCTAACTTCTTTTACTTCTGATTTGAAAGATTCATTCCAGTTAACCCGTAATGCTTTACTTTCTTTATCTGTTTTTCCTATTTGTTCGTCAAAAACAATCTCTATGGGTTTTAAATTTAACTTTTCGAGTCTTGACGATTCTTTTGGTTTTTGTGCATTTATCAAATTGATTGACAGCACAAACAACGTAGAGATTACTATCTTTTTCATATATTGCTCCTATTTTATTTTTTGATAATAATACATATAATCATCTGGATTGCCGGAAAAAAAGCACAAAGTATCTTTACTTGGGTTCTCTTCCATATCTATAAATAGAATAGACCAATTTTCTCCCCAATTATAATGAGGAAGTTCAATATTAGTTACTCTATTATGCCATTGTTCATACTGAATTAGA
>Ga0099364_10008358_pt1 | contig 14583 bp, 6 predicted proteins | sample TergutTh196P3_FD_73070 | JGI IMG/M metagenome (GOLD analysis project Ga0099364, IMG submission 73070) | Microcerotermes parvus P3 segment gut microbial communities from Pointe-Noire, Republic of the Congo - Th196 P3 | ecosystem: Host-associated > Arthropoda: Insects > Digestive system > Gut ... | reverse complement strand
TTGTTTTGAAATAGTATTTATTAGAAATGTAGGCGTTCCAGTCTCATACCAGTAATTCTCAAATTCACCGTTATTTCTGAAATGTTTGAGCAGCCCGAAAGAATTGTATACTTTCAGTTCTTTTTTGGAAAACCGATATCCATTGTAAAACAGGCGTAGGTCTTGCAAGTATTCTTCCCTTGTCAGTCCTGTTTTCTGCAATACATCGGCTATTTCGTGCTCAAAATTTTGTTCTAACTCTTCCTGCGTAATCCCGCAAATATCCGCATATTCAGGGTCGAGGGTCAAATCGGTCAGATGGTTCAGGTCGGAAAAAACGCTGACGTGCGAAAATTTTGACACTCCGGTCAATAACACAAACTGCAAATACTTGTCATACGACTTCAGAACTCCGTAAAAACCTTTCAACTCGTCTCTAATTTTTTTGTGTATGTCGGGATAGTCGATAGTATTTAGCAGTGGTTTGTCGTATTCATCGATAATAACGACTACTGACTGCTCGTCAAGTTTATTATACAAAGCGAAAATTAGTCGAGCGAAACGGTCTGATTTTGTTGTTCCCGTAACTGTTACTCCGTATTTTTGAGCGCAAAGTTCTAAATTTCTGTTTATACAAGCATCCAATTCATTGCTACCGTTTGTGTAGTCGCCCGGGTTCAAATCAATGTATATGACTGGATGTTTTTTCCATTCCCAATCAAGTGAATTGATAGCAAGCTCCGGTTTTCCGGCATATTCGCCAAAGAACTCGCGTCGTCCTTCAAAAATGGTTTCCAAAGTAGAACAAAGCAGCGACTTGCCGAAACGACGGGGACGCGAAAGGAAGAACGCATCGCCAGAGCCGGTTATCAACTGGTGGATGCGGGCGGTCTTGTCCACATAGAGAGCGCCTTTCTTGCGCAATTTTACAAAATCCTGAATACCAACCGGTAATATACTTTTCATAGCTTAAATTTAGAATCTTTTTTTGCTGCAAAGTAACACATTTTTTTTGAAAAAAACAAACAAAAAATAAAAAGACGACAATTTGCAATGCACCCAAAAAAAGAATCAAAATTGTAGTAGAATTAGTGGAAAATTTATAACTTTGCATTTTGAATTTATTTTGATTCTTATAAGCTTAATGTATTGATTATGATTGATATTGAAAATTTATTTCTAATTTAGCGTGGATGTCGAAGAAAAGGTTCATCATCGTATGTATCACGATTTTACTCGTCCTGTTGCCTATAGTTTCTGTGGCGCAAAATATAACAGTCAGCGGGTCTGTTGTTGATTTGGAAACAGGCATATCCCTTTCCGGCGTTAACATCTTCACAAAAGCTCATTTTTCAGGAACAACAACCAATTCGGAAGGACGTTTCTCTTTGACGTTGCCGGAAAGATTAACCGGAGAGTATCTATATTTTTCAAGCATAGGCTATAAGACAGACAGTATCAGACTAAATCGCAGTGAAATTAATGTTTCTATGAGATTAGAGCCTGATGTATACGGTATTAGCGAATTAGTAGTAATGTCCGAAGACGCTTTGCTAAACTTATTGCGTGATGCTTTTCGGCGTATACCTGAAAATTACTCAACGCAGCCGGTCAGATACGAAGTGTTTTACAGGACAACTGCATCTGATACTATTGGTAATATTATTTCAGTAGCAGAAGCGGTTTTAGACATTTTTAAGAATAGTTATACCCGTACACGCGACCGGGGACAGGTAATGGTTGTGAAATCAAGAAAAAATAAGCTTGCTCAATATGATTCAATCGTGCATGATATGCAATTTTACGGAGGTGCTTACAATTTTATTTTACGAGATATTGTCTTTGTCAGGTCAAATGTGATAAACCCAAACCATTTTCGCAGATATCATTACCGACTTACCGGCATGACACGTTTTGACGGCAGAGATGTTTATATAATTGGCTATAGGTCAAGAAACTCCGAAATTTCAGGCAATCTTTATATTGATGTTCAAGACCTTGCGTATGTCAAAATTGAAAGTTTCGACCCCACAATCAGAAATGAATCCGGAATGAGCAGAGAAAATACTCACAATATACTGTTGTATGTTCCTTTTCAGGACAAATGGCATTTGCGACACCGTGTTTCTTCCGAAATTCATCACATTCATTCAAGCGAGGGTAAATTGCATCAAACTGTCGAACACATTGTATTACAAATTAATACTGAAAATGCACGACCAATCCCTTACGAAAAGCGGTTAGACTATTATGAGCCTTTTTTAGAATACGCACAGCAATACGAACCCGACTTTTGGACAGGATACAACGTATTGGAAAACAACAGAGCACATCTTCAAATGCTTGAAACATTGTTTAGTACACGTGAAACAAGCGATGTATTGGCTACTACTGTACAACAGCCCGAACCGAAAGACGAACACAAGCGTATAAATCTACTTTCAAAGATGCATTTTGGGTTAGGTGTTCATTACAGACCACTATTGAGCAAGGCGGCAAAATGCGTTTTCGAAAAATCAGACCAAAATTTTAGAATACAACAAGATATGGTTGGACATAGCGCAAATATCGGAATGAGTACTCTTTTGGGGTTTCGCTTAAACCAACGCATAAGATTTTATTATTCAACATACTTGCTCATTCCTCCTGCCAACTCCGGTTTGTTTGCTGGCGATTTCATATTTGGCGCTGAATATACAAGAAATATCAAGCCCATAGGCTCGCCTTTGTTTGTTAGTGGCAGCTTGGATTTGAGCTATAACACTCATTATATTAGTATGGGCGAGTTTTACGCAAGCGAGCGTTTAAAGCTTGATGGTAAAACCCTCAATGCAGGCAAGTTAAATGCAAATTACAGTGTAACGAATTTTTCTGTTTTTCCCGGATTAGCAATTTCGACACAACTATCACATGGTATTCAACTTGCACTATTTGCTAAATATCAGGTCAATTTTGCTACTCGTAAGCATCTACAAATAAGCGAAGAAGAAGGTTTTTTTCTAACTCGCAAAACTGCTAAACTATCAAGTGAACATTTACATATCACCGGAGATAGTGAACAGAACACAGGTAATTTCTTGACATTAGCGCCTTTTCAGTTGGGGTTGATGATAATGATTCGTTAGCGGCTAATAAACAGCAGCCACGAATGACACGAATTGACACGAAAAAATAAATTAAGCTACAACGACACCTTCACCCCCACATACACCGTTCGCGGCAACGACGGTCCGAAAACAAATCCGGCATCCCTTTCGGCGCCTCTATCAAACGTATTTTGAAAACTGTTGAAAATATTTTTCATTCCGGCGTTAATTTGCAGGTTAACGAAGTCGCGGAGCCTGAGATTATAGGCTATTCTACAGTGCAGGTCGAAAAAAACTGGCGTTTTGAACGCTAAATCTTCATTTCGGAACATCAGGTTTTCGTCGGAGTTGCCGGCAAAATACTGAACAAGCATGCTTCCCGTATAAATGCCCGACAGCGAAAGGTCAAAATTGCGAAATACCGTGCCGCTTGCCGTGATATAGCCATAAACATCAGGCGCTCTAAACATTTTGCGCACGGGCTCTGCTGTTTCGCTCCAATCTTCCTCTTCGGTGTATCTGCTTGACTGTAAGGTAAGTCCCGAATTTAGATTAAAACCGTTGGATGTAGCAAAATTTGCTTCCATATTGACGCCGGCAACTACCGCGCCATCGCCGTTTCGACGCACTAAATTCAGATTATCAGGGTCGTCGGGGTTGTCTTCTTCATCTATCACAAACACATTATTTAGTAATGTATAAAATCCTTCTGCCAAAAACTGAAAAGCTGTTTGCGGGTTCGACTGCATATATTCTGCCGAAAGCGTGAAGGAATGTGATGTTTCATGTTCGAGCGCCTCGTCTAATGTAATTTTCGCTACTCCGCCGCCAACGGCTGTCACGTGCAAGTCCTCGTCGAACGCCTGCGGACCGCGAAATCCGGCGGCATAACTGCTGCGAAGGTTTAGCCACGAAAACGGAGAATAGCGAACACTCGCGCGCGGACTGAAAATTACAGCCCTGTCAATCAAAGAATGATTATCCAACCTACCTCCTATCAAAATATTTGTTTTTGCGCTGCGCCACTCGTTTTGAGCAAATAGAGAATAAATATGTACCTGCTGGTCAATATTAACTCTGTTGTCTGCAAGAGGCTTGTCTTTCAATGTGTTGTGCGAATATTCAAAACCGCCAATAAATGTTGCCGGCATAAACAGAAAATTGTCCATACGAAGCGTATACTGCGAGCCTGCCGCCAGCGAAAAATCGTCTGTTTTTCCGTAAGCGTCAAGGTCTTGCCCCACTCCGTAATAACTTTCTCTGTCAATAGTTTGCGCAGAGGTAAAGATTTGCAAGACGTGTTTGCCGTCCCGCGAAAAAACGTCGTATTTGGCGCTGCCCGAATGTATCGTATGGTCGGTCTGCTCTGCAATGTAGGCATCGTGTGGCGGATGCTCAAACATGTCCATATCGCCGCCGCGACGAAACTCGTCAATAGTATGATACTCAAGGGTTAGCCTGCTGTTGTATCTCAACCTGTAAAAACCTCTGAAACCGAAACTTTTAAGGTTTATTTTGCCAATTTCAGAAAATCCGTCGCCGTTATAGTCGAAAGGCTCTCTATTTCGCGCTGCCGCGAAAAAAGTTACCCCTGCGCGGTTGTTGTCCGAAACCACCGAAGCATTGAAATTTGTGACTATATCGGGAGTTTTGCCGTAAATCAGATTCGAGGTGTTGCTGATAGAAAACGAATTTCTCAAGGTTTCTTTTGTGATTATGTTCACTACTCCGCCTATTGCGCTTGAGCCGAACAATGCCGACGCGCCGCCTCTGACCACCTCTACGCGCTCTACCATGTTTGCCGGAATATGCTCCAATCCGTATACTCCGGCTAATGCGCTGAAAATGGGGCGACTGTCAATCAAAATCTGCGTATATGGTCCTTCCAATCCGTTAATCCGCAGTTGCGGGAAGCCGCAATTCTGACACGTCTGCTCGACGCGCAGTCCGGGCTGAAAATTAAGCCCATCAGCCAAAAACGGCGAGCCGGTGGTCTCAAAAACTTTCGGACTGACCACTCCGACAATAGAAACGGCTTGACTTCTGTCGGTTTCGTATCTGCTGGCTGATACTACTATCTGTCCTAATGAAAAGGCTGATTCCTCGAGTTCGAAATCAATCTCAATGGTTCTGTTGGCTACTACCGTAACGGTCTGTTCTACAGTTTCGTAGCCTACGAATGACGCCGCGATGATATGTTCGCCCAACGGCACATTTCTAAATATGAAATGCCCTGTGGCGTCGGTTGTTGTGCCGAGGTTTGCGCCCCTGATTACCACGCTGACAAACGGAAGATGTTCGCCGGTGGATTTGTCTAAAACGTGACCCGTAATATGGGCGTCGTTTGTCGGGTTTTGTGCGAATGACGCACTTATGTCGATTGTAAGTACTATTACAAGTACCCACACGAAATGAATTTTCATGTTCTTGAATATGAATTATTTATAAATAAAAAATAAGAAAAATTTGCGCAAATATCTACTATTTGCGACGCTGATGTTTTAACATTCGGCAAGAATGTATGCCGCGAGCGCAGGCGGGGCGCGTAGTGTAGGATTTTGTAAATGTATAGCGGCTATCCAGTGCACCTGTTTTTCATGTTTGTTCTTATGCGGATAAAATTGCAACGGGCTTGGCGCACAGATAATTGACGCATCGGTACATTCAAATTGCGCCGCGCGAGCGATAAAAAGCAGGGATTCCTTTGTGTGACCGCCGCAATCCGTGTCGTTGTGCGTGTTTGTGTGAAAATGCGAGTGCGTTATGGCAATGCCTCCGATAATATGGTTATGGGCATAGAACTGCCTGCTTGCGAAATGAGCGGCGAAAATCATCACGCAAACCAACGAAAATATTTTTCGGATTTTTGTCGAACTAAACATGGCGCAAAGATAATACTTTTTTTTGATAAATCCAAACAAATGAGAAAAAAAATTTATCGCTCGTAAAATCCCATTTCTTTAACATACTGATACACTTTTTCGTGCATGTAGAACGGCGTTTCTTTTCCTTCTGCTATGGCGCGCCTAATGAACGACGACGAAATATCCATCAGCGGCGCGTTAACTACCGTAGCGTTAGGGATGTTTTCGAAAAAATGGGGCTGCGTTTCCGGACGCGGATAGATGTAGCGATGATAGTTGGCAACTATCGCCTCGCTGTTTTTCCACTTGTGAAAATGCTCTAAATTGTCTGAACCCAGCACAATAGCAAATTTGCGTTGTGGGTGCTTGTCGGTCAGTCTAACCAAGGTATTGATGGTATACGACGGCTTAGGCATCCGAAACTCAATGTTGCAGGCACGGTAGCGCTGATGGTTTTCTATCGCCAAATTGACCAAATGCAGTCTGTCGTTTTCGGGCAACAGATTTTGCCGCGTCTTGAAAGGATTGTGGGGACTAACCACAAACCACAACTCGTCCATTTCGGTAAACTCAAGCATATAGTTGGCTATCGCCAAATGCCCGATATGGATAGGGTTAAACGACCCAAAAAATAAACCTGTGTTCATTTTAGCAAGTTCAGGAATTTTACGCCGCAAAAATACTATTTTTTTTGGAATTTTTGTGATTTATTTCGTTTTTTTTATTACTTTTGCGGTTTTTAAAAACATGAGTTCTGAAAAAACAATAGTTACCGTTGGCAGTTTCGACGGTGTTCATCTTGGACACCAGTTTTTGCTGCAGCGCATGGCCGATTTGGCACAACAGCATAGTCTAAAATCGGTTGCGATTACATTTTGGCCCCATCCGCGCAAAATGCTTGATAACGAACAGGATATCAATTTTTATCTCAATACTCATCCCGAAAGGATGAAATTGTTAAAGCAATGTGGGGTTGACGAGGTTGTGGCGTTGCCCTTCAATGAGAGTTTGGCGCAAATGACTGCTCCTAAGTTTATTAAGGATGTCGTAGTCAAAAAATTTAATGCACATTATCTGATTGTTGGTCAAGACCACCAATTTGGAAATGGGCGCGGCGGCAATGCACAAAATTTGTCCAAAATTGCTGCAAAAAACAATTTGCTTGTAGATATTGTAGATTTAAAGACGTTCGACCGAAAAATATCGTCGTCGGAGATACGCGAGGCGCTGTTGGCAGGCGATTTGGCTTCGGCTAACCAAATGTTGGGCTACCCTTACATCATATCGGGCTATGTTCTCGAAGGCAACCGCCTTGGGCGCACTATAGGCTTCCCCACGGCAAATATCAATGCCCCCGGCTACAAACTTCTCCCCAAAGACGGCGTGTATCGAGTGAAGGTGAAAACAGAAGGGGACGATGCGTTTGAGCATACAGGCATGCTTTTTATCGGAAAACGTACAGTCTTGAAACAGGAAGACAGCGCTGCACAAGTGGAGGTCAATATTTTCGATTTCGACAAAGAAATATACGGACAAAAAATAATGGTGGGGCTAACCCACCGTATCCGCGACGATATAAAATTTGACAGCATAGAAAAGTTAGCCCAGCAACTGCATATAGATAAATTAAAAATCAAAAATCAAAAATAGAAAATCAAAAAATGTTATTAGAAAAATTGGATGCAGTAAAACTGCGTTATGAGGAGATAGGTCGTCAAATCGCTGACCCCGACGTGATGTCGGATATGAAGCGTTACATAAATCTGAACCGTGAGTACCACAATTTAGGTCCCCTGATTATTGTTTTTGACGAATATCGTAATGTTTTGAGCAACATTGATGTTGCCTCTCAAATGCTTCAGGACGAAACCGATGATGACCTTCGCCAGATGGCTGTCGAAGAATTGGAAACCCTTCGAGAACAGGTGTCGCCCCTGGAAGATAAAATCAAACTGTTGCTGTTGCCTCAAGACCCTGAAGACGACAAGAACGCTGTGATGGAGATACGGGCAGGCACCGGCGGCGACGAGGCAAGCATCTTTGCGGGCGACCTTTATAATATGTATAGCCGCTATTGCGAAACAAAGGGATGGAAAGTAGAGATTTCGGGCATGTCGGCGGGAACGCACGGCGGATTTAAGGAGGTTGTGATGACCATAAGCGGCGATAAGGTCTACGGAACGCTGAAATACGAGTCGGGCGTTCACCGTGTTCAGCGTGTGCCCAAAACTGAAACACAGGGACGGGTGCATACTTCGGCGGCTACGGTAGCGGTTTTGCCAGAAGCCGGAGAGTTTGACATCGAACTGAACACCAACGATATACGTAAAGACACTTTTTGCTCGTCGGGTCCGGGCGGACAGTCGGTAAATACCACCTATTCGGCTATACGCCTGACACATATACCGACGGGTATAGTTGTTCAGTGTCAGGACGAGAAATCGCAAATCAGGAACTACGAAAGGGCGCTCAACGAACTGCGCACACGTATCTATAACCTTGAATACCAAAAGTATTTAGACGAGATTTCTTCCAAACGCAAAACTATGGTTTCCAGCGGCGACCGCTCCGCCAAGATACGTACCTATAACTATCCTCAAAGCCGCATCACCGACCACCGTATAGGGTTCACGGTCTATAATCTTCCGGCGGTAGTTGCCGGCGATATTCAGGAACTTATAGATAAGCTGCAAATGGAAGAGAACGCGGAACGACTGAAAGATAGTGGATTGTAGGAATAAATTATTATTTCACCGTAACCGTTAAAACTTCCCCTTTTTTTAATGAAAACTCCGCTACGCCGTCCTTAATATCGGGACTAATTGATTGTTTGCTTTTTGTGAAAATAAACTGCTCTGCATCCGGCAACCTTAGTCTGAAAGTGTTATCGTTTGTAGCTTTTAACGATGCTGATGTAATCTTTTTGTTTTTCCATGTCGCTGATACCTCTACGCCGCCTCTGGCTCTCATTCCGCTAAATGAGCCTTCAGCCATCACATCGGGCAAGGCGGGCAAAATCTCTATTATTCCTGCTTGGCTTTGTAAAAACATTTCGGCAATGCCTGCTGTTCCTCCAAAATTTCCGTCAATTTGGAAAGGCGGGTGTGCACAAAACAGGTTTGGATATGTTCCTCCGCCTCTGTTCATCACCATCCCTCTTTCCATTGATGGTTCTAACAGATTGCACAACAGGCGATAGGCTCGGTTTCCGTCGCCAAGTCGCGCCCAAAAGTTTATCTTCCATGCCCGCGACCATCCTGTTCCGGCGTCTCCGCGTGCTTCAAGCGTTTTCCGTGCTGCCTGGGCAAGCTCCGGAGAACCGCTGAGACTTATCTGATTGCCCGGATGCAAGCCGTACAAGTGAGAGACGTGCCGGTGCTGTGGCTCTGCTTCTTCGTATTCTTCGAGCCATTCCATCAGCCTGCCATCGCTGCCGATACGGTTAGGAGGAAGATTTGCCCGCGCTTCCTTTAATTGATTTCTAAAATCGGCGTCTATTCCCAATGTTTCGCTTGCTGTTATCACGTTGGTGAATATTTCACGAACTAATTGATTGTCCATCGTAGAGCCCATGCAAACATTTACGTGGGTTCTTGTTCCGGGCATGAAGAACGCATTTTCGGGCGACGTCGTGGGAGCGGTAACTAACCATCCATGACTTGGCTCGGGAACTAATATGCTTAGGAAAAACTCCGCAGAGCCTTTCAGAGTAGGATAAATACGCCGAAGAAAAGCAGGGTCGGGGTTATACTCGTAGTGTTCCCAGAGGTGTGCACACAGCCACGTTCCTCCGGTATTGGATGCGCCCCACGAGGGATGTTCCCCCGGAGCGGTGAAGCCCCATACATTAGTCATCATGTGCGCCACCCAGCCGTCGGCATTGTAGAAGGCTTGCGCCGTTCTGCGTCCCGGCTCTACCAAACTTTCCGTGAGCTCTATCAACGGCAGGTGCATCTCAGCAAGATTAGTCACTTCGGCGGGCCAAAGGTTCATCTGAACGTTGATATTAAGGTGATAATCGCCGTTCCAGGGAGTATTGACAGTATTAGCCCAGAGCCCCTGTAGATTGGGAGGCAGCAACCCGGGACGGCTGCTGGAAATGAGCAGATAACGCCCAAACTGAAAATAGAGTTCTACTAATCCGTTATCGGCTGGGTCGGCAGCAAAAGCTGTCAGGCGACGGTCGGTAGGAATAGTATCCCTGCCCGGATGTGGCGTAAGATTAAGTTGCACGCGGTCAAAGAAGCTTTTATATGCCTCTACGTGCGAAGACCTGATATTAGCATATTTGTCAGCAACAGCCTTTTGTAGCAGAGCTTGGCATTTAGCCTCAAATGCAGGGTCTCTAAAATCGGTAGTAGCTGAAACAAAAATATAGGCTTCCTTAGCGTCGGATACTTCTATTTGATTATCAATGCCCGCAACGTTGCCGGCGCCGGCAAGTTTAACCTTTACACGAGCGTTGTATCTCATACCCATACCGTCTGTGCCGTTGTTGAGTTGTCCTGTCATAAGGAGTTCATCATCGCCTTGCAGACTTGTTTCGAATACACGCGGACGGTCAATACATACCTTAAAGTTCAACATTCCCGCTTTTGACGCCTGCAAACGTATTACCAATACATCGTGTTCGAACGCCGCAAAATATTCGCGCGTATACGTTACGCCATCCAAAACGAACGAGGTCTTTGCCGTAGCATCGTTCAATGACAGCTGACGACGGTAGTTTTCAGTGGTCACTGTCTGCGACTGATATTTATAGTCTATGTGCAGATTTCCCAGTATTTCGAAACTTCCGTAGGGGTGGTTTGCGCCTCGTCCACGTCCCGAGCCTGCGCCGCTGCATACGAAGGTCCTGTATACCAATTCTTGCGCCAGGTCGTTTTTTCCTTCAAACAGCAGACGTCTTATTTCGGGCAGATACGCGGCTGCATCGGGATTGTCGGCATCCTGCACGCCTCCCGACCACAAGGCAATGTCGTTCAACACTAAGGTTTCATTTTCTATTCCCCCGTCAGGCATCATCCCTAAGCGACCGTTGCCTAAGGGAAGCGTCTCTTCCCACAACGTAGCCGGACGGTCAAACCATAAGTAATAATCGCGCTGACCGCTGTGTGACATACTACAGCCGACTAATACAACAGAAAAAATAATATAAAAATACTTGTTTAATAAGTTCATGGTGGTTTAAAATTTTTTGCAAATATATAAAAAAATGTAAACAAAATCAAAAAACAATCAAAAAAAATCAAAAAAACGCTTACCTCTTATTAAAAACATTTAGTCAGGAAAAAACATACTTTCGTCAAATAAGAAAAAAAAAGTATAACCTTTAACCAAAATTTTCGTAAATATTTAGTAAAAGAAGTAAAATTTTCAAAAAATGTTAAGTTTTTTTACGTAAAATGAAACTTTTGTAAAAAAAAATAGTATAAGTATTGTTAGAAAGGTAGATAATAAATAAATAAATGTAATATGAACAGAGCGCGAAATATATATAATATAATGTATCGGAAGTTAAAAACACTCCCGAACTTTTTCGCTTTTCTGTTAGCTATAACTCTAACATTCAGCGCCGTAAGCAACGCAGAAGCGGCACTATCAGCCAATCAGAACACATTCAACCTGTCGACAACCTACGCACCGTTAGCCTTCACAGCGCCGGTAGCAATGTTCACGCCGACTACAATGTTCGCAGCGACGCATTTTACCGGACTATCGCACATAACCTCCTTTATTTCTTTAACTTCCGTAGCCCCGCTAACTTCACTGACAATGTATTCGATAGCTCTAACCTCACTATCTCCAATAGTTCCACTAACTTCGCTGACCTCCCTGACGATGTATTCGATAGCATTAACGCCTGTAACGCTTTTGACTTCTCAAGCTTCTGCGACATCTTTGGCGTTTTTATCGCCCCACGACCCCAGTGTTACGTTTGGCGTAACAGGCGGCAACGGTACGCTAACAGCTAGTGTCGATGATTTGCAAATTGATAGCGATGATGAAGTTCCAGCCGGCAGCAGTGTGGTCTTCACAGCAACGCCTGACGCGGGCTATCGCGTTAAAGGATGGATATTGGACGGCGAATTAGTAGAGGGCAACAAAAGTGACCACTATACTTTAGACGATATTTCGGAAAATGCAACGGTAACTGTCGAATTTGAAGTTATTATTGACCTTTATTTCGCTATTAAATTCGGTGTGCTCGGTGGCAACGGCACACTGACGGCTACTGTCAATGACAATCCAATTGTTAGCGATGACGAAGTTTTAGAAGGCAACAACATTGTTCTCACAGCAGCGCCAAACCCAGGCTACCGCGTTAAAGAATGGAAATTGGACGGCACAGTGGTAGCCGGCAACTCTAACGTATACACATTTTATGATATTTCGGAAGATGCAAACATTACAGTAGAGTTTATGCCTGTTGAAGTTAATGTTTCCGTAACATATTTTGTAACAGGCGGTAACGGCACACTTAGGGCTACTGTTGGAGGCAATGTAATTCTCAACGGAGATGAAGTCATATCAGGCAATAGCGTTGTTTTTACAGCAACGCCGAACGTAGGCTACAATGTCAAGGAATGGAAAATAAATGGCGAAATAGTTGACGGACACACAAGCATATCATATACATTAATTAACATTGCTGCAAATGCAACGGTAACAGTAGAATTTGAAGCTATTGTTGTTATTGTCGGCGAAGATTATATTTTCACAGGCTCCAACTCGAACATAAACGGAGGAGTCACTTGCTCCGTAGAGGCTGCGCTCTCTGATATGATAAGTGGCATAAATAAGGGCGGCAACTCAGTAGTGGGAGGCTTAAGTTGTTTTGTGGCAGAAGAAGGACTTGACGATATGGTTGGAGGTATTTACAAGGGCGTTCACTCGCGATTAGGCGGGGGGATTTCCTGTACTACCGACCCTGTAATTCTTCGTACAGAGGACGATGAGGATTATGGCGGAATTTATAGAGGAGGAGACTTGCCTATAGACATATATGATTCGCCTACAGTTAGCTGTGAAATAATGGACGACCCTCTTATAGGGCATGCCTTGCCGCCATTTATAGGTGGCAGAAGCGAGTCTGGTGCTGTTTCATGTGGTTTTCCAGTAATTCTTGAACAAAGAGACGATGGACGTGTTGGATTGTTCAAAGGCGGACTTAGTAATGACTACAACATAGGATGTCTTGAAAAACCTGTGATATTGGACATTCATCTGCCTCTGTTTCAGGGTGGACGTAGCTCCGAAGGGAATTTGTCGTGTCAGGTGTATATCATGGGTGTTGGTACATTATTCGTGGGCGGAGTGTCAAGAGATGCTTTCATGGGCTGCGATGATATGTTAATGGGAGGAGGCGGTTCGTTTCGAGGCGGCGAATCAAAACACATGCTGACTGCAACTGCATGTTTAACCACAGAAGAAGCGCTTATACCCGGCACTGTAAATATTTTTGGCGGCGATGTAAGCAAACTTAATGATAAAAATTGTATTTCCATTTTAGATGTAGGCGAACCAACAGGAGGATATTTCCGTGGCGGAACAAGCGTATTGCAGGAATACTTCGATGCGGGGAATTATCAGCACTTAATATCGGGCTTTGTAGACTGCTTTATGTCGCCTTGTTTAGACCTCGCCACTGCTGAAATAACCGCTTTGGGAGTACTGCCAGTCTGCGTGGGCAGAACAGTAACATTGGAAGCAGCAAGAGCTGCAACACGGCAGTGGCAAAGAAAAGTTGGCACGGACGTATGGGAAAACATACCCGGAGCCACAGGGCAAACATTGGTCGTAGGGCATGCAACAGCAGGCGTATATGAATATCGCTACATTGGCTGGGGAGCTGATAAAGATAATTGCGAAGACATTTCCGAACCATTCGAAGTAGAATTTATAGACCATATAGAACAACCGGTAATAACCATTGATGGTCCGGCAGACAAGAATGAGATTTGCGTAGGAGAGAAATTAGCTTTACATTCTACAGAAGCTTACGAATACCGATGGTTTAGAAACGGAGTAGCGACATCAAATGATGAAAGAACTTTCTGGATTACACAGGCAGGCGAATATTTTGTGAGGATAACAGACCAAAACGGGTGCTTTGCAGAATCTGCTACACTAAGTTTTACACAAAGCGCACACACAGCCCCAACTGTTGCAATAGCGCCGGCAGGAATAATTGAAGTTTGCGCAGGCGAGACTCAAAATCTGGAGGCAATGGTAACAGGTGGAGCTGCAATAACTGATTGGCTTTGGATAAACAGGGCAGGCGATGTCAATGGCGGAACCGCAAAAACTCTAACTATAAACAACGCCGGAGTCAACCATAGCAACATGTACACGGTGCGTGTAGTAGACGCTAACAAATGCGTAGCTACTGCTGATTCTGCAGAACTAAAAGTACATATAGTAAGCCCTGAAATATTCTCGCCCGACGGACTGATTATTATCTGCTACGGCAACCCGATAACACTGTCGCTCTTACCACACACAGACCCTGTGCAGTGGTGGTACAAGGAGGACGATGGTGATGATTTTGAGTTGATTGAAAGCACCGGAGCAGGTACCGGAACCGCAAACAACATATTAATATACAACATAGGTTACTATTATGCCGCATTAGACACGCTCAATTGCAGTTT
>Ga0099364_10008357_pt1 | contig 14583 bp, 17 predicted proteins | sample TergutTh196P3_FD_73070 | JGI IMG/M metagenome (GOLD analysis project Ga0099364, IMG submission 73070) | Microcerotermes parvus P3 segment gut microbial communities from Pointe-Noire, Republic of the Congo - Th196 P3 | ecosystem: Host-associated > Arthropoda: Insects > Digestive system > Gut ... | reverse complement strand
TAAACGGTGAAAATCTTCTAACTTTTTGCGAAAATTTCCATTTAGATTGTATTCGTCCAAAGACTGATTAATGGCTATATTTTTCTCTATCCATGTGCAATAACTGATTATCTTAGCAATGGTGCTTTTACCACTACTTTGATGTCCCATGAACACATTGACCTTGTTTAGTTCAATGTGTTCAATATTTCTAATTGGGCCTACGTTTTTAATTGTTATGGTTGCCATATTATTTTGTTTTAGGTTAATATCTTTCCTACAATTTTACTCATGTTATAAAAGAACTATATTTTTTCAATTATTTTTCAACTATTTCTGTTTTGCTTCTCCGTTAGTCCATACAATAGTTTATCAGTTATTTTCAATCAAATAAAATTCTAATTACTTATTCTTATAATTGCTTTTACTTGCCCATGCTTCGTAAATTCCACATTTCTTATAATTTTTATCGGTTCTGCACTTTTGATCCCGAGTACTATTCTCCGGCGTTCTTTCTGTTAAATAACAACGGCCGCTTGGGTCATCGTAATGAGGACACCACCCCGAAATACGTCTTGGTTTTTGCATAATTTTTTTCCTCCATAGAAAATTGTTTTGTGTGATATTCTCACCACAATGTTACTTATAGAATAATACCACATATCACCCTTTACCTACTTTATTGACCCCAACCGGAATTAGGGTTAGTTGTACTGATATTGACACCTTCACCTAGTGTGGAGTTGCGGTAGAGAGGAGCATGGATGATTAGAAGCCTATCCCAAAATACTGCATGTCCATTACCGTAATTAGCAGTATTTTTGTTTGCAACATTTACAGCATTATTTCCATAAATAATGCTATCGCCCGATTTGGTGAAGATGTCAGAGGGTCCGCGAACATAAATCCCGCCGCCACCTCCGCTGCCGATAGCGGTATTGCCGTTGATAGTTCCTCCCGTCATGGTTAATGTTGAGCCATTCCAACTATGCACTCCTCCGCCGTCGCCAGCAACATTATTTGAGATAATTCCATCATTCATGGTAAAAGTTCCTCCATTAACAGTCACTCCTCCCCCAAAACGTATGGTTGTATTAGATGTGATCTTTCCACCTTCCATGGTAAATATTCCCCAATGAACATATACTCCTCCACCATCACCATCACGGCTGTTGGCAGTGTTGCCACTAATGGTTCCGCCACTCATGATAAAAGTTGCTCTAGTATACACCCCACCACCATAGAGAGCAGTGTTGTTGCTGATGGTTCCGCCACTCATTGTAAAAGTTGAGTCTACTGAGATGTGTACTCCTCCAGCACCATCATTAGTAGCGGTATTGTCTGATATAATTCCACCGCTCATGGTAAAGATTCCGTTATTAACACGAACTCCACCGCCATAAAAAGAGGAATTTCCTGAGATGGTTCCATTGCTCATAGTAAAAGTTCCGCCAGAAACATTTACTCCGCCACCGGAATTGCCTCTGATGGTTCCATTTTGCAATTCGAGAGACCCTCCTTCGATATTTAGCACCGCATTATTGTTATTGTTACGACCTTGTAGTATTAGATTTGCACTATCAATAATAAGTTTTTGATTAGCGGCAATATAGAGAATACTGCCATTGCTGCTAAGGGAAAGTGTTCCGTTGCCGGTAAGCGTTACTTCAATATATTCCACTGAACCAAAACTGGCGGCAGCACTGGTGCTTCCTTGAATTGGAATACTTTCCATAATTCCTGGGATTGAAGTGCTCCCTATAATTTCAATAACGTAGGTTTTGTAATTTCCTGTTGTACCGCTGCCATTGTTTCTTATTGTGGTAAGGGCGTTGTTCCACTCTATACTGTTTGATATGGAAAAGGTATTATTAATAATGTTACTGCCAAGCCCTGCCTGCTCCCGAATTGCATCAATATCACCATCAAGCGAACATGTGCTAAAAATAAATGTTGTAAACAGAATAAATGTTAATGTTTTAAAAAACAATCTAGTAAAATTAATTTTTTTCTTGTTCATGTTTTGTTTCTCCTTATGATTAATGAAATCTGTAGATAATGCCTGCCGAAAATTTATTATTAAACTCATCAAAATTAGTTCGCAAAGTGTAGGAAAGAATAAAAATATCTCCGATAATGAAACCGGTAGTCAAATTAAGGGTAAAAGTACTTATATCGACGGTTTCATCAGAAAAAGTATATTGAGACATCATATAACCAACTCCGCTGCCAATGTACCAATTTTTTGCAAAGGGTAAAAAATATCCTAAATAAACATAAGGGTGCATGGAAGAATAATCGTCAACAGTATATGTAGTCATGTCTTTTTCACCAACATAACCTAATCCATAATCCAAACCCCCACCTATAAAAAAATTGTTAGAAAGGCCAAAAGTTGCGTGTATTGTGCCAATGAATGCCGGAGTGGAAAATGATGTGCCTGCTGAAAAGCCAATGCTAGTAAATGGGGTATTTGCCTGATTTTGTGCTTGTTTAGCTTTTTCTAGATTTTCTCTGATGAGATTGTTATTAGGATTAATTCTTAATGCTGTTTCAAAATCTTCTATAGCACGGTCAATATCCCCAGTATTATTTCTTACCATATATGAGAAGCCACGATCGTAATGAGCCCACGCAAAATTTGGATCTATCCGAATTGCTTCGGTATAATCCGCTATAGCACGGTCAATATCCCAGGCGTTTTCTCTTTCCATATATCTTTCCATATGTGCTAAGCCGAGATAGTAATGAAGTCTTGCAAAATTTGGATCCAGTCGAATCGCTTCGGTATAATCTGCGATAGCGCGATCAACATCTCCACTATTGTTTCTGCTAAAATACACTAAGCCACGATAAAAGTAAGCCCGCACAAAATTAAAATTTGGGTCCGATAGATCTTCTGCTATCTGAATCGCCTTATTGTATTCTATAATAGCTTGATCATATTCATTATTATCATGGTGTGCTGTAGCACGTTCTAAGTGGATGTTTGCCCGACTTTGTTTTGATGTTGCTTGTGAAGATGCGAAAGAATTATCTGTAATAGCAGGCAGGCGAAGCCCAGTGCCTGTTGATGCTTGTGGGGGTTCTATAGCTTCATTCTTAATAGCTCTAACCGTAACAATGGCTGTACCGCTTATATTAGCGGCAACCGTTGATGCAGCCTTAACGGTCAAGGTTTGTGAGCTTTCATTGGCGGCTATAGTTAAAACACCTGTTGATGGATTGATTCTAGTTTGGCTGCTTTTGTTGCCTGTAACAGTCCAGCTAACGGTTTGGGAAGGGTTATTGGTTCCAATAACCCTAGCAGTAAACTGGTGATTTCCACCTTTGTTAATGATAATAGTCTGGGGACTAATATTTACACTTTCTATAGTTGGACGGGGGGTGAGCGGTTCTGTTTTTGTAGCTATAGGCTCTCTTATTTCAACACCAGAAGGTGTTATCCTTGCTTCAATATTTACATATACCTTAGTATCGCGCACAACATTAACGGTTAATGATTTTGTATCAGCAATGACCTGATTTCTCGTGTTAATTATTTCTATTTTAAATGTATGGCTGCCGATAGGTATTGCTCTTGGGGTTGTAGTGCTTTTTGGTATTATTGTTTCTAATAATTGATTATGTTGATATATCCTTGCATTATGATTTTGAGGGCTAGTATACGAAAAAATAATTTCGGATTGTCCATATAAAGCTTCGGTTGCAAGTGCCGTTAAATAAATACTAAATAAAAAGATAAACAATTTTTTCATGTTAAGTTCTCTATTTTGTTGTTTTTATTGTCGTGGTTTATATATTATCGTTTGATTTTCTGAATCAAAAAAGCTTTTTCCATCATATATATATTTTCTTTCATGCCCACTGCCTAATTTTACTGTCAATGTATCACCTTGTAACGTATATGTCCCATCCTCTTTTCCGGATTCTGAATTTTCTTTGATATAATACTCAAAAGTTAAACGATTTGTTTTATATGACAGTGTACGACGTATTTCGCCATCGTCATATATCCATGTTGTTCCGGCTAATGGAAGTGGTTTATACCAATTGTTTATATGTGCTATTACTATAGAAAATAGCAAAATTGGGATAAAAATTATAACAGTCCTAATAATAGCAGCAATTCGGTCATATGTTTCTTTACTCAGGTATTTAAAAAAATTACCATGCCGAGAGTTAATAAAAAGCACAGGTGGTAATAATACAAAAGTAGCAACCAAAATCCAAGAACCTGCTCTAAAACTTGCTTCTTCAACTGCTTTAAAAATACCATCTTTTTCAAGTGTTAATACGAAACCAATTAGTGGTAATGCTATAAAAAAGATCGTTACAAAAATCCAAATAAGTGTTAAGATTAACAATTTATACCAGATAGAAATCTTCTTTTTGATTTTTGTGTTATTTTTAGCTTTTGGTGTAAGAAATAACGTGGTGAATGATAATGCAAAACTAATAAAAAGAAGCCAATAACCTTCAACAAGATATTCTTTCCTGAATAAAACAAAACTAACTATCAGTAATGTTACAGAGTTTCCCCAAAATATCCCCCAAAGTGTTGCCTTAAAAACACTTGACAATCTATACCAAGGCAAAGACATTTGTGTTCCGCAATTAGTACAAAAATTTTTATCTGGCTTTAAGTTGTGGTTGCAATTTGAACATTTATTCATAATATATTCCTTTATGAATTCAATTTATCTCATTTATCATTTCATTTGTTAACCACGTTTTCCACCACAGTCTCCACAGAAATTATCATCAGGATCGAATTTAGAGCCACAATCACCACAGTTATTGTCAGTGCCAGTAAGCCATCTTACCGTAACATCTAATGGATCCTGCACTACTGGATTAACTAGCGGCTTGGCTGGCTTTACGGGTTGCGTTTTAATCTTTTCAAATTTTACTGTAACATCTAATGGGCCAGATAAGTTTGTAATGCTATAAATTGTTTTGTTTCCAGATATGATTATATTATTTTCTTTCCATTTTTTAACACTATAGCCTGAGTTTGGCTTTGCCGTGAATACAATATTTTTACCCTGTTGTACATCATCGCCGGAAGAAATAACAGTAGAGTCATCTGTTGCTTCTAATGTGCCATTCCCTCCTTTAACATGGAATATGACTTTATAAGAAGATTGAATTGGAACTGGTTTATGTGCTTTGCCTAATAGTACAGTTGTCAACAATTCAAGAGTTTCTTCACACAGACCAAGATCAAGCCCTTCTTCTTTGTGCAATCTCTGTGTGAGATGCTGTTTACAGTTTGCGAGTTCACTTTTAGTCACATTTTTTATGATTTGTGCGAACCCCTGTTCCAGGCATTTTATAAGTGCATTTTTTCGTGGTTTTGGTACATCTTGTGCCAGATCCTTAAAAAATGAAGAAACACGACCAGCATTAGAAAGAACAGAATCACTATGTTCTGCTACAATATCTTTTACAAGATCAAAAAGATCGTTATATCTCTCCTTTCTCATCTGCTTCTGTTTCATCTTGTATCTTCTTTTCAATGACATTCTCTGCCAATGCTTCTTCAATGATTTGTTTTTTCCAAATTGGAACCACCTGCTTTAAAGTGTCCATATCAATGAAACCTGCAATGCTAGTATCATCTTTACCTTTAGTTGCAAATTCATTAGCAAGCTCTTTTAGTTGGCCTGATGTGCCGTCTTCTCCGCATGTGGATTCATAACCGTCGTCGACAAACGTGACCGCAATAGTACGATACAGCCTATATAAATGCTTTTCGTTACCTTCAATAGGATAATTGTCATCAATGCCGTCAGTACAAAGGAAAAATGCAATAGGTGGTGGCCTGTCTACATGGAAAGAAAGAAAACTGCGAACTCCGGCAGGTTCCATATCGTTGGTTACGGGATTTCTTTGCTCCCGTTCAAGAATATCATCATCGCATATAGAAGTGGTAACATTAAGAAAACATTTTTCATCACAGGGGACAGGCTGCTCGCCTGAACCATCGGGGTATAGAACAGAAAAACGACCATCACCGATATGATATGCAAACCAATACCAGGGAGTTATTGCGGCAGCTATTAACGAAGTACCGTAAGCTTTGTTAATGCTTTCTCCTTTCTTAAATTTTTGGCGATATTTTTCTTTGACATTCTCAAGCTCATGTTCTTTAAATGGATTGACCTGATAATTATCCATTACAACTTTATTCCACGAGGCTACTGTTTGTTTTATAAGTTTTTCACGAATAAGTTTGTTAAATTCCTTGTGAGACGGATGTGGAGGCGGTTTTTTTTTAATGATACCGATTGGCATAAATAGTGTTTCTGCTTCTTTTACAAAATGTTGTATTCCTCTTATCGCACACGCTACTGCAAATTTCGCGCCTTTATCACTGCGGAAACAGTCACTGTCTCCGTGCCCATCCGCAACAACGGCAATGGATACACCGGAATTGTTATAATGAGAAACCGCATCCTGTAAATCGAGACCACTCTTTACATGATTGCCGCCAATAACTGTAACCGCAAATGATCTATAACCGTTCATTACCATTACCAATCCGAATCACTATTGTCAGGAGCCGCAGCAATTTCTTCTCTGAGTTCATTCAAGTTTTGAATCAATTCATCTTGTTTTGCCTGATCGCCTGTATCCTGTGACGGATCGACAGCATTGGAAGACTTGCTGGCTACCTGAGAAGCGCGTACACTGACAAACTTTATCATCTTCATCAGTGTTTGAGCATTATGAGTAACTAAAACAGCCTCCATGCTTCCGGTAAATTCCTTGAGTACATCCAAATTGGCATCATCGCCAATAGCGACTGCGACCTTGACGGCTGCTTTGAACCATTTGTTTTTTCTTAACTCTGTCAAGGCACTTGTCCAATCATCGGTAGGTTCGCCGTCAGAAAGCAAAAATAGAGCCGGGGCAAAATACCCGGTAGCATCTGCCATAAAAGCTTTTGTATAAAGCTTTTCGTTTAGGGCTTTGTATGCAGCGCCGAAATCTGTTTCACCTGCTGCGTCCAGATTTGTCCAGTTAAATTGGCTTGCTTCTTCTGGGCCTCCGGATGCTTTCCAGCGTGCGCCGGAAGAAAATTCCAGAACTGCAATCTTTATCAATGCGTCAGCATTAGTGTCAGATAAGTCCCTTATTTCAGGGATAACTTCCCGGATAGCAGTATTCACCGCTCCTATTTTACTGCCATCCATACTTCCAGAAGTATCAACGATAAAAAACAGTACCATTGTTCTTTTAGGAATTTCAACTTTGTCCATTAATGACATATTCTTCTCCTCCAATAAAATTTAAATAACTTCGACATTTACATTGCCAAAGTTAATTGTCATACCTTTTTTAAGTGTAATAGTTCCGTTTGGAGCTATATTCGTTTTGTTGTCCAAAGACCAACTATTCTTGGTTACGTTTTTCAATATAAAATCTTTGCCGTTAGCAGAACCTTCACCGCAAAGAGTTAAAAAATCATCTGAGCCTTTTTCTGTATGGCAGGCATATAATTTTGTCTTCTGGTGAACAGGAACATTGTACCGTTGTGTTTTTATATACATGGGAAATAGATTTGTTTTTTTACAGTCAGGACAGGGATTCTGGGCTACAGGATCAGCAAAATAAACCTCATTACATGAACATTTGTATATCTCCGCTCTCATACGGATAAATATGCGCAGCCATTCTTGCTCTATAATTCTTTTTTGAGGGTCTTTCATCAATTCCTTGCTGAAAGCCTTTGTAAATGCGTCTCTTAAATAAACAGGTAAAAAAGGCCACCGGATTATTACTCCCTTGTGCATTCCCTGAACAGGTCTATTTGAATCATCTTTTGGGTCCCAAACAAAAACCGGATTTGTACCATATATTCTTTTTTCATTTTCGGCATTCATACAGGGAGGACAGGCAGCTTTACCTTCCAAAGGATGATTGTTTGTCCATAACATGAAAAGTATAACAGCAAGAGAAAAGGCATCTGTTTGCATATCCGGTTTTGCGCCTTTTACCACTATTTCCGGTGCCATATAGCGTGCCTTTCCTGCGATACCAGTGTTTTTTCCATGTTCTGAAACATTATCGTTATCACAAATAAGCACATTGCCGTTTTTGGGGTTAATAAAAAAGTTCCCATCGTTTAAATCCTGATAACTGTAACCTGCCTGGTGTAATGCGCGAAACCCCGCAGTAATTTGCATGGCAGTATTTACCCATGCCGTTATGCCTGCAAAACTTTCACTGCCATTTAGAAATATGGAAAATTCCTTATATTCATCCGGGCGCAAATCCATTATGTAACCGAAAGCTTGACCGTCATGATCGGTTATATCTTCGGGCCACAGAAAAGCATTTGTTGGCTTGCCTTTTTTGATATTGTTTTCTAGGTTGGTGTAAAACTTTTGCGGGTTTTTAAATTTTTTGCCTGAATACCATTTTAACGCCTTCTTTTGGCCATCATAATCAACAGCATAGACCGCACCTTGCCCACCTTCGCCTATCGGACACTTACCATTGGGGCTTTGACTAGCAGGTAAAACCACAACTTTTTTAAAGTTTTTTGTCTTGATTGTGTACCCTTCGGGTAGATATATCATTTATCCTCCTAAATCTGATAAAAACATATTATTATTCTAATCTGTATAACTTTGTTTTGCTTTCTCATTAAAGTTTATAATTTAACCAGACACTGAGTCAAGCAAAAACAATTTAATGGCTTACAAAATTTAAAAAAATGTAAAAAATATAAAACTCGTCGAACCCGAGGTATTCAACAAGTAGTAGATATTCAATCTTTCACATCCCATTCTTTTTGACATTTTTATAACCACTGTCTTTATTTATACAATAGCTAATATCACTTATATATTTACACATAAAATTATACTAAATATGTTTGTCAATAAATATATAGCTAACAAAAAAATATTTCACTTAATTTTTTGATTTATTTTAAGTTAAAGTTCTTTGTAATATATAATATAAACATTATCAGGAGAAAAATAAGAGGTGAACTTGATTTATTCACTACACCATTTCTCTATATTTACAATAAAATTTTCAGTCTGATTTCAGCCTGTTTCTATTTTCTTAATATTCAAGTTCCCAGAGTTTTATTGTACAGTCATCCGAGCCTGAAACAATAAACTTTACATCTGGACTGAATGCTACACTTTTTACATCATCCTTATGTTCTTTAAAAGTACGGATTTTCGCACACCGCTAATTGTTTTGGCTAGTGAAACAATAGGTATAAGTATTTGTGTTCCACAGTTAGTACAAAATTTTTTGCCTGGTTTTAAGTCATGTTTGCAATTTGAACATTTATTCATATCATACTCCTTGATCTATACCGAGAGAGCGATAGGAACAAAAAGGATATATAATAGAAGTGGACCAATAGCCCCACCCCACTCATAACCTCCAAGTAATAAAATCAAGAAAATGCTTACATACAATATAAGATGAAAGAAAAAAAACCGTTTTTTCCCTATATATTTTGCTATACTATTACCAATAAGAATATTTATAAATATGAACAAAACACCAATTATCATTATAAAACCGGAAATAGTTGAAACAATTGAATTATTAAAGACTATAGGCAATAGCCCTAATAATATTGAACCAAATCCTAATAATCCGATTATGATCTGCGAAATAGACAGGGTTAAGACTGGCTGTACTGGTTTAATTGGCACTCTTTTTACTTTTGTTCCGCAATTAGTACAAAATTTTTTACCTGGCTTTAAGTCGTGGTTGCAATTTGAACATTTATTCATACCATACTCCTTTGTGAATTAACTTTATTCACTATACAATTTTTTTGTGCTTACCATAGAAATTTCCATCTGGGTTCCACTCATTTCTATTTTATCCTGTTAATTTTTATTGTTGCCTCTATCATATTTGTGCTTGTTTAACTTTCTCCAGATTTTGTTTAAAAGTGACATCATTGGGATCTAACCGGATTGCTTCGTTAAAATCTGCAATTGCCTGATTATAGTCGCCTTTTTTGTTATATGCTAAACCTCGGTTACAATATGAGTTCGCCTTATTGGGATCTAACCGGATCGATTCGTTAAAATCTGCAATTGCCTGATTATAGTCGCCTTTGATGTTATATGCTAAACCGCGATTATTATATGAGAACGCATTATTGGGATCTAACCGGATTGCTTCGTTAAAATCTGCAATTGCCTGATTATAGTCGCCTTTGATGTTATATGCTGAACCGCGATTATTATATGAGAACGCATTATTGGGATCTAACCGGATTGCTTCGTTATAATCTGCGATTGCACGGTCATAGTCTCTATTTTCGTAGTGAGCATTGCCTCTTTCACAATAATCCTCTGCACTAAGTTGAGGAGTACTATTTTCATTGAAAGATGAATGTTCAAAAGTACGGATTTCTTGTGCACTAGTAATTGTTTTGGCTGATGAAACAATAGGGACAGGCACTTTTGTTCCACAGTTAGTGCAAAATTTGCGGCCTGGTTTTAAGTCATGTTTACAATCTAAACATTTATCCATAATATATTCCTTTACATATACAATATTAATTATGATAACTTTCCTATCATAGCTTTAGCCACAAAGCAGGGCGAACACCTCCAGTTGTGTTGCGAGAAGTGTGCTTATTTACATAGAGAATACCATCGATGCCTACTGAGCTGACATTGGTAAGACCAAAAAGACCGTAGTATCCGCCTGATCTCAACCACCAAAATGACGCTTTACCATCTTTGTCTTTAGCTATTCTTGCAGAATTGTATTGGTCATTTATCTTTGTTGTATTTTTTTTATTTAACTGACCGCTATCGCCAAAATATTTTACTACCTCTTCTATGCTTAACAAAAATATCTTGTCATTTGTTGTATTGCTATGTTGTGGATCGTTATTAATTTCTGTTATCAGTGCTCTATCTGGCCCATTGAACTTATTGTAAAATGCCCAGTTAAGATAATCACGTAATGCACAGGTTCCCCATTTTGTATGTCCATCTGCGTTATGGTACTCTCGCTTTTCTATTATAATATCGCTTAATATCAGCATTCTGTCATTTTGTACTTCGAGTACGCGCCAATTGTATCCACCAAATGGAATGATACTGTTAGGTTCAGGTTTTTTTGATATGTCATTGCTTGGTTCATTCCAGTATTTATTATGTAATTCTGTAGGTATAGGTACTTGTGTTCCGCAATTAGTACAAAATTTCTTACCTGGTTTTAAGTCATGTTTGCAATTTAAACATTTATTCATATAATAAAAAATATCGTTTTTGTCGGCTTTCTCAAACCAACCAGCTATTTTTTTTATCATTTGTTACTGCCTCCTTTAAGTATTTATAATGTAATTTTTATGTGAATTCAATTTATTTTATTAACGATTTTGTTTGTCAACCACGTTTTTCACCACAGTCGCCACAAAATTTCTCATACTGATTGAATTTATAACCACATTCGCCACAGTGATTATCAGTAAGCGAATGTACTTGTGTTCCGCAATTGCCACAGAAATTCTTACCTGGCTTTAATTTATAGCCACAGTTAACACATTCATTCACTACTAGTTTAACTGGCGGCTTGGTTGGCTTTATGGATAATGATTGAATCTTCTCAAATTCCACCATAATGTTTAATGGACCTGATAAGTTTGTAACGCTGTAACTGGTCTTATTTTCATATGTGACTACATTGTTTTTCTCCCATGTCTTAACACGGTAGCCGGGTTTTGGTGTTGCCTTAAATATAATGGTCTTGCCCTGTTGTACAGAGTCTCCATACTTGATTTTTACGCCGTCTACTATTGCTGTTCAGGATCCATTGCCTATCGGAATGTTAAACTTGACTGGATAGGTTGACGTGGACTTTGTTTTAGTATTTTCAAATTCCAATTTCCACATATCTGCACTTAGTCGACGATTTGGAACTGTATGTCCTTCGTTGAATGTTATCGACATAGCGTTCCTTATATTTTCAGGGTATTTGTTTAAAAACCTTAAATATTGGCTATAAGTACTATCATTATCTTTATTATAATCTTTGTAATTTTTATCTATATTAGGCCATTTAAATTTGTTAATAAAATATTCTCTTTCTGTTTGTATGCCCAAATTACCACTTTTGGCATTTCTTAAATAAAAAAAAGCATAATATACATCACAAATCAACATAAAATTATCAGAGTACTTTTGTCAATAAATATATAGCCGCCAATAAAAAAAATTAAAACCTCATAAATGTAAAATTCATAGCAATTTCCTAAAATACCCCCACCCTCAATATTCACAAACAATCCAAATTCCCAAAACAAACCCAATATTTCCATTGACTTTTCAATTTACCATAAATTAAAGTTCTTCATAGTACATTATATGGTATAAACATTATTAAGGAGGAAAATAAAATGTTAATGAAACTTTTAAGCCTTGTAGGATTAGCTGCGGTTGAGGATTCGGGCAAGAAATGTCCTAAATGTGGCAGCACTAATACCGACAAACGAGGTGGTATATGGTATTGTTATGATTGTGAGAAAGAATTTGGATAAAAACACAAAAAAGTATAGATTTCTTATAAGGTAAAAAATGAATCTTCGAGAAGGAATGGGATTTGAGAATTTGTCGGCTCAAGAACGGCAGGCGTATAAGGTAATGCTTAGTGCATTTTCTTCAATGGCAGTATCTTTTAAGTGCTCACAAATAAGCAGCGGCGTTGATCTAATGAAAGTATTAAATACTGTACTTGGAGATAATCCGTCTATTATATACTTTGACAAGACAAAACTTGAAACAGAAAACTCAATTTTTGGAAAACAAATAATCTTAAAAGGAGTTCACTCAAAACCTCAAGCAGAAAGGATGAATTTAGAGCTAAATGAAACAGTTAATAAAATTGTTTCATCATTAAGGGCAAAATCAAATGATGAATATTCTTTGTTAATAAACTTGTATGAATCTATACAAAAAAATGTTAGGTATGACAAAGAAGAAATTCAAGCCAATTCAAGAGGAGCAATCATTAATTTGGCTTCACATAATGCTTATGGAGCATTAGTAAACAAATTGGCAGTTTGTGATGGCTTTTCTTTGGCATTTGCATTGTTAGTTCAAAAGCTTGGTTTTGAATGTATGCTTGTAGTTGGGCGTTCTACATACGCTTCAACGACATTTCAAGAGCACGCTTGGAATATTGTAAAAATTCGAAATAGATATTATCATATTGATATTACACTGGATACAATAAAATATAATGAATTTGATGAGTTTTCATATGTTTATTTTGCAGTAACCGATGAAGAAATATCAAAAGACCACAATTGGAATAAAACCACAATACCTGTTTGCTCAAGCAGCGATTTTTCTTACTACGCAAGAAATGGACTATATGCAAACACTGCAGAACAATTAAACGAAATTATAAAAGCACATGTAAGAAAAAACGCTAATGTTTTTAGAATAAAGCTATCCCGTAACATAAACCTTCCGAGTAATGCAGAGAATTATTTGGTTCAAACGGTACTCAATGAAGTTGTTAAACCCGGGACACGAGCACGAGCAAGTTATGGTTGGAACGAGAATACAAGGTGTTTTTTTGCTAAAATTATATAACGAGAGCTTAATTATCAATTAATCTGGGGTTAACCACCCCTCACAGCAAACAAGTAATCAAGAGCAGTTTCGGTTTCTCCCTTAAAGAGATGGCATAAACTTAATGAAATGGAATTTTGACTTGTTTGCTCTCTATTTTTAAGCATATCTATTTTTTGATCGATTGTACCGTATTTGTCGGTCAACACCTCAACCGGTACCGATTTTATGTATTCGTTATAATATTGAAATCCATTTGATTTGAGTTCAACATGCTTTAATATTGTTGGATTGATATTGTATTTCCCGCTTCTTTTTAGTGATAAATGTTTAAGTTCTCTAAGTTTTTTATTTGATGAATCATTTTGCAACAATATATTTAAATATTCTATGGCTTTTTCAAAATTTTCCTGATTATACTTTATAATCGCCATAGCGGTAAGAGCAGTTCTATTGTTTTTGTTTAAATCGAGAACTCTTTTAAAGTTTGATTCGGCAGCTCTTAAATTGTTTATTCTGCTATAGCAAAGCCCTATAACCAATGAGGGCATTTCGAAACTTTTTTCCATATTGCGTGATTTTTCTAAATTGATAATGGCTTTTTTGTAATTAGTTAGGCGGTAATGCACGCTTCCGAGATTGTAATATACTAGATAGTCTTTTTTTATCTTCAATGCACGTTCAAAGCACAGTTTAGAATTTTCAAATGTATTGATATTATAGTAGAGAATCCCAAGTTTGACAAAAACTTCATGAGAATTTGGAAAATCTTTCAAAATAAGAAGAAATTCATTAATGGCTTTTGGAATTTCGCCCTTATCTTCATATTTGCAGGCAATATTAAATCTTTCAGTAAAATCCATAAAATACTCTTAATTTTTGGTGTTAATTTAATTATATTATCGGTAAAAATAAGAAAAGCAGATTGATAAAATTTACCAAAAAACAAAAATAACTTTACAGAAATATCCCCAAAAAATACTTTTGATATGTGTACTTAGATTAACATAAGGAAACA
>Ga0099364_10008356_pt1 | contig 14583 bp, 15 predicted proteins | sample TergutTh196P3_FD_73070 | JGI IMG/M metagenome (GOLD analysis project Ga0099364, IMG submission 73070) | Microcerotermes parvus P3 segment gut microbial communities from Pointe-Noire, Republic of the Congo - Th196 P3 | ecosystem: Host-associated > Arthropoda: Insects > Digestive system > Gut ... | reverse complement strand
GGAGTCGGATCAGTTTTTGAAGGAAGATAGAGGCTGGCATTGCGTTTTGGACTGAAGTAAGGACCTTCTAAATGGATGCCCAGTATGTCTGCTCCCGGACTGCCTTTTGCTGCCCTTATGCCTCGTATGGCAGCCACTGATTGTTCCATGCTGCGCGGAGCCATAGTGGGCACAACGCTGGTAATGCCGGTGCTGGGCAGTTTATCGCACAAGGTTTTGACACTTTCCTCACCATCCAGGAAGCTGTACGAATAACCGCCGTGCATATGGATATCCACAAGTCCGGGAAAGACCAACATGCCCGAAGCATTTATTACCTTATCATCACCGGAGAGGGATGGGCCAACTTCCAGTATTTTCCCGTTTCCTGTTCGTATGTCCACACTACGATAGGAGCCGTCTATAAAGACTTTGCCGTTTTGAATAAGCATAAAATATTCCTCCTGGGTAAATCACCAACAATGATATTGCAAATTATACAACTAACAAAAATACGTTTTAAAACCGTTTACTTACCGGCTTTTCGTACCTTTCTTACCGTATGCTTTTTATACTCATAAATGTCATGTGTAATTGTGATCTTGTCAATAGAGGGTACATCAGTTTTGTTCTCGTATTTTAAATTAGAAATATGATCGTGCATATTTCTATATGCATCATGGCTTTGCCTTGCTGCGATGGAATCGAATATTTTCTGATGATTTGCTACAAAGCTTGGAAAAGCTTCCTGGCGATTCAAATAATTTATATGACAATGTTTTATGGAATGCTTAAGAACGTCGAAAAATTGTTTAAAAAAATGATTGTGTGTAGATGCAACGATAGCATTGTGAAAAGCGTGGTCTGCAACGATTATCTCATCAAATTGGGCGCTGCCCTCCAGATATTTTTTAACAGCAGCTGCATGATTATCCTTTGCCTTGCGGATGGCTTCCAGGTCGCTCTCAGTTGCCACACTGCTTGCAAACTCGGCAGCATTGCTTTCAATCATGCAGCGCACCCGCATAATATCTTCAATAGCCGTATTGTCCATTACCACATTTGCGTAGATAGCTTTACCAAAAACTTCCGGATTATATCTGCTTACAAAAGTGCCTTCGCCCTGGCGTGGTGTAAGTATGCCAATAAGGGAAAGAGCCGTAATTGCCTCACGCAGCGGAACGCGGCTTACGCCCAGTATTTCGGCGAACTCCCGTTCACCGGCAAGCTTGTCGCCTTCTTTCAGCTCTCCTTCTATGATTTGGTTCAGAATATAATCAATTATTTGCGTACTGGCGCTTTTTCGCTTGACTATAGCCATCCTGCTCCTTTAATAACACAATAAGGGGGCTGTGTCAATAAACCGGACAGCTTTTGAGTGCTTTTTTGTTGACAAAGAATAATTCTTGTTTTAAAGTCACTCTTATAAAAGGGAGAATATATGTTAATTCTTGCGTGTAATCCCGGGACAACCTCTTTGAAATTCAGACTTTACAATATGCCTGAAAAAATACTCCTTTCAGAGGGGAGAATAGAACGGGTAGGAAGTAAAGATGATGCCATCTTTCGTTATAATAATCCAAACAAGAATATTTCCATCAGAAAAGAAGGACAGAATATTCCCGATTATACAGCAGGGATAAAGATATTTTTAAACGCGCTTCTTGATGAAAAAGACGGTGCTATTACCAAAATCGAAGATATTGAAATTGTATGTTATAAAACAGTACTGGCAAAAGGTTTTTATAATATTCATATTCTTGATGATGAAGTAATGGCTGGTCTTGAAGAATGTATGGATTGGGCTGCTTCACATAATGGGCCTTATATAAATTGCATCAATCAGTTTAAAAAATTATTGCCTGATGTAACAATGGTTGGTGTGTTTGAAACAGGTTTTCACCAGACCATTCCGCGTGAACGTACACTTTATGGAATTCCATATGAATGGACAGAAAAACACGGAATAAGAAGAATGGGTTATCATGGCGCTTCTCATGGATATATTGCCGGCCGTATTGGTGAATTATTTGGGAAAAAGCACAGGTTAATTTCCTGCCATTTGGGAGGCAGCGGTTCAATCTGTGCTATCCATGACGGCAGAAGCGTTAATACCAGCTTCGGCATTTCTTTGCATACAGGGGTTATGCATGCCGCCCGCGTTGGTGATGTAGATACTTACATTTTTCCTTATTTATTGGGTAAAGGATATTCCCAGGAAGAAATTATAAAAGGCCTTACCAAACAGGGCGGGCTTTTGGGAATATCAGGTGTCAGCGATGATTTGCGCTATATAGAAGATGCGGCAGCCAAAGGAAATGAAAGAGCAGCACTGGCTATAGATGTTTATTGTTCACATATAATTCATTATATCGGGGCATTCTATGCAAGCCTTGGCGGCCTTGACTGCATCGCCTTTACCGGCGGAATAGGAGAAAATTCCAGCCTAGTTCGCTCAAAAGTGTGTTCGTCACTTGCCCATATGGGAATATTATTGGATGACGAGAAGAAATTTGGCGGAATACCAGAAGAAATGTGTGTTTCTGCAAAAGATTCCCCTGTCCAGGTATGGGTTATTCCCACGAACGAGGAGCTGCACATTGCAGAGCAGGCCATGACCTTCCTACAGAATAAAAAGATGTAAAAATACCGTGCTTATAGCATAACAAAATATCACTTTTTGCTTGACAGAAAAAAAGAAATGGAGGTACAATTACTTGAGTACTGGATTGTTTATTTTGTACAAAAGTGGTATTACCACCTAGACATCTTAGCTTGTAGTATTTTCTTCTGGTATTTGCAAGCAGGAACAGGAGTATGGATTTATGGTGAAGCTTTTACGTGTTGATGAACGACTATTGCATGGTCAGGTGGCACTTAATTGGGTACGGCACATAGGGACCTCATTAATATTAATTGCAAACGATGAAGTCGCGGATAATGAGATGAGCAAAATGGCGCTAAAATTGGCCAAGCCTAATGACGTTAAACTATCCATCCGTGATATTGCGGGCGCAGTAGAAATGCTAAACGATCCCCGCTCCAATGATATGGTTATATTTGTAATTGTTCGCACTATTGAAGATGCTTTGAAGTTAGTGCAAATGATTGGCAAGGTCCCAATAGTCAATGTTGGCGGAGTAAAAAAGAAGGCAGGTGCCAAATTTATAGCTCCTGCTGTTTTTATCAATGATGACGATATTAAAAACCTGCGTGAACTGGAAAAACTAGTTGATACAGTTGAATTCAGAATGCTTCCGGCAGACTCACCAAAATCAGTAGATAACATCTCAAAAGACGGAAAATAAGGTTTCTATACACAGGAGGATGTTTTATGGAAAAACATTTACGGGTTAAGCGCTTGTTGTCTGGACAAGAGGCGCTTTTATGGCAGCAGTACGACAGAGTGAAAACGAAGGAGGAAAACAAATGACAGTAATGCATGCACTTACCATTGCAATTACCGTGTGGATTATCGCAGCCTCCGAGCCATGGTTGGCGTATCCTATGATTAGCCAGCCGTTGGTTATCGGTCCCATTGTAGGCCTCATCTTAGGTGACTTTACAACCGGGATCATGGCCGGTGCGACACTGCAGCTGATATTCCTTGGTGCAATGGGTATAGGCGGTACGTTACCGCCTGACTCGGTTATAGGTACAGTTATTGGAACGGCTTATGCAATAACTATGGGTCAAAGCGTGGAAGTAGCACTGGCCTTTGGTGTGCCGATCGCGCTGTTGGGCTCATTTATTAACTTGGGTATATTCCTGTTCCGCTGTTCCTTCACCGATCATAATTTAAAGTTGTGCGAAAAAGGTGACATGAAGGGGTTGGAGCGTACCCATATTGCTCTAGCCTTCCTGCCGGAACTGGTCAGGGTTGTGATCATATTCCTTGCATTGTATCTTGGTTCCGGACCTGCAGAGCGTTTAATTGAGATCATTCCCCAGGTGGGTATTGACGGACTGCGTTTTGCCAGCGGTATGATGCCGGCTGTCGGTATCGCGTTGCTGCTGCGTATGATGTGGAACAAGAAAATGGCAGTATATTTCTTTGCTGGTTTCCTTTTGGTTGCATTCCTTAGATTACCCGTAATTGCAGTGGCATGCTTGGGTATAGTTTTGGCAGTAGTACTCTTCCTGGAAACCTGGTCCTCATCAAAGCAAACTGCATCAGCGGCCGGTGGAAAAAATTCTGCAGAGGAGGAAATGTTCAATGACTGATAACAAACAAAAATTCAGCCCAGAAGACAATAAGATGCTAAAAAGCGTCTTCTGGCGTACTTTGAGCGTAAGCGCCTCTTGGAATTACGAGACCATGCAGGCTTTGGGTTTTACCTATTCAATGATTCCGGTAATCAGACGTTTCATTAAGAGCGAAGAAGAACAGAAAAAAGCTCTTGTGCGTCAATTCAAACTGTTTAATACCACACCGACTATGTGCGGATTCATTTCCGGCATATCGGCTTCTATGGAAAAACAGGCAAGTCAGGATACTTCTTTTGACACGAATTCAATTAACGCTGTCAAGGTAAGTCTTATGGGTCCTTTTGCCGGCATTGGTGATACTATTTTCTGGGCCGCTTTGCGCGTAATAACCTTGAGTATCGGTATTTCTTTCAGTCTTACCGGGAATATTCTGGGTGTATTTCTGCACCTCCTGTTGTTTAATGCCATTGCATTTATCCCGCGCTACTACGGTGTTTTATGGGGCTACGATCTTGGCGGAGAATTTATTCGTAATGCCGCTAAGTCCGGAATACTGGGGCATGTCACAAAAGGCGCTGGTGTTGTAGGACTTATGGCTATTGGCGCCATGGTATGTAACATGGTTAGGGTTCCTATCGCCTTGACCCTGAATTTGCAGGGCACCGAGCTGGTGGTTCAGGACACATTAAACTCAATCTTCCCATTCATGCTGCCGCTCGCTTTGACATTCTTTTGCTTTAAGCTATTAACAAAAGGAGTCAAGCCCTACATGATCATGCTTGGTATGATGGTAGTAGGTGTAATCGGAAAGATTATTGGTGTTTTCTAATCTAAGTTTTTATCACAAAATTCATTGGCTATAATAAATAGAGGCGGGTTTTCCCGCCTCTATTTGGCCTTTAATTTTCATTCCAGTCTCTAGGAGGATTTTTTGGTTACAATACTGGACTGCATAGAAAGGGTTCCTCAGGTTTTAGAAACCATCATTGAAAAGCGTCACAAGAATCTGGAGCAGCTTTTTTCTGCGCTTGAGAATAAAATAGACAGCCTTGAAGAAATTGTGTTTGTGGGTTCAGGAACCTCCAACACATCGGCAATTACCTCAAAAATTTTTGTAGAGAAGGTAACCGGCATAAAGACATCTGTAGTATATCCTAATGATTTCTGCTTCAATACGTACTATTACAATCCAAAAGCCCTTTATGTTTTTACCTCACAGACCGGCACCTCCATAGTTGCGCGGCAGGCTCAGAAGATGATGCAGGACAAAGGGTTTCTTACCATCGGCATAAGCGAATCTCCCGAAACTCCCATTGCCAAAGAGTCGATGGTGTTTCTTGATATGTGCTGCGGTAAGGAAGAACACCTTAGACGTACCATAGGCTACTGTGCGTCTGTGTTTACTCATATGATAATGGGATTGGAGTTAGGCTTACGCAAGGGATCAATTACACAAAAGGAATATGACGATTATCATGCATTGGCAGCTAAGGTACCGGATAGTCATAGGTCTATCACTCCCCGTGCCTTGGAGTGGATGGATAAAAACCGCAGGAATTTTTTGCGCAGCCAATGTGTAGTGTTTACCGGAGCGGATGCTCTGCAGGGCGTGGCCCTGGAAGCTGCAGTTAAGGTGTGGGAAATCCCTCAGCATATCTCCATAGGGTATGAGCTTGAAGAGGGACTTCATGGAGCAAATTACGGATACAATCACAGCCATTGTGTGGTAGTACTCAACAATGGCGGAAGAGATAATAACAAAGCCCTTGCGCTTGCAAGATGGGTGAAAGATGTATTCAATAACGGCTTTGTCATTGGTAATGAGGTAGTGGACGAGAAAGACTTTGCAATAGATTTTAAGGGCGGAGATTTTAACTGTCTGGAAATTGCCCCGGTGGTGCAAATTATTGCCTACCGCATGGGGTTGGATCAGGGCAGCGATCTGATTACCCCTGATGATCATAAGGTGATGAAAAGTTATTTTAAGACCCATGGCTAGGGAAGGAAGCTTACAAAATGTATAAAGATGTTTTTAAAGCCCGGTATTTTGCGCCTGGCACCTGGTTGATAAGCGGTGTTGGATGCGACTGTTATTTGGTGGAAGGCGAAAAAGAGGCTGTAATGATAGATGCCGGTTATGCCCGTGCCAATATCCAGAAGTTCGCACAAAGCTTAACTGATAAGCCGCTACGAAGCGTAATAAACACCCACAGCCACTTTGACCATACGGGAAGCAACGGTTATTTTGAGAAAGTACTCTGCACAGAAGGAATTTCCAGAAGCGCAAAAACTATAATGGCCGATTTGGCGTTTAAGTTTCCTTTGGATTATGAATTTACCATCATAACTGATGGCGAAATAATTGATCCAGGCGGGCGGCCACTAAGGATTATTGAATTGGATTGTCACAGTCCCGGCAATATTGCAATTTTGGACGAGAAGGCCAGATTAATCTACACCGGCGATGAAGTCGAGGCAGGTCAGGTACTATTATTACCCGGATACGCCGAAAAAGCCGGTCAAATTCATGCGTCTCCTGCCGGTACAGTAGAAGAATGCCTGGATTCCATGGAAAAAATGGCCAGCTTTAAAGATCACTTTGATGCTATTGCCAGTTCTCACAGTACAGTTCCTTTAAGTCCTGTGTATCTGGAATGGTTTGCCGAGCTCTGCCGCCGTATCCTTGACGGCAGGGAGCAAGGATCAAAGGATTGTTCTTCCGGTACATACAGCGGAGCCGACAAGCACTTTCCTTTCCCTGGCTCTGGTTATAGACGCGGACAGTACAAAGGTGCGTCTTTAGTATATAACAAACATTTACTGCGCCGCAGCGACAAAGTTAACGCGGACAAGCTTCTGCCTGCAACTCCATTGCATGTGATGTGTGCATGGTTGACTCCTGACGCAACAGCAAAAGACGGGATGTAAATATGGTGGACTTGACAGTTAATTTTGGCACTGTGGGATTCGGCATGATCGCCCGTACTCATTTAATGGCAATGCAGGCAAATCTGGCTCTGCATCCTGATGAGCCGCGCGGGCGTCCCTATGCCTTATGTACCCGGCGTCCAAAAGAGTGTGAAGGTTTACCTTATGATGTAATTTATACAGACATAGATGAGCTTGTGGCTGACGAGGCTGTACAGGTGGTGGATGTCTGCACTCCAAATCATCTGCATGTGCCTGTAGCCGAAGCTGCTGTCAATGCCGGCAAGACAATATATGTGGAAAAGCCAATCAGTGACAATATGGATGGAGCGTTGCATCTTTGTAAGTTGGTTAAAGATAAGGGCATACCGAACCAAGTGGCTTTAATGATGCGTTTCCGGCATGACGTGAACCGGACAAAAGATCTGCTGGATGCAGGCGTTATCGGTGAACCAATTCACTTTCGTTGTTACTTTTTTCACAGCTCATATCTGGATCCCAAACGTCCAACAAGCTGGAGGCAAACCTTGAGCCAGGCGGGCGGCGGCGGTTTATTGGATCTGGGTATTCATATGGTGGATCTTATGCGTTATCTGTTAGGGCGGGAAGTGACCAGTTTGGACGCTAAATTGCGTACTATAAACAAACAAAGGTATACCAGTGCTGAAAGCACCGACACAGTCGCCAATGAGACCGATGAGTATGCGTGCCTTTCAATGCTTTTGGAAGGCGGAGTTGTAGGCGTGCTGGAAAGTTCACGCATAAGCGGATCAGCATTTGCTGATGCAGCATTCGAAGTATTCGGGACAGGCGGCAGTCTTTTGCTTACTCTGATAGGAAAAGATGGCATATTAATTAAAAAGAATGGTGTTGTCTCTGAGCCAGATAGTCCGCCAGGGCCCTATGAAACGGCTTTGAAGCATCTCTTACCGGATCAACGTCAGAGCATGAGTCCATTTATAAACGCCCATGCTGCTGCATTGCAGAACATCAGCCGTATGGCAGTAAAACAACCCGGTTTTATCGGTACTCCAACTCTTGACGAAGGAGCTAAAGCTCAAGCGTTGGTAACACAAAGTTTTCAAACCGCCGTTTGGAGTTGAATGGCATTCAAGGCGGATCATTTTTTTGGAGGTTTTACAAATATGAGTGTTAAGAAAAACAATGAAACGTATGTTTCTCCGGCCTACAACTCAGTGTGCCCGGAAGCAGGTAATGTCGATCCGAAGAACATAACACGCGATTCCTGGGTGAAAGCCTCTTTCCCGGAATGGGGCAGGTATCTGAATTATGAAATTGATAATTTTCCTGTGCCAAAAGGCCAGGTAGCCATGTGGTGGGTCAGCGGCTCTTCCTGGATACTAAAGACCGACTTAGGCGGAATATTTCTTATTGATGCAAACGCTTGTGTGTCACATAGTACGCATTTCGGAGAATGCGGAGTGTGCTATCAATCCGGAGCGCCGTTTATCAACTGGATGCGCTTGTCGCCTCAATATATTGATCCTTGGGGTTATGGCCGAATTGATGCATATTTAATGTCTCATACCCATGCTGATCATTGTGATCCCTATTCGATAGCCGGAGCGGCACAATGCTCGTCTACAAAATTTTACGGCCCTCGCGTAGTTGCAGAAAAAACCAGAGATGAGTTTGGTATTCCCAAGGAGCGCATTGTTACTGCGAAAGTTGGAGATATCTATGAATTTCCGGGAGCCAAGTTACATATCCTTCCGTGTTATGACGAAACTGCAATTCGTACGGGTATAGCAGACAAGCTGCTGGATTATGAAGAATGTACAGTCTGCTTTATGTTTGAAACTTCCGCCGGCAACATACTATTTGGCGGTGATACCTGGTATAACGATGCCTATGTAGAAGTAGGAGAAAAGTACGATATAGATGTAGCCACTTTTAACATGGGTTTTAATGCTTTGGGAGCCACTGACAAAATGACACCGTATGATGCAGTTCGTTTTGGCCAGGCAGTAAAGGCTAAAGTGTTAATACCGGATCATTATAATCTGTTTGCCAATATAGCAGGAGATCCCATGCTGCTTGTACAGCAGTTTGAACGGATCGCTCAGGAAATTGCACCCGAAATCAAGACAGTTATCATGCAGGGCGGCGGGCGTTTTCTTTATCCGGCCGATCAGGATATCAAGCGATATTGGTATCCCAATGGCAGTGAAAACTATGACTTTAAGAATTCCGCCGTTGCAAAACAGATTGCAAGCAGAAGAGCTAAGCAAAAAGACAAATAAGCAAACCAAAAGAGAGGTTGGTTATTATGCCAAAAAGAAGCAGTAAAATAATTTTAACCGCAGCAGTTTCCGGTAATGCTCATTTTAAAGAAATGTCTCCGGCAGTTCCCTATGGCGTAAAGGAGATTTCGGATTCTGCTGCAGCCGCTGTAAAAGCCGGTGCGTCCGTCATACATGTTCATGCCCGCTATGACGATGGTACTGCCACAGCTGACCCGCAGCAGTTTGCCGACATCCTTTCGGAAATACGGCGCAAGTCTCCTAACGATCCTGTTCTGGGTGTAACAACCGGCAGCGCGGGAAACGCAGACTTTGCGGAACGTTTGGCAGTAGTGCCCGCCATCAAACCAGAGATGGCTTCTTTTAACAGCGGCACGATCAACTGGATAACCAAAGGAGATGAGAGTACTTATCCTAATATTTATTTAAATACATTCGAGGATATGTTTACAGCTATAGATGCGATGAACGAGGCTGGTACCTGTCCTGAATTTGAATTGTTTGACTTTGCCATGCTCAACAGCGTCCTGTACCTGAAAAACCAGGGAAAGCTGCGCCATCCGGAGTACTTCCAGTTTGTACCTGGTGCTATGGGCTGCATTCCGCTGGATCAGGAAAATTTTGCCTTTTTTGTGCAAAGCGTTAGGCGTATGTTTAGCGAAGATGTATTGTTTTCGTTGGTATCGCTTGGCCGCCGGAATTTTCGCTACGAAATATTTTCTGCTTTGTGGGGCGGAAATTGCCGTATAGGTTTGGAAGACAGCTTGTATATAAGGGCTAACGGCGATTTGGCTGACAGCAATGCTGCTATGGTTGACAAACTTGTTCGCTTGCTTAAAGAGCTGGACTTTGAGATTGCTACTCCTGATGAAGTTCGTGAAATGCTGCAGTTGAAAGGCTCCTCTAAAGTGAATTACTAGTATGGGGAAAGATTATTTTAAAAGGGTACACAGACATGCGCCTACACGGATGTGGATCAATAACGTAACCAGGGAAGAAGCCCTATTTGCTATTGAGGCCGGGGCGCAGAACTGCACACAAAATCCTACTTATCCCTGGAAGATATTGAACGATGAAAAAGACGGAGCGGCAGCAAAAGCGCTGCTTGACGAACTAATCCGTGCCGACAAAAGTGACGAGAATGTGTTGGGCGAATTTCAGATGCGGCTGATTGCCGGGATATGTGAGATATTCCGTCCCATTCACGAAGCCACAGGCGGCAAAGAAGGATGGGTAACCATACAAGCTACACCCATACATGAGGATGTGGACACGATATTAAAATGGGGACGCAGGCATGGGGCGGCGGCACCGAATATGATGTTAAAAATACCTGTTACCAAAGACGGCCTTGATGCGATGAAAACGCTGATAAAGGAAGGGCGTGTCGTATTGGCGACAGAAGTTATGTGTGTGGCGCAGGCTGTGAAACTATGCGAAGCTTATAAAGAAGCTGCGGCCGGAATGGTAAATCCGCCGTTAATTTACTTTGCCCATATACCTGGTATTTTTGATGAAGAAATGCAGCACCAGGTAAAACAGCGGAATATTGAAATAGATAAGGACGCCCTGTACCAGGCCGGTATCATAATCGCAAAAAAAATACACCGTCTGTTATACGACCGCAAGTATGATGTAAGGATGATGTCAGGCGGTGCGCGGGGATTGCATCACTTTACGGAAATGGTAGGTGCAGATTGCGCTGTTACAATTAACTGGAAAGGATCTGTTGACGAATTGATTGCGCTGGATGCGCCTGTGACAGACAAGTTTTCTGCTTCACCTTCACCCGATGTGATAGACGAGTTGCTTGAGAAAATTGATGACTTCAGACGCGGTTATGAACGTAACGGAGTATCTACGGATGAATTCGAAACATACGCACCGGTTGTACGCTTCCGTAATAACTTTACTACGGCATGGAATAAGTGTCTGGAATACATCGCAAAACGCCGGGTGGAACTTGGTTGATTAAAGCTCCATCAAAATTGTTTTTACGTCGGTCATGCTTTCAATTGCGTATTTAGGACCTTCTTTACCGCCGGCACTGCTCTTTTTGATCCCGCCGTAAGGCATGTTATCTACGCGCCAGAAAGATGTTTCGTTGATTATTACACCGCCGGACATCACTTCCTTTGCTGCTTTCATCGCAAGGTTGATGTTGGAAGTAAACACGCCCGCCTGCAGACCGAACACGCTGTCATTAGCCATACTGATGGCTTCGTCAAAATCTTTGTAGGTCATTACAACAATGACGGGACCGAAGATCTCATTATCCACGACCTTCATGCCTTTTTTAACATTAGTCAGGATGGTCGGAGCATAGCAGATTTCCGATACTTTATCGCCACCCACTGCCAGCTTAGCGCCGGCCTTGACCGCTTCTTTTACCCAGCTGTCAACTCGTTCTACTTCTGCCGCACTGACAAGCGGACCTATATTCGTTTTTGGATCTCTTGGGTCACCCACAACGAGGCCTTTTGTAAACTCTACCGCTTGGGCCAGGAATTCTTCTGCAATGCTTTCATGAACAAGTATACGCTGTGGTTTCATACACACCTGTCCGGCGTTGGCAAAGCCCTTTCCGGCGCAGCCAACAGCAGCCTTCTTTATATCTGCTGTGTCGCAGTGCACGATAACCGGGGCATTACTGCCAAGCTCCATGGAGCAGCGGCGCAGACCAATTGTATTTTTGATACGTTCGCCTACCTGTACGCTGCCGGTAAAAGTATAAAAATTAATATCCTGGTTCTTTAACAGGGCTTCGCCTACCGTTGCTCCGCCGCCCAATACAAGCTGAATATGGTTTTTGGGAAGTCCGGCTTTTAGCAGAATTTCAACCAGCTTGACTGCAAAGCCTGGTGTCTGCTCTGTTGGTTTTAAAATTACCGTATTTCCTGCAGCAATGGCTGGAGCCACTTTGTGTATGGCAAGGCTCAAGGGTACATTGAAGGGGGTGATGGCACACACGACACCAACAGGTACGCGCATGGTAAAACATATTTTATTTTCACCGCCTGCAACACCGTCTACTGGAACCATTTCTCCAGAGATACGTTTTCCTTCTTCAGCCGACAGATCAAAAACAAGCGAAGACCTTAATACTTCTCCCATGCTGTCGCCGATCAGTCTGCCTGCCTGGCTGCATATGAGGTTTCCAATGACTTCTTTTTCTTCCAGCATAAGGCCTTTTGCTTTCAATAGGATCTCTGCCCGCTGTGACGGAGTTAGTTTTACCGTGTTAAACGACTCTCGTGCCGCCTTAACGGCCTCGTTCACTTCAGCATCGCTTGTGAATGCATAGGTTGCTACCTGCTCGCGGGTAAATTTGTCATAAACAGGGTTTTTTATATTTGAATCACGCCACTCACCATTAACATACATTTTATAGTGTTCCATATTTGATCTCCTTTAGTTCTTATTAATATTACTTTATCCCTTTATGGTTCTATTGGTCTAGTCTCAAAAATGCTTAAAAAAATCAAATTAATATTACACAATATTACTTGCTTTGCGTGCCCACCAGGTTTTGTCTTCAAAATAGGTTTCGTAGCCGTTAGCTTCATACCTGGTGCAAACTTCTATTACCGCCTTACACCAGTCTTCGTATGCATTCTCGTCCTGACCATTACGTTCCAGATAATATATATAAGCACAAAAGCGTATTTCTTCTTCCAGATTTACAATGGTATAGCTGATAGCCGCTGCAACGACCGCCAGAACAGTATTTGTTATAGGTTTCTTTTTTTTGGATTTTCTCGCAAGGAGAAGCAGCAGGAGTAATAAGGGGATACCCAACAGAAGCAACCATAACCAGGGGAATGCGGAATCGCTTTCATCATCAGGGGCAGGAGCAGCCGGCACAGGCGCAGGGGCTATGGCCACAGGAGCTGTAACAGGTACCATCTCGGGAGTTAAAAACACACCGTCCAAAAGAATCCTTACACGTCTGTTCGGACTTCTTCCGCTTTCATCTAAATTACTGCCCCAAAGATCCACTTCTCCATAAGCAACCGGATCTGCAAACAGAATTTCCGGGACTCCGCGCATTTTCAGCTCATTAATAACAAACTGAGCCCTTTCCATTGATAAAGCCCATGAATCAATATTATTTGCTGCAACTGCGGTATATCCGTCTACACGAATTTGATTTGGTTCGAGATTTCTGCTAATTAGATATCTGGCCAAATTATCAAGATGAATTATTGATTGCGCTTCGTCTACAAACTGGCTGCTGCTATTGGGTTGGAATAATAGGAAATCTACTTCTTCCTGCTCACTGGAATCACCTAAAGCTATAAATCCTACAAAAATAAAGAAAATGAAAACAAAACAGAATTTTTTCATAAATAGTTTCCTTATATATGGAAAAGAATATCATAAAACTTGACTCTTTTTCAAGCAATATCAATTCTCCAATAATTGCAAAAACTCCATTATGAAAAATATGTTATTAATACTTAAAAGGGAGTATGTTTATCAATTCTGTAATCATTTCATATTGAGCCAAGCCCCAGTCTCTCAATGCCTCCGGATGTATAGTAATTGATTGAGCGGCAAATAACCTGGCACCTAAAAAAAGTAAAGAAACTCCCCTGACATTGAACTCCTCGAATCTTCCAAGTCTAATGCCGGTTTCAAAAAATCCTTTCAAAAAATCCATGGAATGATCGATCATTTTTGTATATTTCTCTATAGCTTTAGCATCTGTATACATACGGGAGAAAAGTACCGTCATTGCCTGAATCAATTTTTCTTCTAATCCTTCGGGGAATTGGTCATTTGGAACATTTACAATTTCTTCTTTTGTTCCCTTTTGGAGTACAACTGTATATTGTTCCTCATTTAACCTGGTACTGTCATGATATTTAAGAAAAAAATCATAACAGGCCTCTACAATTTCTTCTTTGTTTAAATAATGATTGTAAATAGACGCCGCTTTTATTCCAACAGCTTCTGCTATGTCACGCATTGAGACATTTTCAACACCGCATGTTGCAAATAAGCGCAGGGCAGTATTAAAAATTTGAGTTTTTGTGCCTTCTTTGTTTTCTTCCACTTTATGTCCTTTCTCTGTTAATATTTTCAATTGTGCGCAGTTGCAGGTAAAAAATCTCGTTTACCGGTACAGGGTTATTGTGTTTTTTCCTAAGGTTCATTATTGTAGGGCTGAACATTTCTAGCTCTGTCTTTATTCTGGCAA
>Ga0099364_10008355_pt1 | contig 14583 bp, 21 predicted proteins | sample TergutTh196P3_FD_73070 | JGI IMG/M metagenome (GOLD analysis project Ga0099364, IMG submission 73070) | Microcerotermes parvus P3 segment gut microbial communities from Pointe-Noire, Republic of the Congo - Th196 P3 | ecosystem: Host-associated > Arthropoda: Insects > Digestive system > Gut ... | reverse complement strand
GAAGCCGGTGTTGTAAAGGCCATCAGCGTCCCCAGGATGGAGGTGTGCTTGTACAGGACGTACTTGAACCCGCTGGTGGGGAGCGGCGTGTCTGTGGCCGTCGTCCCCGAATTGACGAACGGCGTTATGCCGCGCGGCAGTGCGTCCGCATAATCAAGCACCGAGCCGTCCGCTGGCGACATGACCATCGGGTCTTTGTTTACGAAGTTGTCATTTACCCAAGACTGACTTGCCGTATCCGCTTTCCGAGCGAAGGTTTCAAGGGGTCTATTTGAGCGATGGTCAATTATCATTCCGGAGGCGCTAAGTGAGCCACCATAAGTTATGGCGGCGTTCTCGCTAAGGTTCAGCGTCCCGTCTACCGTAACCGCCCCGTCCACACTGAGCGGCGCGCCTAGTTTCAACACAGAATCAAGGCCTACCTGTAATGAACTCACAACCATACCAAGCGTCGTGGTATTTACGGCACTTTCAGTTAGCCGTAGTTGGCTGGCGATTCTTATGCGGCCGTCTACAACAGCACCAGCGTCTACACGTATGTTGTATGGTGCGCGGATGAAGTGTAGCAGTCCTTCATGCGGAACGTAGAATTGTATGATGCTCGTGGGGGTCACGCCCGTTGTATAATACGTATTGATATTATTTAATATTATGGAGCCGCTCACCGTGGCTCGAATGTTTACTGTAAGCCTCGGTGCGCTACCCTCGTACATGAAAACGTTGGAGAACCAAAGGGTTCCCGTGCTGGGGTAGTTGATGTTTACGTTCACGCTCGCAGTGAATATCTTATTGCTTATCTTATCCCGTATCTCGGCCAGCGTGTGGAACTCAAACTCGTTCGCGGGGGTTTCATCAGGCGCGATTTGGTTGTATGTCCCCGCCACGCCTTTTGTAATGGTGTTGCCCTGCACCCACGCTTCTGTCGTCTTCTCCGCTTCAAGCCGGGCAAGTTCGTCATTTATTTCGCTGTCGTCAAAGGCTTGCGCCTCGATGAACTTAATCAGCTCCTCGGACAGCTCTGTTTCGGTAATAGTTCCCGCTTTTAGCTGTGCCGATATGACGTTGTTCGTCGTGTCCACGCTGATGTGGTCGCCGTCTGAACCCTCTATCACCGGCACCAAGTCGCCCAGCGGGATACGCTGTTCGTTACCCTGCGGGTCGATGAAGATAAGCTCCTTCGTGTCGGGGTCGTAGTCCAGAGAGATTTCCGCTTTCGATATGTCGATATGCTCTTGCGTGTTATCAGCGTAGGTGACTACGATTTCCGTCTGGTCAGCGTTTACCTCCAGCGCGATAACCTCGCGCCGGTCAATCTCGGCTTCGAGGTCGTCAAGCCGCCCTATTTCTTCAAAGGCGAACTTCATGTTGTTGCGGAGGGACTGTAGCCACGTGGTGATGTATTTGTTGTTGATAGGCACCAGCGTACCGTCCGCCGCTTGGTCCAGCACCGCCCGAAAGCCTATCTTGCTGTCTGTGACGGCGTTCTGGGCCAGCTCCGGCTCCGTGATAGGGGCGGCAGTGAAATCCCGCGCAGGGGGAATCTCGCCCTCCACGCGCGCGATTTCGTCCATCACAGCGGTAAACTCCGCCTCCAGCCCGGTAATCGCGGTCATGGGGTGCGCGTCGTCCTCGTCGCGCCCGTCGAGGTCATTATGCTCGCCGTCGAAGCCGCCGCCGCCCGGTACGACCTCCCACGCATTGTCTTTCCGACCGTACAGCTCGCCATCAGCGGGAGCGTCGGGGATACCGTCGCCGCCGCCTGTGATTTCTATGTTACCGGCCCCCAGCAGGGTCTGGCTGTTTATCGTCTTGATAGTCGTGCCGCTTACCAAGGGGTCTTGCTTGCCGTCAGCGGTGGTCTGGGCCGCCTGTGCAGCCGTCAAAGCGCCAGCCGCGGCCAGCTGCGCCGCTGTGACACTGCCTTGCGTGGGCGGGGTCTCGGTCAGCGCATCCGCGATGGCTTTTGCGGCTGGGGGGTGCGTGTGGCGCTGGTCCGCGGCAGCGTTCAGATCCGCCGCGCTGTGGTCGAGTAAAATATCGGCCATAATCAAAACCTCACAAACAGGGCGTTTCCGCCGTTATCAAACAGGGCGTTTCCGCCATTGTCCCGCAGGCGGAGAATTTCGGGCGGATTGCCCTCATAAAACAGACGGATAAACCGCAAGGCTTCCCGCCAGTCTTTGGGCGGAACTGCCACAAGGGAAAGCGATATGCCGATCAGGTCACTCCGCCAACTCTGCGCGGGGACGGCATGGCTGTTTGCCCATGATCGTACCGCGCCACGCCAGCTTGCGGGATTTCCCCCGGCGATGGCCCGGAGGTCGGCGCGCCAGCCCTCGGTTTGGGTGCCGGTCAACAAAAAGCGTATAATTTTGATATCTTCACGCCATCCGGCCATGCGCTCACCTCGATGCGCAGGGCGGCTATTCGCCGCCCTGTCTTCTTGTGGTTCGTCTCGGTCTTTCGTCTGGTTCGTCCGCCGGAATTTCTTTATCCGGCTTTTCCGGTTCCCATCCCGCGCCCAAAAACGCCGCAATCTGCGTCGGGTCGGTCAGGATGTAGGTTATTCCGTTTTTGGTAAGCGTCATGTCGCACCTCCGTTACGCGGAGCGGTGGACATAAATTGCGTTCGCCTTGTTGTTCAGCACAAAGGCGTCATAGTAAATGCGCCCCTCACACACCCAGCCGTCAATGCCGCGCACGTTATCGAGGGCGCGGTACATATTCAGCTTCACGGGGCCGACGGTGGCGATCCGGTTGGCGATGACAAACTCGACGCCCGCCGGGAAGTAGCTGGACGGGGCGAAAATCAGCGGAACGCCCTCGACTTGCCCCACCTGTCCGGTGACAAGCATACCCTGCGCCATGTCCGATGCCTGGATGAACGCGCCGTCAAGGCGGATGTTCTTAAAGAAACCAGGTCCGATGAACGCGAAGGTTCCCGCCAGCGGAGCCTTGTTGTCGAGCAGCGTTGACACGCCGGTCAAAAACGCCTCGTAGGCCGCCGCAATCGGCGTAGGCGCGGAGGTGTTTCCCGCTCCGGCCACCATGCGGGCGATTCGGTACTTGTCCACCGTCGGGATGACGATTTCATCCACCTGACGCCGAAGGGCCGCGCCGGATTCCGTCACCATCATCTGATCGGTGTAATTCCGGCGGTCGATGGTGAAAGTGAAAGACTTGTCCTGTGTGAGCGTCATCGCCTGCGTGGTGGTCCCCAGTTCGTCCGGGGTGCCAAAGCGGTTGTCTCCGGTCATTTGGTAGTCATTGAGCGGCGCGGTGGCCACGCTGTACACGTTGACCGTCTGCACGCCCTCCCAATCGTAGTCCTGGTTGACGGCGGCCTGCGTGACGCTGGCCAGCTTAAAGCGTTCGTCTACCTTGTCGCTGTACTTTTCGGCAAAATTCAATGCCATTTGATATCATCCTTTCGTTATGTTCTGTCAAACCCCGCCATAAATGGGTCTGACGGCGGTGTTTTCCCGCCATTTTGGGGCCCTCCCACGTCCGCGGGCTTTGTCTCCGCTGCGCCGAAAAAGTCGCTCCACTCATTCCTGAAATGCGCGCGAACTTCATCGGCGTTGCTGATGGTTCCGTCTTTGCCGCGCTTCACGATGCCGCGGTCATAGAGCTTGACCGCCTTGGGAATGGCAGCGGCGTTCATACTGACGCCCTGTTCATCCGGTGTGCCCAGCAGGAGGGACACAAGGCCGTCCTTTTCAGCGGCGTCCTTTTCGGCGGCATAACCGTCCTGTGTCTTTTTGTGCGCGGCTTTCTCGTCGTCAATGAGCGTTTGCATGGCGATCTTGGTTTCGGCATGGGCGGCGGCTTCGGTCTCGTACTTGCCTTTCCAGCCCTCTCTGTCGCTTTCGGCCCGGAAATTGTCAAGCTCCTTTTGCGCCTCGGACGCGGATAGCTTCAAATTCCCGATCTCTTTGCGCAGCGTCTCCGCGACGCCCTTCTCGCGCTCGATGTCGTCGCCGTTCGCCGACATGATTTTGTCGATAACGTCCGTGTCGATGCCAAGACCTTGTAAAAACTTGCGCGTCATGGGGCAATCTCCTTTCAAATACGCTTTATTACGCGGGTTGCGTCCGCTTTTGCCCGGTTCTTTTACGCCAGCCGGGAAAGGGCAACAAAAAAGCGCGTCATCGCCGCGCTTGATCGTCAACGGTATGGGCAACCTTGGCCGCGTATTCCTTGCCTCTGCCGGAGGCTCGAGCCTCCGCGTAAGCCTTTCGTCCTGCGGCAGTATCTATACCGTGTGGGACAATGTAGCAATCATCGTCCCTATCTAGGCATATCACGTGAGACCTCGGAAAACCGAGCCTTTCGGCGCGGCGGACAGCCTCCGCGCGTGTTTCCGGCATAGATCAAAACTCCCTCGCAAGCTCTTTCGCCGCCACTTCCCGCAGCGCGTCAACGTTTTCGAGAATCCCGTCCCGGAGATACTGTCTTGACGCCATTGTTGCCGTTCCTTCATGTACATCGACAGCGTAGTCCAAATTGCTTCCGACAGAAACGCTTTGGCTCCCAGTGTCGACCGAGTATGCGATACTGCGCTGTAAATCTCCGGTCAGCCAGATTGGGCGTCCGTATTTGGTGTTCATCGTCCCAAGCGTTAGCTCAACGCCGGTCAGTCCCATTGCTGTCAAGGCGCGGTTTACATTTTGTGACATTTTCGATTTTACGGCGCTGGAATTATCGCGGAAATCAACCGCCACGGCTCTCCCTCCATTCATCAAATCCCATCGACTGGTCAAATTGCTCGCGAAGCCGACGGACGCTTTCGGGGACGTTTTTCACCAACGGCTTTAAGACACACCGGCAATTAATCACGTTTGCCGCGTCGCCGGACGGGTCTCCCGGATACATCAGGCCGTTAGAAAACGTCTCGTCGTAGTCGACAACGTCTCCGCTGACCTCCGCATGATCATCGCGCACACGGTTGTCCATCCGGCTTAGCCATTGCTTTGACATCTCTATGCCCATTTCGGCGGCTTCTGATATTCCCTCCATGCGCCCTTGCGTCTGCACGCGGGTTCTTTCGGTTTGTGCCACGCGCCGCGCCTGTGAAACGCTTTGCCCGGTTACAGCTTGCACGCGGCGGATGATGTATCTCTGGCTCTCTCCCAAAATGGTGGCCTGCATGAGTTCGTTTTGTAGACGCTGCACGATCACACGGTCGCGCCCAAGGTTGCGGTAGGCGATTTTGGTAAATGGAGATTGTCCTTCGGACATCAGGACCCGCAGCTGGCGGCGGTCATATATATGCCAGTCAAGCAAAGCCCCAGCGGAGCGGTCGATGCTGTAGCGGCTCCAGTCGAGGTTGATTCCGTATGTATCTGTCATCGCGTCCTGGATCAGGCTTTCGGCTCTGTTCCCGCCTTTTGCGATTTCGGCGGCGATGTTCGCGGAAACGCGCGTCTCCCGGTCCAGACGCTTCATGTGCGCTATCCGCAACGCCATGTCTTGCTCCTCTGTCGCTCCGGGTGGCGTTTTGTATGCCCAGAGGCTTTGTAATGCGGTGATCTCTTTATCAACGGCAGCATTGTACGCCCGCGCGTAAACCTCCTGCAGTCGCTTGTCCAGCTCCCGCATTCGGGCGTCGGTTATCCGTGTTCCGAGATCAGGCATTTACATCGTCCTCGTCAACGCCAACCTGTGCCCTGGCAACCCTCAAAAGGATGTCGGGAATCTCCTCCTCGGCAAACATCGGGTCTTTCAGTAGCTTGGTTTCAAGGTCAAGCTCACTGTACATGGCAAGACGTTGGGTGATCTCCATGTCATTTTGAACCGTGGCGTGTTTGAAGGTAATGATTTTGTTTTCAATGCCTATCAGCGTGAATAGCCGATCCATGAAGTCGGTGCATTGCCACTCCAAGGCGGATACTTTCTTGTCCTCCGCGTCATAAGACGCTTTGATGGCCGTGGCGGTCAAATTCCCACCCATGATTTCCTGCGGATTTGTCATCATCGCGTCTCGGAAGATTGCCTTTTCCAGCTCTTCCAGGAATTTCATCGTCGCGTCATACGGGATGCCGATGGTTTCCGCCTTGGCCGTCGAGTCGTCATTACGGGCGACGATTCCCAGGTCTTCCATCAATCTCTTTGTCTCTGTAAGGCTTGCGATGTCGCCAGAAAAATTCTCGAACACCCAATACACAATCCGCGTCCGCAGCACGGTATCGCCGAAGCTGGAAAGAATAGCGTCGAAGAGGTCGATTTTCCCCTTGATGGGCGGTGTCAGCTCGCTCATGCGCTGAGAATTGGCATACATCGGAAGAACAGGAAACCCCGGATAGTTGTCCCCGGCTACAATTTCAGAGCCGAGCGCATCGCTTCTCACGGATAGTCTGTACGCCTGTTTCGCGGTGACGGGCGTGAGCGCACCCTTGTCTTTGCGGCTCCATTCCGTCCATCCGTCCAGCTCGTAGAGCTGAACAACCCAAGGTTTTTCTTCGTCAATCTGCCAGAAGCGTATTCCCGCCATATCCGCGCCGGTTCGTTCGTCCATCAGCGGAAAATATTGCCTTGCCGTGAACATTTCGAGGTGGTCGACATTCCAAAACCCGTGACAAACGCCGTGTACAGCCGCGTATGTGGAAATGTCCTTTGATGTTTTATCGAAATTCTTTCCCAGGCGAGACTTGGCCTCGACGCTATCGAGCTGAACCGGATTTTTCCACAGTCGATTGATCAGCAGCGTAATCAGCCGCCCGAATACGCCGGACGGTATGCGGATTTTGGCGAACGTTTCAACCCGCTTTCCTCCCACATTGATGTCTGATAGGACGGCGGCCAGTGTCGGGTTGTTCCCGAGGTAATACGCCTCGGCGTCAGCCAGCGTTTTATATGTGTCGGACGCCAAATAGTCATCAATTGCCTTGATGATAAACGCCTCTTTGTTCGCGGCGGCCTGAAAATCCTGATATGTAACGATGGCAAATCACCGTCCTTTACGTGTACAGGCTTTTGGGCTTTGCGCTTGCCCATCCCAGCGTGTGTGTGATATAGCGAAATGCGTCCATGCAGTGGTCGTCTTCCTTTATCGGCGCATCGTCCGCCGCCTTGTCGTCCCAGCTATATAGCCCGATCTCTCTGACAGCGTTTTTGCACGTCGAGCTGAATTTTACAAGGCTGTTGCTTAATGCCGTGCAACAATCCGATATACCGGGGACGACATCGTTTTTGGCTTTTCGGACAATGAAGCGCCCCCGCGCCCGGATTTCGTCAATCAGGGGGGACGCCGATGGGTCAATGACGACGCTTTCGATTTTTCTATCCCCGGCCAGCTTCTCCAGCTCTGCGTAATACTGGCTGACCGTTTTCTGCTGATTGCTGTCCCGTCCGCTGTGATAATACTCTGTGACGCAGTGATAAACGTCCCCGCAAAGTCCCCATAGGAGCATGGCCGTGGCGTTCCGGTGCCCGTAGTCAACACTGATCCAATATTTCTCATACGCCCGCGCCTCTGGCGGAACAACGTGGATCGCCGCGTCGAACATCGGGTAAACAAGGCCCTCGGCCAAACACCATTCGCCCAGAATGTACCGCGTGTGGAAAACGCCTGCGTGCTCGCGCTCCATCTTCGTCATAATCTCCGGGTCGAGAAAGTCATTGTCATAAATGCGGTATTGCTGGTAATAGATATCCGCGCCGCTTTCGTCGATGAAAGTTTTCAGCCAGTGCGTCGGCGCTCCGGGGTTGCAGGTTCCGTCAAACTTAGAATATGGTTTATCGAGGCGGCTCTTGGCCATCTCGAACACTTCTTTTTCCCATGACACGATTTCGTCGCCGTAAATATACTTCGCGCCCGCGCCGCGCAACCGGTCAACGTGCTTTTTGTTGTCCGCGCCGAGACAGTGGACCCTCTCGCCGAAAATATTCGCCGTGTTGTCCGAGCGGATATCGCCGACCAGCTCCGCGCCCCAGATTTTTTGCATCGGTTCAATGACATTTCGCTGCAGCGTCCCTTTCGTGTTTCCCAGAAAGATGGTTAGGCCGTCCAGACCGGCGACGCGCCGCATTCGGCGCGGGATTGCGTAGTAGTCAAGATAGGTCTTACCGCTTCGCGTCGCGCCACACTTGATATTCCAGCGGTGGGTCGCCTTGTCGAGATATTCCCGCTGCTTCCGCGTCCACACGGCGGTCATAGGTTGCCCTCCAGCTTGCTCAGGACGTCATCGAGCTTGGCAAGGGTTTCCTCCTCAGTGACATCCGGCCTCTCGCGCCACTTTTTCGGACGCCGGTTTTTCAACCAGTAGATCATCGCCGTTGTATCGCCAGACAGAGCCTTTTTCAATAGCGCGTTCTCCACCGCATAGTCAATGACCTCTTTGCCCTTTTTTAGGGCGTCCGCGAACTCCGGCAGTTTTATCTTCCATTCGTACAGCGTCGATTTCGCAATTCCCATGTTGTGGGCGATTTGCTCATCCGTCAGCCCGTCCCGCGCCCATCCGCGTAAAAGGATTAGGCCGTCTTGCTCCCTCCACTTTTCCCATTTGGCCGGCCTTGCCATAGCGCACCTTCCTTTGGCCAGCACAAGGCCGCCATCAGATGACGGCGGCCATTATGTGCAGAAAGCCTATGATACGTTGTGTTCGTCCGGCAAGACCTCATTCCCATATAGCCGGATGCTTGGAGCTGCTTCCCGGAGGTCATGCTTTATATAGATCCTCTTCCCGGCCGGTCTGAGAATCCGCAAAGCTCTTTGCAGGAAGTCGGTCCAGTCGATTTCTTTGTCAAGCCCGCCATAATTGTTTATTTTTCCAATTTTGAATGTGTCGATTATGTCCAGGCCATCCCTCATGAGCATAAGGCTTTGTTCCGGGTCTACAACTGGCTCAAAGCTGGCAAATGTTTTGATACCCGCCTTGTGCAGTTCCCGGAGGGCGTCTAGCCTATCCTCTGGCTTCGCGGCTCCGCTTTCCCATTTTTCGCTGTCTTCTAGATCATGAAGCGTTAAGGTTGCGCCCACTTGGATATGTTCTCCGAACCGTTTGAACAGTTCCATGTCTTTTAGGCAGCGCGTTCCGCCCTTTGTCAAGATTGCTGCCGGTGTTTTTTTGTCAAGAAAGACTTCGAGTACGCTTCGCGTCACTTCGTTGTCGTCCGACGCCCGCCCGTATGGGTCGCCTATGAATGACAGCAGGACTTGCTGTGTCGGCCTTTCCTTCTCCAGTTGCTTTTTCAGGTTTTCGAGGATATTCTTTCGGGGCTCAGGTACTTGAAAGTAATCCTCTCTTTTCCTTTGCAAACATGAAGGTCCGTAACAGTACAGGCACTTGTGGGGGCACCCCATATAAAGATTGAGCGCCAAAGGGCTGTACTCCCTTGCTTTTCCGCGCGGCTCATAGATGACTGACATTTTTCTTCCCTCTTTCTTTTTCAGAATTTAGGCTTTTCGCCTGCTTTTATTATATCAAATATCAGCTTTCTTGTCAACAATAAAATAGCCGTAATCCTTGATAAAGTTGCTTTTTTTATTGTATAGCCACACCTCTCTTACTCCATTTTCATATAGATATGCGTAATACAACTCTCTTGCCTTTCCCTGTATCATCGTTTTGCATTTTTTGTATATTTTCGATAGATTATAATGTCCTACTGCCCGCCTACTTAATTTGCTCATTTTGTTCGTTATGCAGGTGTAGATGATTACCGTCCCATCTTTCAATGTTTCATTTTCATAAAGAGCCGCAATCTGGTTGAACGGAATCCCATAGCTATCTGCATCTATGACGTTGAAATCGGACAAATCTAGGCTTTCGATAATGCGCAGGTTGTCTGCTGTGAGGTTTCGTCCTTTCCCCTTTTCTTTTTCAACTCCGTAATATCGAGCGCAATCAAATTTTGACCATAGTACATTTTCTCCGGCGAATAGATCCAGCACTCTTAATTCTTGCAGGTGTCCGGTTGCCCGTTTTCGTAGGCTGACCTTTTCGCCGACACTCGCATTATCGGTCTTAGTTGAGTGTACTTTCAACCTCAACCCCCCCATGCTGCTCTATTTTGCTTATCAGGGGCAATATCTCATCGTGAATATTCACATCAAAAGACAGGAGATAATGAACCTTCGTGTATGGAGCAAGCTCTTTCCGCTTCAGCTCTACTTCCACCGGTCCCTGTTCGTCAAATCCAAAGTCGCCCATATCAATGTCTGCAATCTCACCCAGCTCCAAGTCGAGAAGCCCCGCGTCCCACTCGGATAGCTCCGCCGTTTTGTTGTCTGCCAGACGGTATGCGCGGAGCTGTTCCTCCGTCAGATCATCGGCCATCACGCACGGGATGGTTGACATCCCCAGCTTCTTGGCCGCTTTATGGCGCGTATGGCCGCAAACGATAATTCCATCCTTGTCAATGACGATGGGGACGCAGAAGCCGAACTCGCGGATAGACGCTGCCACGGCGTCAACCGCTCCGTCATTTTTTCGCGGGTTGCGCTTGTACGGCTTTATGGTGCCTATCCCTCGCTCTTGGATTTTCACGCCATCACCTCCGGCTTACCGATCTAGCACATAGGGCGTCCAGTCTTCAAAATTCTTCTCGAAACTCACGATGCCGTCAAAAAATTCTTTGTAAAACTCCGCAAGCCCTTTGTCTATCGTGATCACCGTGTTCTCCGCTCTCGGGTTTGTGTTGATGTTCGCGCTGCTCTCGATGACAAAATCAAACTTGCCGCCGAAGCCGCAATATACCTTGGCGTGGTTTCGGAAAATCGCCACCCGTCCGCCGTATTTGTCATGCAAACTGCAAAGGCCGCTGTATTCGTTCCCGTAGCTTCCCTTAAAAATTTCCCCGACATAGGTGTCAACCCGGTGCAATCGTCCCAGCTCTAAATATCGCTCCAGCTCCTTGACATCTTGCAGGGCCATGCACCACGTCGAGTAGGCTAGATACTTCACCCGTTGCTGGCGGAGGATGTGTTTCAAAAACGTCAGGCTGTCTATGTTACCGCTCGATATCACATGGTAGGCGACGCCCGGTTCAAAATCCCAGTCAAGTATCTCTTCGACTTCCCGTTCCGACTTAAACCGTCTATAGAGCTGGAGGTCTTTGGTTTTGTGCGCCCGAGAACGGATAGGGTTATCTGTGGCGTCTGGTGACGCTCCATCCCAAAAGCCAAAATCCAGCTCCGGGATATCAAAATCAACCGTGAAGCCATCCATCCTAGCGCCCACCTCACCCCAAAGAAATAGCCGCCCTTTTCGGACGGCTACAATTCATCATTCACAGTATAGCATATACAGGTGGGCGATTTACTGTAAACTTTTCGGATTTTCCAAATTTCTTTCATCCTCGGCAATCTTCTCCCGCACCCATGCCGACAGTGTCTTTCCGGTGCGTTGCAGTATGGCTTGGAGGCCAGCGTGAACATCGGGCGTCAGCTTGATGTGTAAGCGATGGTACCTCTGCTTTTCCCATGCCGCCTCTTTTTCATAACTTCTGGGCATCAGGCATCACCCGCGATTTCGTTGAGGATACGCTCCAGTCTTTCTAGATAGTCGTCCCAGTCCACGCCGCACTCGCAGCAGTCGTCGCCGGTTTCACAATCGCAATCGCCTTCACATTCGCAATCACAGCCGGGACCACAGTCAAGAGAGACGTCAAACCCCTCGTATGCGGTCGCGTACATCTCAAAAAGACCCTTGAACGATACTCCGTTCTTCCCCTTATGGTAGTTTTCCGTCAAAGCACCCCAGTCCTCCGGCACGTCGTCTTTATCCGTTATATCCGCGATTTTCAGTGTGTCTACGATGCAGTATGTGTTGTACTGGTTATGCGCCCCCATCTCGCGGCCCGTACTCCACCCGTAGACACATCTGACAAAGATATCTCCGACCCTGTAAAGCTCGTAGTCGTCCCCATCCATGACTTCCAAATATTTTTTGTTTTCCATTTCTATCATTCCTTTCTGCCGGATGACCGGCTTTACCTCCAGGGGCGTCCAATGCTTCTGTGATCTATCCACCACTCCGCTCTTGTCTCTGTCTGCAGTCTGGCTCTCGCGGCTCTGACTAAATCCCTCCCGTAACTGAGGGCTCTTTCTCTTTTTTCATCTCTTTTTCCTCCGCCCATCGAAACCCTGAGTCGATCTTCTGACAGCTTCGCGTTATATGTCCCATCGGAAAGTCTCCTTCTGTCGCCCAGGGGTATCCCCATGTCTCCGCTCCGAACCCACGATTGCGTTTGCATGATCGGCATAACCCCAGCCATCTCCTGGAGGGTCTGGGCGGATGAAGTGTCAAGAAGGCTGTTTGGGCCAAGATCGCCAGACTCAACGCGCTGCAGTTGCTCCATGAAGTCGCTATAGATGTCTCCGAAAGATTCTATGGCCCCGCTTCGGATATCGGTTGCCCAGTCGATCTGTTTCGGCGTCCCCTGCAATGCTGGCAGTGCGGAAAAACTCGCCATTCCACTTGATGTGTCTCCCATGATCATCCCTCTCTTTCTCCCCGGATTAGCCGCCGGGGTCGGCTTTTTTCTTACTTAAGCTCGATCGTCTCGCGATTGACCCCAGCCCGAAAAGCCGCTATGGTCATAGGGGATGTGCTGTCCCATCCTCCGCCTTTTGCTTTGCGGTATAGATACAGAGGTCTTTGTCCGTCTGACGTGATGCCGCGCTTGACCATGCCATCCTCTACGTATACATCGTACCCGCACACTTTTTTCCAGCCGTTTTTTTGGTTTGTCATGGTGGTCTTTGTCATTTTCGTTTCCTCCCGTGTCCGGCGGCTTGTCCCGCCCGCAACCTCTATCTGTTTATAGTATAACATACTGGCGCACGTATGTCAACGGGTTTTTCAAGAAAATACTGCACAAATATTTTATCTTATATTTGTGCAGTATGTACAATATTACGACATCATCCGCTGTTATACAAAATTGTAAGTTATCGCCCCGATAGCCCAGACCGCCAGTAAAAACACCACTGACACTAGGGCCCGCGCACATAAATCGCTCACCGTTACATCTTCTTTCTTGTTTTTCAACGCAACCCCCTTAGCAACCTATACCGTCAGGATTATCCCTAATGCAAGCTGAGGCGTCACGGTCGGGAGCCCGATTTCCACCATAAACCAATTCCACATCGACGCGCCAACAACGGCTTGTATAGATATTTTCAGCGCGGTCAACAGCAGCCACGCAAACGCTACTCCGGCTTCCTTCGTTGGGTCCTTCTTTTCATTCATAAGTAACATTCCTTTCTCGCGGTAGGTCGCGACCCATTTTTCTAAATTCTCCGCCTCCAGGCCTATTCTCCCCCGCCCCTTTCTGTCGGTAGCTCTAGCCCCCGCTCAATCGCCCAATACCGGCACGCCCGCGCCAACCACTTCCAGGCCGCATCAATGCTCACCGGCACCCACAACGCCTCGCGCCGCACCCGTTCCGTCACGCCGCCGCCCGGCGTCGCGTACGCCGCCCGCAGGATGCGCAGCTTGTCCGCGCCGCTGTGTTCGCGCTCTATGCGCCGGACGGCCCGGTCTGCCGCCAGCCACTTTTCAATGTGCGGGGCGTTTCGCTGGTAGATTTTTTCCCGGCGGATGACCTCAATCGGGACCGGGTCGCTGATATGGCCGTCCTGGTATGCGCGGCAGAGCAGCGGGCTTTCCCCCGTGGCGGCATACAGATCGGCTATATAGCTTGGTTCCGCAAAATAGAAGCGGAAGCCGTCCACCGCCGCGTCGGTGTACGGCGCTTTCCGGTCGCTTGTGTAACGCATTGACACGCCCTCCCGTATGTGGTATAGTGAGATTGTCAGCCGCACTATACCACGCGGGGGCCGCCTCTTATGGGGCGGCTTTTGCTTTTGGTCATTACAGCCAACAAATGGAAAACACTTTGCACCACTCCTCAAAAATCTCATTGTACATTTTTACTATTTCTTCCGTGGGTTCTTCCCCAAGAATCTTTACGAGTATCAGATGACCTTGAAGCACCGAAATTTTTGAGCTGATTTCCGCGCGCTGGAGACGCTCCGCAATGTGTTTCTCCGCTTCCCGAAACCGCCCTGACTGGCCGAATGGTGTCATTTTGGATCATCCTTTCTTTATCACTCCCGCGATGGCCGCGAAAATGGGATATGCCTGCTGTGGTACTACGGCGTTTCCGAGGGCCTTTACTCTGCTTCCCCGACACTTGACGCTTCTGGCGGGTACTACTCGCGGCGGCTCGTGATCATATTGCGCTACGTCTTTTCCGGCAGGCCATCCAAAGCTGTCCATCCCGGAGGGAAGCCCATCAGCAGCTCTACCCAGTCCGGGTTCAACACGCCGCTCCCATGGCTCCCAGTTCTGTCCCCTGCGTTCGGCGTTTCCCGTAGCACCGCAAGAACATTCCCCGGAAGGGTGTCCCGATTTATCTGCGACGGTGGCAGTGTCGAGTTCTTGTGGTCTTGTGCCGCAGGAGTAGCCCATAGGACTGATGACGGAAGGTGCATGTTCCCCCGGCCAAACGTCTGGTTCGGTCCGCCATGATGTCCGTCCGTCGCTTTTGGTGTGGGCCACAATGAATATCCGTTCCCGTCTATGCGGCGCGCCCACGTCACAGGCTCCCCACACACCCCAGCCGACATTGTAC
>Ga0099364_10008354_pt1 | contig 14584 bp, 7 predicted proteins | sample TergutTh196P3_FD_73070 | JGI IMG/M metagenome (GOLD analysis project Ga0099364, IMG submission 73070) | Microcerotermes parvus P3 segment gut microbial communities from Pointe-Noire, Republic of the Congo - Th196 P3 | ecosystem: Host-associated > Arthropoda: Insects > Digestive system > Gut ... | reverse complement strand
GGTAGCGCGCGTTGGCATGGAAAGCGTAAGTATAGAGCGGAATACCGCCTTTCCCCAACGGCGCCATGTCTCTTTCGTTGATAATTTGGTCGTAGTTCAGGTCTCTATATATCAAATCGCCTACTCTTGGACTGCCTATTTCATAGTTCAGGTCAAAAAATTCTATTTCGTCCTGACTGTTGAAAAAGCCGTTTCCGTTTCTTTTGTCCACAATATACCCAAACTCCTGCCCCACAGGATAGCCTTCTTGCCTTTTACGATAGCGATAATCAGAGGCAAGTTCGCTTTCATCGTTAAATATGACTTTATTTTCGGTATATGCCAACCAGCCGCCCACGTTGAAATTGAACTCGCTGTTTATGGCTTTGGTATAGTCCACCGCTATTTCAAATCCCTTGTTTTCGAAAATACCGGTATTAACTCTTGGAAAGTAGTTCAACGGAATTCCTTGATACTCCGGCGTTATTGATACGCCACCCGATACCATGTTGTTCATATTTTCGGTGAACACATCCGCCGAAATTGCAATTTGATTGAACAGCGTTAAGTCTATACCATAGTTCTGTTTGAGCGCAATTTCCGGTTTTATGACAGGGTTTGCCGTTTGCTGCTCGTCAACAAGATATTGCAGGTAATTTAACGGACCTCCGCTTCCCAAAATAATATTGTCAAGATATACGTATCTACCCAATCCGGCGCGGTCGGTAGCCGTTTTTCCATAAGAAGCGCGCAGTTTCAAAAAAGTTACCGGAGTAGCCCATTGCATAAACGTTTCGTTGCTAACTACCCATCCTGCTGATACAGCCGGCAGCACAGTAAAGCGGTTGTCCTTGTGATATTGCTCTGAACCCGAATATCCCATATCAAATTTCAGCAGATACCTGCGGGCGTAATCATAAGCCGCTGATACTCCAGAATGTACCACTTTATAAGGCAAGAAAGCGGGCGAACCGGTATCGGCAGTATTCAAATCCTGATAAAAGGCAAAAGCCATTGCGTTGATATGATGTTTACCGAAACTGCGGTTATAATTTAATATTCCCTTGAAGTTCAAATTATAATAGAAACTTGTATTTTTTCGCTGCTCTAATGGCGTGTCCACTCTGGTACCGTATGGCGTAAACTCCAACTTGTTGTAATCGCCTGTTCTTATCCAGGAGGCAAAATCCTGTACGTTTAGCATAGTGTTTACAGAATTGGTCTGATAGCCTATATAACCGCTGAGGTCTAAACCTTTAATTAATGAACTCATATCAAGTTTTAGGGCAAACTGCGCATAGATGTTTGTTGTTGTATGCTGGTAATATCCCACGCGATTTATTGCTGAATATGCCGTGTATGGTTCTGTGGCTGTAACCACTACACCTCCGCCTTCATTCAAAAGCGCTCCCGTAACGGGGTCAATAACCATCGGGGTTACCGGACCAAAGACGTATGGAGGCAGTGAATACTGCCTGTAATATATGTTTCCGGCATAGCCGTCGCCTGCGCTTTGTCCCGGCGTCCGTTCGCTTTTAATGTTGCCGCTCAAGTTGAGCGCAACGCTCAAGTAGCGGTGGAGTTTGACGTCTACATTCGACCTGAAATTCGCCCAAAGAAAATTATTGTTGGGATTGTATTTTGTCTGGTCAGTTTTCCACATGCCGTCCTGGTGCATCACGTTCACATTGGTGAAAAACACAGCCCTGCTATTGCCGCCGGTAACGTTAAAGTTCACGCGCTGCATGTTGGTGATGTCTTTCATATTCATTTTGCGCCAGTCGTTGCTCGGATACAACATTCTATCTTCGCCCGAAATGAACATTTCTTCATCCGCCTTACTGAAATATGCGTATCTACCCAATCCGTCGTTGAAGCCGGCTTGATTTCTCATCGGCACAAATTCGTCTGAACCGATGAAGGGCAAGCGTGTGGATGTCTGCTCAAATGTCTGGTCTACTCTCACATCTATCCTTAAATTTCCCTGCGCGCCGCGTTTTGTGGTTATTACTATTACCCCATCGGCGCCCTGTATGCCATACAATGCCTGTGTCGAAGCATCTTTCAATACCGAAATTGACTCCACTTCGGAAGCCGAGATATACTCAAACAACTGATTACTGTTGTAAGAATACGGAAATCCGTCAATAACGACGAGCGGCTGATTAGCTCTTATAGTTGTTGCGCCCCGCAGACGTAAAGTGGTGTTGGCGCGCGACGGTTCCGAATAATTTTCGTAGGTGTATAATCCGGCGAGCCGTCCGGCAAAAGCCTGCGAAAGGTTTGGCAGCGGCGAACTGCCGAGCGTTTCGCCTGTTACGGTAGCCACCGAGCCGGTAACATCGCTTTTGCGTTGCGTTGCAAGACCCAAATACACCGTCTCGTCCAAATTGTAGGCTTCGGCGCGTCGCAGCGCAACGTCAGGCTCGTAGTCGTCTACCAATGAAAGCAGTTGCGAATGATAACCCGCCATCGAAAAGATAACGGCATAACTGTCATCATCAATACTTAGAACATACTGCCCGTCTCTACCGGAAAGCGCCTTATTTTTTCCCTCTACTGTCGTAATTTTTACACCCGACAAGGGATTACCGCTCTCATCGCTAACCGTGCCGCTAATATTGCTCACCTGTGCGTTGACCGTCCCAAAAAACAAAAAGAAGACAAACAGACAATTTTTGATTTTTGATTTTTGATTTTTTGTTATTATATTACTATTCATATACTTAAAAATTTTAAACTTGTAAACTTGTAACTAAAAAAACTACCAACCGGGATTTTGCCAAATTTCTCCTGTCAGGGCTTGCATATTATTAGCTTCGTTCATAGGAATTGGCAATCTTAAAAATTTATGCGAATAACACAATCTTTCTCTTGAAACAGGACCTCTGGTATAGGTATATGAAAATGAACCATCCGGATTTTGGACAGGATTGGTTATCCATATAGCGTTTACCCATCTATCTGTTTTTTCGAGGTCTCCGTCTGGGCTTGTCCAGCGTCTGACATCGAAATATCTAAAACCTTCTAATGCTAATTCTACTCTACGCTCGTTTCTTATGCGCAGTATCAAGTCTTCTTGCGAAATACTTGCGGGTATTTCGGGCATGTTCACACGTCTGCGTATTTCGTTCACTGCCGCTAAGGCTTCCGCCAAATGTCCGGCTTCTGCTGCTGCTTCGGCATAGTTGAGTATTACCTCTGCCAAACGGAAGGCTTTCGGTGCTGCTGCAAGGATGCGATTATTATCTCCCGAATTTGGATGCAGGAACTTGCGTATGTAATATCCGGTACGTGTAGCCGGTCGCGCTGTAGGATGTATTCCAGAGCGCGGTTCGCCTTCCCAGGTAGCGATAATTCTTGTCCTGACGCCGGAGGATGCCGGATAGTTCTCTACGCTCAGTTCGGATTCGTCAAAGGGCCAAAAAGTTCTCCTTTGCGAGCCGTTATAATAAATGGAAGCATAAAAACGCGGGTCGCGATTGACATACGGGTTCTGCTCATCATAGAGATTATGGACATCATTTTCAACGTTGAAATTCGGTAGCAGATGTGTAACCTCGTCATGGTAGGGCTTAGCCAAATTCAAGATAGGATAGGCTATTGTCCCGTTAGTAACTTCAAAACAGTCTACCAATTCCTGCGATGGACAAGTGCCCGATCTATATCCGTGTTGACAGCCTATCCCTTCGTCTAAAAACAACGAGTAGTCGCCAACTAATCTGGTTTGATATATGGTTTCTCTGTCCACCGGAGTAGCCGAATATTCCATTGAATTACAAAAATATTCGTTGAACAGCGCTGCTTCATAGTTTGGCAAACAGGCGTCTACGCTGTTCCAGACAGCCGGATAATTGATTGTGTTGTACAAATCATAACCATTCGCTTTCAAATTGATATACGCCGCTTCGGTGATGAGAAACGCTTCTTCCCAATGGTTTTGTCCATCATTGTACAATGTGCTTGCCGCATAAAGTATCATTCTTGATTTTATTGCCTCTGCCACCGCTTTTGTGAAACGATATTGTTCGGCAGAGGTGGTTATGCGCCATGGCAGGTCGGGCGATTTCAATGCTTCGTTGCAATCTTCTATGATAAATTTCACCACATCATAATATGAACTTCTTCCTAATGTTGAAAAATCGTAATCCAACGGAACAGGTTCTCTTACTATTGGTAATGAGCACCCGTACCATCGTAGCAATTCGGCGTAATAAAATGCCCGAAGCAAATGCGCTTCGGCTTTCCAGCGGCTCCTGTTTACTTCATTTGTTACCTGCGCATCGTCGATATTTGCAAGAAAATAACTGCATTGACGAATACCTGCCCAAAACCGCGACCAATATTGTGCGTTGCCTTGATTATTACCTAACTCGGGATAGATTTGCTCAGTAAAATGGTTGTTCGCTGAAACAAGTCCATTATACAGTTGCAGTGAGGGTAGATAGACTTCCCCTCCGTCGGCGTCCACATCCCATGCTTCATCGCACCAGACTACCGGACCACGCATCCGAAAGAACCAAGTATGTCCCCCACCCGGAATGTACTGGTAGCACGAGTTCAGATAAGCGGCTACCATTTCGTTATCCTTAAATACGTCTTCTAACGATATTTTGCCGTCGGGAGCCCTTTCCAATGCGTCCGAACATGAATTGACCGCTATGGATGAGACCAACATCAACACACAGGTCATTTTTACTAAAATATGATATTGTAATTTCATATACATCTATGTTTTATCAGGTTAAAAAATAATGTTTGTTCCAAAACTGAATACTTTTGTTTGCGGGTATCCAATAGAATCGTCGTTTTCGGGGTCAAGGTGCGTCAATCTGAATTTAGGCGACCAGGTAAAAATGTTTTGCCCGCTGACATAAATTCTCATTCTGCTCACTCCGACCACATTCAGCAGGCTTGCAGGCAGCGTATATCCTATTTCGGCATTTTTGAGCCGCGCAAACGAACGATTAAATACAAAGAATGAATTTTCCGTTAGATTTACATTGTTCATGGTTGATAAAGCCGGATATGTTATTTTATCGCCGTTTCTCCATCGTTCTTCTGTCCATGCAGTGCGATGGTAGGGGAAATATGCACCTCTGAAAGATGTTTCATACGTGCCGTGCAAGGCAAAAGTACCGTAAAATTGACTTAACCCCTGGAAGAACACGTAGGCGTCAAAACCCTTGTATTGCACAGCTGCGGAAGCGCCCCATGTAATTCTCGGTATTGTGCCGCAACCAATGGGAGCCATGTCGCGGTCGTTAATCTCTTCGTCGCCGTTCAGATTTTTATATACAAAATCGCCCGGACGCGGCTCCCCGAAGGCGTAGGGGATACGGTTAGGGGCTGCCAGAGCGACAGGCGTCCAATAACCACCATCCTGTTCCCAGTCAATTTCATAACCCCAATGTTGACCAATAGGATAACCCGTTGAACGATATTGATAATAATGCGTTTTGTCTCGCGGCACCTCGTCTACGTTAGTTCTTTTGTTTTGGTTATATCCGAAATTACCGCGTAGTTCTATCATCATATCCCTCATAATATGTTTGTTATAAGAGAGTTCTATTTCAAACCCCTTATTTTCTACCTCGCCCATGTTTATTCTCGGAATATTGTCTATCGGCACGCCCTGTAATGCCGGAACAGTACTACGCTGCAACAGTATTTGCGAGCGGTTTTCCTTAAACACGTCTATGGAGGCTCTTAAATCCTTCAATATATGAAAATCTATGCCCAAATTATATTTTTGCGCTAATTCCCATGTCAGGTTTTTGTTACCCAAGCGTCCTTCGTTGATATATCTACTCTGCGCTAAACTGCCGAGATATCCTCCACCGGCAACCTCAATATCATCCATGTAAAGAAATCTTTGCCCGCCAATCCTGTCGTTCCCAACGCGCCCTGTGGACGCCCGCAGTTTCAAAAAGGTCAGTATTTGGTTTCCGGCAAGGAAACTTTCATTGCTCAATACCCATCCTGCCGAAAAAGCAGGAAAAAAACCGTAGCGTTTTCCCGGCGCAAACTGTTCCGAGCCATTATAACCCAGATTGACCTCGCCAAAATAGCGCGCATCGTAATTATAGGTTACGCGCCCTGCTAAGCCAATGACATTGAAAGGTATTTCGGCGTTTGCGCTTTCCCAGTAATCACGTTGCGCCAAAACCATTCCGCCTACATCATGCAGTCTGAATTTACGGTTGTATAAAATACTTGCCTGGGCATTTATCGAATATCCGGATGTTGTATTTCTGCCCAATGACAAGCGGTTATAACTAAGCGAGTATTCTGTAAAGGAGAGTTCGTCAATTTCAGAGTTTATATTTGCCATATAACGCGGAGATCTAACATAACCGGTTATCGCAGCATCCGACAGCGAATCGAAGGACAGCATACCTTTGAGCGACAATCCCTGAGTTATGAAGCCCAAATCCCAGTTGGCTCCGAGGGAGGAATTAAGATTGGCGCGAGTCTCATTACGGTAGCCCATATAATTAACCACTTCAAACGGCGAAAGGTCTGTATAAGGTCCGCTGTTGAGAAAGGTTGGTTGCAGCAACAAACCCGGTTCAACGCCAAAACCATCAATGGTATAAGGACCGGGAGAAATGGGCAACAAATATTGCGCGTGATAAAAAACATTCCTCATCATGTTATCCGAATCATCAGTGGTAGGCATGTTTACGCTTTCGATATAAGTGCCGAGGTTGATAAAAACACTGAGACGCGGGGTTACCTGATAGTCTAAATTGGTGCGAAAACTGTATCTGTCCAATTTTGACGATGGGTCGTAGCCCAATTTTTCTTTCGGCTCGGTATTCAGAACGCCCCCCTGATAAATATATCCTACGTTCATAAAATATGAAATTTTGTCTGTTCCTCCTGTAAGGTTGGCGTTCACTACCGTTTGCGGACTCCAGCGTTTGATGAGCATCCTGTAATAATCATTATTTGGATACATATAATTTCTAACGGCTGCTTGTTGCGCATAATTGGGGTCGGATGAGTTTAAACCCGCAAGGGGATTCTCCCATTTTGCTATAACGTCGGGGGTAAACGGCGTGGGCATGTTGTCGTTAGCCAGCGCTTCGTTCCGATATTTCATATAGTCGAGCGAACTCAACCTGTCCGGCTCGCGGGTTAATGCCGAGAACGATTGTGTAACCGTAACGCTTAACTCCGGCTTCCCCTCTTTACCACGCTTGGTGGTAATCATTAGTACGCCGTTGGCGCCGCGCACTCCAAATACTGCCGTTGCCGAAGCGTCTTTCAATACCGTAACCGATTCGACCTCATTAGGATCAATCGTGCGAATATTGTCGCGCGGCACGCCGTCAATGAGTATCAATGGATTCATACCGTTGATAGTTGCCGCGCCGCGAAGATACATGGAAGCGTCATCGCGTCCGGGTTGTCCGCCCTGCCTTTGCACAGAAGTCAAACCGCTGACACGCCCTGCCAACGCATTGGCGATGTTGGGTGAGGAGCTAACTCTCAAATCCCTTGGATTAGCCGACGATATAGCCCCCGTTATCGTCTCTTTCCTCTGCACACCGTAAGCAACCACCACCAATTCATCTATAGTCTGGGTATCTTCGTTCATCGTAACGTTTATAGTTGTTTGATTTCCAACTGCTCGTTCAACGGTAGCATAACCAATAAAGGAGAACACTAATACGGCGTTTCTATCAGGAACATTTATTAAATAGTCGCCGTTTGCATCGGTAGTAGTACCTGTTGCAGTTCCCGCAACTATAACTGTTACGCCGGGTAGATAGTCGCCAAAGTTGTCTGACACCCTTCCTGTGATGCGGACGCCAGGCTGCACCGGTGGTGCAGAAACGGGTCTTGCTTCTTCTGCAACTATAATTATCTTATTCCCTTGTATCACAAATGTAGCGCCCGTACCTTTTAGAACATGGGACAACGCCTCTGCCAAAGGCTCGCTGATTGCATTTACCGAAACCGTTCTGTTTACGTTGATAACTGTTTCATTGTAAGCAAACGACATATTAGTTTGATTTTCAATCTCTTCAAATATTGATTTAAGCGGGGCGGTCATTTGAAGATTAACACGAGCATTTTGTGGCGTTTGCGCCGCTAAGCTAACAAACGTCGTTACAGAAAGTAAAAAACATATAAGGTATATGAATTTTCTAAAATTGTTCTTTTTTACTTTAAAATTAGCCATAATTATTAAAATTTTTAATATATATACACTTTTTTGCCGTCAATATCATATTTGAAACCCGCGACGATAAATTTCAAGGTCTGCAGTATTTCCTCTAATGTTTCATCGTACATAAATTTAACGGTAATATTTTCATTAGAATATTTTTCTGATTTAAACTGTATTTCAACATTATACCGTCTTTCTACTGATTTCATAATTTGTTGTAACGATACGCCTTGAAACGCTAAATGTCCTTGTTCCAACGCCAGCGCATAGTCCATATTTACAGTGCTATGCGTAACCTGTCCTGTAGCGCGGTTTAAAGTTGCCTGTTCGCCGGGCGACATAATAATAGGAGCATTTTCAGATGTATTAAACTCAATCCTGAGTTTACCGCTTGCAAGTGTTGCAACAGTTTGTTCGCTATCGTCAAAGGAGGAAACATGGAATACCGTTCCGAGCACCTGCACGTTCATTTCGTTTGTTTTTACCGTGAATGGCTTTTTCGCGTTGTGTTTCACATTGAAACCTGCTTCACCGCTCAGATATACGCTTCTGTCATCTCCCTCAAAATTTTCGGAATACCGCAGAATAGTTTCCGAAAATACTATTACCCGCGAGCCATCTGGTAAAACGATTTCTTTTCTTTGCCCTTTGGGTACGAAAAGCTCTACCATTTCGGGCGCCCTCATTGATGCATGGTCGCTACGCATTATATATAAATGTATAAAAAGCGCCGATGCCAGCGGCAGCACGAACATTGCTGCTATACGGGCTATTTTGACGAACAGACGCCTACTAATTTTGGGCGTTGCATGTTCCGGGAATATTCTATCCCGCACCCTACGATACGATTTCCGCGTTGAAGCATCGGCTTTTACGCGAAGCCCATCCCATACACCCTGCAAAGCGCTATCGCGCTCTATCGGCGAGGCGGGACGAACAATCCACCTGAAAAACTGACTGCGAACATCCTCCGCATAGTCGTTGTTTTTTGTAAACAGGTCAATAATTTGACGTGATTTTGACATTTCCTTTTAGATTTAAATGCTATTTTGTCTATTTTTATATTAAGACAGGCAAAATAGCATTTACACCCAATCGAAAATGAAATATTTTTTTGATATAGTTTTTTATTTTTGCAAAATCGATTTTGCAAAATCGCCCCGTCCAACCTCAAGGTTATTTTTCTTTCTTTATTCTTTTATTTTGGGAAAATTCTACAGAAGATAACAAACTTGTATCTTTGAACATACCATACAAGCCTTCAATCGCCTTTGCCCCGCTATGTTCCTTTGAACCATGCTGAACTCCGGCTATTAAAAGAACAACATCGCCCGCCTTGATGGCAGTAAGCTGTTTATTGCCAAATGTTTGCAAAACGTACTGTTGTACATCGTTTGCGTTTACCGTTGTTTGAACCATATAACCTTCTTTTTTTAACTTTACTGATAAAAAAATTAAACGCTGCAAAGATATATCTTTTTTTGAAATAAAACAAAAATATTTTGTCTCAGTGATTAATTTAATCTGCAAAATCGATTTTGCAAAGTTGCCACGCAACTTTTTTTCAAAAAAATATTCTTTTTTTTTATTTTTTTTTGTTCAATTAAAAAATTATTACTAAATTTGCACTTCCAAATCGCAGACGATTTTGTGTCGAAAGTGAGGCGGAAAGACTTATTGGAATAGCGTTTTTGCTATATTCTGGTTTCGGAACTTCCACGTTTTCAATATAACCAAGAAGGATAGAAGACGCTCGCAGTAATGCGGGCTGACTATTTGGTTATATGGGTTGTGGAAGACCCCCGAAGCGGATATGTAAGTCCGCTGTTTTGCATTTTATATGTAAGTTGTTTGTTTTTAATGAATTAATTTAATAATTTTTGCATGAAAAAGACATTTTTTTCATTCGTAGCAGTCGCCCTGCTTTTTCAGGTCGCGATAACAGTTTCTTCCTGCAATAAGGAAGACCCGACACATTCTGTCCTGTTCGACGGTAATGGCGGCGCTCCGGCTTTTACAGAGCAGATAGTAAGGAAAGGCGAAAGGGTGAAAAAGCCCGACGACCCGACGCGTAGCGGATATGCGTTTGTGGCGTGGCACAGGGAAACAACGACGTCGAGAATGGAAGAATGGAATTTTGACGCCGCAGTTACCGCCGATATGATACTATTAGCGCGTTGGGAGGTAAGCAACTACGCCTTAACGTTCAACAGCGACGGCGGCAGCGAGGTAAACGTCCAAAACATTGTGCACGGAAGAAGCGCTGTCAAACCCACAGACCCAACACGTAGCGGCTACGCATTCGACGGTTGGTTCCACGGCGATACCGAATGGGATTTTGAAACTGCAATTACAGCATCCTTTACCCTGACGGCAAGGTGGTCGGTAGCGTTTTTAGTTACTTTCAGCGGCAACGGCGGCAGCTCAACAGACGCCCAAAACGTACGCAACGGCGACAGAGCGACAGAACCCGAAGAACCGACACGTAGCGGATACATGTTCAACGGATGGTTCGACGGAGACGCCGAATGGGATTTTGACGCAATAATTACAGCGCCGGTAGAACTCGCGGCTAAATGGACAAAATTGCCCGAATACATCGCAATAAACAGAGATTTGCTGGGAGGAAAAAAAGTTAACCATGCTATTCTGGGATTAGACGGAATAGGATACTTCTACGAGTTTCAAAGCGAAAATCCAAACATCCCGCAAAAGCTGTCAATATACGACAAAAACAAGAATATTGTCGAGTTAGTTGTCATTTTTGATGAAAAAGGCTTGCCAAAAAACATTCTGTCAGAAGACTTTACAATCACATTGGGAAATTATGTGGCAAACAGATTTGACGCAGTCGTAATGACCAAAGAAGGCGAAAGCCAGATATTTGAAAATATTGAAACAAATATCACCTGGAGCGAATATATCAGTAATATAGGCGCAACAGACGGAATATCGCAATCGGCGGCTATACAAAGGCTATTTTTAATATCGCCAAACGCCTTAAAATGGGTAAATGCCGGCGTGAGCGCCATAAATTGTACGCTTTCTGTGGCAACGGCTAATATTCTGGGTCTGATAAATTGCGGTTTTGACCTGGGCGAAGCGTTTGGACTGTGGGAATCGCCCCAATGGCTCAACGATATAAAATTTTTGCAGAACTTTATGAATCTGGCGACCTGCGGAGTAGATTATTGGAAATGTTTTGAAAGCGTTGTGGATCTGGTATCATACCAGGGCGAAACGAGAACAAATTCAGCAAGAAACAATATTCAGGCTGGCGCTGTAATTATTCTGGAAACAGGCGACGGGAAAGCTATCCATGTTGGAGGACCGGGCGTATATGTAGCAGGATATGAATACAAACAATTAAACAATAATACCAATCAGACAGTAGTTGTTGCCAAACTTTGGAAAAACGGAGTGGCGCAAAATCTTACAACCGGCGTTAACAATGCGTATGCTTATTCCGTACACGTATCTGGAAATGATGTATACGTTGCAGGATATGAACGTAACGCAGAAAACAGAGGTATTGCCAAACTGTGGAAAAACGGAGTAGCGCAAAATCTTACCGACGGAACTGCCCACGCGGTAGCTCGTTCTGTTTTCGTTTCGGGTAATAATGTGTATGTGGCAGGAAATGAAGGAGGAGTTGCAAGACTTTGGAGAAACGGAGTAAAGCAGGACCTGTTAATTATCAACTCGGAGGCACATTCAGTCTTCGTATCCGGTAATGATGTGTATGCAGCAGGTTATGAAATCGACCTTTATAGTAGGAAATATCTTGCCTTATTGTGGAAAAACGGAACATTGCAAAGTTTGCAAAACTACGGCGGTCCCGCTACGCATGCTCATTCGGTTTATGTATCGGGCGGCGATGTGTATGTAGTTGGAACGCAACGGGGCGACTATGGTGGTTCCAATGCCAGACTGTGGAAAAACGGTGTAGTTCAAACCAAAGGCTTGACTCCTCGTTATTTTGATTTTATTGAAGGCTCTGATGGAGAGTATGTTAATTCTATTTTCGTATCGGGCAATGATGTGTACGTAGCCGGAAGTAATAGTTTCCGCTTAACTAGTCCCGTTGCCATACTGTGGAAAAATGGCGTAATGCAACGTCTTTCCAACAACGGGAGCGCTAGTTCCGTTTTTGTTTCCGGTAGCGATGTATATGTGGCGGGAGGAATAGGCAATATGGCTGTCTTATGGGTCAATGGCGTACCTCTGGGACTTTCTGATGAAACAAGAACCGCAGTAGCTTCTTCGGTTTTTGTAGTGCAATAATAAAATAAATAGTAATACATTAGATAATCATGATTACCATAATCAAAAGAATCACAATAACAACGGTCATCGCACTGCTCGGCTTGGCGGCGATGGCTCAAGACAAGGTTTCAAACATCCGCGTGCAGCAGAGCGAAGAGCAGCTAATAATAATGTACGATTTGACTGAAACCGCAGATATTGAAGCGCAAGTTTCCTTTGACGGCGGGGCGACATTCAGCGCCCCACTGCAACACGTTTTAGGCTCGGTGGGAAAAGACGTGTCGCCGGGAAGAGATAAAGTTATCGTATGGAACGTGTACAGAGAATTGGGCGAGGTAGATTATCAAAACGCGGTTGTAAAAGTTATTGCTGTTGAGCCAAATATCGAAATCAACACAACAAATCCTGCAATTATCATTAGAAACAATGCCGAAGAAATTCAGGCAAGGATAGAGGAAGTAGGCGTCACCGAAATCAGATACAAAAGATTTGGCAACGAAACGGGACCCACATTTACGCTGCTAAAATCGGACGTCTACATGATAATCTACGAAGACGGCTCCAGAGACGTTTTTGAGAGAACATCAGGCAGACAGCAGCAAAGCAGAAATACGTCTGCGCAACAGAGCTCTGAAAGCGCCTCTCAACAAAGCAGAGCTGCCATGGGTGTTCATGCAGCATTTGGAAGTGGCGGTCACATTGGCGCCGGAGCAATGCTGCGGATAAATCTGCATAACCTTATTCGATTGCAGGGTTCGTTTTCGTACTTTTTCCCAAAAACGACTACGGAAACAATATATATTGTCGCAACCGAGACTACAACGAGTATGTGGGATTTTAGCGTTAATGTGCATTTTACGTTTCACGTAGCCGATAAGCTAACGATATATCCGTTGACAGGGTTTGGAGTTTATGACGTCACAGTCTCTACAGTTTCAACCTCCCAGACTACGCAAATATCAGAAGCAACTGCATCCGCAACTAATGTCGGTCTGAATGTTGGCGGAGGGCTTGATATCGGACTCGGGGAAAAAGCCGCGCTTAACTTCGAAACAAAGTACTTTGTTGGCGGCGGTTCGGGCAGATTTTGGCCATTTATCGGCATAGTGTTTAAATTTTAATTGAAAATTATTCATTTATTGATATGCAAAAAATAATTATCACCCTTATCATCGCCTTGCTGTTTGGAACTGCGGCAATAGCGCAAAACAGAAGATTGGCGGTATTTGAACCTTCAGGAGCATTGGCAAGTAATATGAACGAATTAGTGCGCGAAGAAATCACATCCGCCATGAGTTCCGTGCGCGGCTTTACGCTATTGGAGCGACACCTGATTGACCTGACGCTTCAGGAAAACAGATTCCGACCGGGAGCCGATGCGCAGATTATAGAAATGGGCAGAATCATGAGAGCCGATTTTGTTTTGCTGACTAACGTAGAAAGAGCAGGCTCAAACTTCAGTATTTCCTTTAGATTGCTTGAAGTGCGGACTGAACGTGCGTTAAGACAAAGAACAGCGCAAACCCGACAGGGACTGCACGATATGACAGAAACGATTCAAAGAACACTGTCGGAAATGTTTGCAACCTCTTTAACGTCAACGGCTGTTTTGCCGCAAGGCGCGCTTTTTGCCCAAAGAAGAACAGTTTATCTATTGGAAAGGGAAATAATAGAAGACGAAATAAAAGATCACATTTGGCATAACAGATTGAAAAAGCTTTCGCGAGACGAGGTACAATCGCTGATGGCAAATAACGACGCTCTGGAGATGTTCAATAAAGGCGTCAGGCAAAACCGCGCCGGAAATATTCTTCTTTTTAGCGGAATTGCTGCTATAGCCGGCAGCGTGGTTATAGCTTCGGTATTACCCAATGATATTGAAGTAAGACACGAGTACACCGGCAATGACGGTAATCAATATTACAAATATGAATGGGAACGCGTCCCAAATCCATATACTCCCATTCTTGCTGGGGCGGGCGCAATAAGCATAATTGTCGGGCTGGCGATTAAATCGGAAAGCAAATTGAATATCGGCAAATCTGTAAATGCCTACAATTCCTCAAGAAGATTTTCGAATGCCGGGTTAAATTTCGATTTTACAGGAAACGGTGCGCGACTAACGTTAAATTTTTAATTTTGAAAAATACAATGAAA
>Ga0099364_10008353_pt1 | contig 14584 bp, 10 predicted proteins | sample TergutTh196P3_FD_73070 | JGI IMG/M metagenome (GOLD analysis project Ga0099364, IMG submission 73070) | Microcerotermes parvus P3 segment gut microbial communities from Pointe-Noire, Republic of the Congo - Th196 P3 | ecosystem: Host-associated > Arthropoda: Insects > Digestive system > Gut ... | reverse complement strand
TCGCAGGCGCGCTCGAAGCTGGGCGCTGTGCAGAACAGGCTCGACCATACGGTCAATAACCTCACGGAGATGCAGCACAACCTGACTGCCGCGCTGTCGCGCATCCAGGACGCGGACATGGCGAAGGAGATGACGGAGTTCACGAAGAACAACATTATATTGCAGGCGGCGACCGCGATGCTGGCGCAGGCGAACCAACTGCCGCAGAACGTGTTACAGTTGCTCAGGTAGCGGCGGTGGCGTAGGGTAATATAGATTGGCGGGACGACGAGGGCACGGGTGGATCATCTATATAAATTCGGAGGATCGTTTGTATGAAACCACCGGGAGGAAATTATGCACCGAACAGGATCAATGTAAATAGGATTCCGAACAGGATGCAAAATGCCGTAGAGGTAGAAGCGGTAGATGCTGCGGCAATGGCCGGCAACGGCGCAGAGGCCGTCGGCGCGGGCGAGGACTATAGGGCTGCTAAAGTCATGACAGCGTCGCCTGCCGAGCTGATCCTCATAATGTACGAACAGTTCTTCGAGCTGATACCCGACATTAAAAAAAGCATCGGGCGAAAATCGGCAGCCGCAATGGAACCGGACTCCGAGCGGGCGCAAGCCATAGTTGAGGAACTGATCAACGCGCTGGATTTCGACGTGGAGATTTCGCGGGACATCGGGGCGATATATGTCTATGTGCGCAACCGGATACTGGAGGCGAACATAAAGTTCGACGCAGCCATTTGGGACGACATTGAGGCCGTCATGCGCTCGATGTACGAGGGGTTCAAAGAGGCCTCGAAGCAGATCGAGCCATTGATGAAGCAGCCGGACATATCGCGAGAGGCGCCTTCCATAGTCGCCGGCATGACATACGGGCAGCATAGCCTGAAAGAAGTCGTGCTTAACACGAAAAGCGGCATAAAAATCTAGTTGTAAGCGACAAGATAGACATAATAAACATAACAAAATAACAAAACATCAAAATAACGAAACCCACGTAAGGGCGGTTCCAAAGGGAGCCGCCCTATATTTTTGCGCGTCCCTCTTCGTGTATATGGTACAATAGCGTAAAAAAATAATAGAAAGGGCAGAACTGTGGCGCGAGGGCAAGCAATTGGGATTAAGGCTTGCCGTTGCCATTGCTTTATTCATGACAATTTGTGCACAGTCTGTGCATGGCCTTTTATATAAATATATGGAATACATCGTAATCACATCCAAAGAGGCGCTGCTCCCATATTTGCCCACCATTAAACGGGCGAAGGTGCTGGCCGTCGATACGGAAACAACGGGCCTTGATCCGCACACCGCCCGCGTAAGGCTCATCCAACTGGCGGGCGCCGGCTTTCCCATACTCATCGTCGACTGCTTTGCGTACCCGCCCGGGGACATCGCCGTTATAAAAGAGCTGCTGGAAGGCCCGAACGTCAAAATATTCCAAAACGCGAAGTTTGATCTGCAGTTTTTCATGAAATGGGGCATCCGGCCCGCGCCCGTCTTTGACACCATGCTCGCTAGCCGCTTGCTGCAGTCCTCCGGCGGCCCGCCCCGCTCCGGCTTGGCCGCCCTGGCTAGCCATTACCTCGGCGAGGACGTTGACAAAGGTGAGCAGACTGCGGACTGGGGCGGGGAATTGAGGGAGGCGCAACTGCTCTACGCGGCGCGCGACGTCGATGTTTTACCGCGCCTCCGCGAGGCCATGGTCCGGGAGCTGTACGCGAACCAATTAGCCAGGATTGCCCAGGTCGAATTTGCCTGCGCGCACGCGGTCGCTGAGATGGAGTACAACGGCGTGTGCCTCGATTCCGACCGATGGGCGCAGCTCGCGGCGCGCACCGAAAAGGAGCGCGACGCCGCGCTGGACGCCCTGCGCGAATACGCGGGGGCGCCCGTGACGCAAATGAGCTTGTGGGGCGACGGCGTCGTGATGAACCACAACTTCGACAGCAACCAATATGTGCTGGAACTGCTGCGCTCCCACGGCATCGAGGCCGACGCCACGTCAAAAAGAGTCTTGTCCGCGCATGCCGGCCACCCGCTCATACAGGCCATCGGCGCGTACCGCAAAGCCGCCAAATCGCTGTCGAGCTTCCTGTACCCTATACCGCAGATGATTAACAAAAAGACCGGTCGGCTGCACCCGCACTATATGCAAATCGGCGCGTGGAGCGGCAGGATGAGCTGCGGCGGGCCGAACATACAGCAGATACCGCGCGATGCGAGCTTCCGCGCGTGCTTCGTCGCGCCGCCCGGCAAGAACCTGATCATCGCGGATTATTCCCAGATCGAGCTGAGGGTGGCGGCGCAGATTTCGGGCGACGCGCGGATGATTGCCGCGTACAGCAGGGGCGAGGACCTGCACGCCCTGACAGCGTCGCTTGTGTCGGAAATTGACATTGGCGACGTCACTCCCGCCCAGCGCCAGGCGGCGAAAGCCGTGAACTTCGGCTTGATTTTCGGGATGGGCGCCGCCGGGCTGCAGCAGTACGCGCAGCAGTCGTATGGCGTGGACATGACGCTCGAGCAGGCGGAGGCTTTTCGGAACGGGTTTTTTCGCGCCTATCCCGGGGTGGCCGAGTGGCACCGCCGCGTCCGGGGCGACAGGCGCGACGACGGCAGGACGCTTTTTGGCAGGAAGTTCCTGTTCGGCGGGTCGGCGGGGCTCGCGGGGCGGTACAACACCCCCGTGCAGGGGACGGCGGCCGACATTGCCAAAGCGGCGCTGGGGGAGTTGTCGCGGCGCTTGGCGGGGACGGGCGCAATCGCGGGCGCGCGGATAATCGCCGCAGTGCACGACGAGATCATATTGGAAGCGGACGAGGGCGCGGCCTCGGAGGCGGCGGCCGATTCGTTGAAATCGACAATGGAGCGGGCCGGCGCCGAGGCGCTGCGCGACGTGCCGTGCGTCGCCGATGTGGAAATTTCGCAATCATGGTAGATATTGGCATATACATCATATACATACATATATAAACTAATACTAGCATATACAAACAAATACATATAAATATAAATAAATTATTTATTCATTTCATATTCCTCTATGCATTGATTTTATTACATGATATACTTTCGCCAGCAACATATTTGACATGCGATACGGATTATTTTTGCGAGGGGGGTTGGTATGCAACAGAGGGAAAAACTATCATCGCGGCTCGGCTTTATTTTGCTGAGCGCGGGCTGCGCCATAGGGCTTGGGAATGTCTGGAAATTCCCGTTCATCACGGGCCTGTACGGGGGCGCGGTCTTTGTAATCATCTACCTTGTGTTCCTGGTTATTTTCGGCGTACCCATCATGACGATGGAATTCTCCGTGGGCCGCGCGAGCCAGAAAAGCGTGGCGAAGGCCTTCCACGAGCTAGAGCCGAAAGGTTCCAAATGGCATGTGTTCAGTTGGCCAGCCATGGCCGGCAACTACCTGCTGATGATGTTCTACACGACGGTGTCGGGCTGGCTGCTGGCATATCTTATCTATTCGGCGCAAGGCAGGTTTGTCGGGCTCACCCCGGACGAGGTGGGGGCGTTTTTTGGCGCCCATGTGTCCAGCGCCGGGCAGAACGTGCTGTGGATGGTGATTATCTGCATCCTCGGCTTCGGTATATGCATAATCGGTTTGCAAAAAGGGGTCGAGCAGATAACCAAAGTCATGATGTCGGCGCTCCTGCTGGTAATGGTCATACTGGCGGTGCGTTCGATCACGCTGCCCGGCGGGATGGCTGGGCTGGAATTCTATTTGAAGCCGAGCCTCCAGCCGATACGGGAGTACGGGCTGTGGACGGTCATCTTCGCCGCGATGGGCCAGTCGTTCTTCACGCTGAGCCTCGGCATCGGCAGCATGGCGATATTCGGCAGCTATATCAACCGCGACCGCAGCCTCACGGGCGAGGCCATAAATATTACGATCCTGGACACGGCTGTGGCGCTGCTGGCTGGCCTGATCATCTTCCCGGCGTGCTTCGCGTTCGGCGGCAGCCCGGACGCCGGCCCGCCGCTGATATTTATAACGCTTCCTAATATATTCAACTCGATGGCCGGCGGCAGGGTCTGGGGCACGCTGTTCTTCGTGTTCATGGTGTTTGCGGCGCTCTCGACGGTGGTAGCTGTGTTCGAGAACATCATAGCGTTCGCGATCGACAAGTTTAACTGGTCGCGTACCAAAGCATGCGCCGTCAACGCCGTTGCGCTGATTGTGCTGTCGCTGCCGTGCGCGCTCGGCTTCAACGCGTGGAGCGGGATGCAGCCTTTCGGGGAAGGTTCTGTCATATTGGACCTTGAGGATTTTATTGTTTCGAACAACCTGCTGCCGCTGGGCGCGCTGGTGTTCCTCCTGTTCTGCGTGTCCCGCTACGGCTGGAATTGGAAAAATTTCATCGCCGAGGCCGACGCCGGCAAGGGCATAAAGTTCCCCGTTAAGCTGCGGCCGTATTTTATGTACGGTCTGCCGGTATTGATTATATTGTTTTATGTGTTTGGGATAATCGATTTCTTTTCGTAGGCGATTCCATAATAATTATTTAATTGTATAAGGGCGAAATGGGCGGGGCGGTTAATTATCGCTCCCGCCCATATTTGCGTTTTACCGTTACAAGGACGCGCGGACGGCCGAGGGCGGCCGTCCCTACGACGCCGGGGCAACCGGGCGTAGGCGGCTGCTCCTACCGCATGGTCAGGAACGCCGTCTGCGCGGCTAGCCTTATCATCGCGCCGCCGTTCCGCAGGCACACCTTGCCGTGGCCCGACAGGATCATGTCCGCGTCGGGCGCGACCTCCAGCAGGTGCATCATGCTGCTGACTACGGACTCCCTGCTGAACCGGACGTCCCCCTGCCAGCCGAGCGTAGCCGAGTCCAGCAGGCTGCCGCCCTGCGGGTTCAGCGCGTCGCCCGTGAACACGATTTTTTTGCCGTCTATCTCAACCATGACCGCGATGCTCCCCGGCGTATGACCCGGTATCTTTATAAAACGGACGGGCATCCCGCACAGATCCATCTCGCAGTCGGAGGATATGGTTGCGTCTGGCTCGAACGCAGGGAATATATGCCGGTCGTCGAAGGGCGTTGGCTTATCGAGCCCTTGGCTGCCCCCGTTGACGCATTGGTACGCGTCCTCGGCGCCCGCGATGACCTTGGCGCCCATTTCCTGGAACGCTCGCGCGTTGCCGCAGTGGTCGTAGTGCGCGTGGGTGAGCAGCAGGTACTGCGGCTGCGCGGGAAGACCGTAATACGCCAGGTTCTCGCCAATCAGCTCCAGCGCGTCCTTCGTGAACCCGCTGTCAACGAGGATGAGCCCGCCCGGCGCGGCAATCCCGTACACCTCCCCGAGATAGTTCCCCATGCCGCCCGCCGAATAGTAGCTGCCGTTCAAAACATATACATGATCCGTGACTCTCATACCAATCGATTCCTTTCATTTTATTTGTGAAATATATAATTATCATGGTATTTTAGGCATTTACGATATTTTTGTGATTGTATCAAAACAACGCTGCAAGCGCTACATAACGCCATATTTTTGTTTGACAGACGCGCGGCGGCCATGCTAGTATTATGCATGTCGCCCGCACGCGAAAAAACGCACGAAACATAGCGAATTAAGCGCGTTCGGGGCTTGGGCAATATCATCATTATGTATATCACTATATTAGGAAAGCTGGTTTTTTATTGAAATATTATAATGTATCGATCAACGGCGCGCCTCCAGCCGAAGTGGCGGAAAGGACGGCGCTTTTTGATTTAATAGGCCCTGATGAACGGCGCGCCAACACGGTCGTCGCCGCGTTCGTCAACAACCGCATCGCGGAGCTCACCGAAGAGGTAGCCGAGGACTGCTCCGTGCGCTTTGTTGGCATACTCTCGTCCGAGGGCCGGCGCATATACGAGCGCAGCCTAATCATCATGCTCGTCAAGGCGGTGAAGGAGCTGTACCCCAACCGCAGGATAATAATAGAGCATTCCGTCCGCTTTGACATTTACTTTGAGCTGCTCGGGGACAGGGAGACCCTCCCCGAAGAAATCGCGGCTATAGAGAAAAGGATGCGGGAACTGGCCGCGCGGGACATCCCGTTCAAGCGCGTCGAAATCCCTTTGGACGAAGCGGAGAAGCTGTTTAAGGAGAAGGAGAGGCAGGACCTCTACAACTCCATCCGCGAGAGCTACCGCCCGTATGTGATCTTTTGCGAGTTCGACGGGATGTTCGACTGTTCGTACGGCTACCTCGCGCCGCACTCCGGATATTTGAAGGAATTTTCGCTGCAGTACCGCTACCCCGGCGCCATCATGGCCATGCCGCAGGGACGCGCCGAAAAGAGCCGCGCCGCCAAACACTATATGTACCAGGACGTGCCAAAACTTTTGAATGTATTCGCCGAGTACAAGAATTGGGGCAGGATACTCGGCATTGAGAACATCGGGGAGCTGAACAGGGCCGTCCGGACGGGCGACGTGCCAGACATCGTGCGCGTAGCCGAGGCGCTGCAGGAGAAAAAAATATCGCAGATAGCCGATCAGATCACCAACACCACCGAGCATAAAAAAATCGTGCTCATCGCGGGGCCGTCCTCGTCGGGGAAGACGACGTTCGCGAACAGGTTGTCCATACAACTGCGCGTCAACGGCTTCATGACGAAAGTCATTTCCATGGACAACTACTTCCTGAACCGGGATGTGATACCGCTGGACGAAGACGGCGATCCCAACCTCGAATGCCCGGAGGCCCTCGACGTCGAGCTATTTTCGTCGCAGATGAAGGCGCTGATAACGGGCAATACAGTAAATGTGCCGATATATAATTTCAAGAAGGGCGTGCGCGACGACCGCACCCAGCCGCTCAGGGTCGGCGACAACGAGATTCTGATGGTCGAGGGGATCCACGGGCTCAACCCGAAAGTGACCGCGTCCATACCCAAAGAGTCCAAGCACAGGGTATATATCAGCGCGCTGACGTCGCTCAACATCGACGATCACAACAGGATATCTACGACGGACACGCGCCTAATCCGCCGCATAGTCCGCGACAACGCGTTCCGGGGCACGAAGGCCGCCGAGACGATCAAGATGTGGCCGTCCGTCCGCGCCGGCGAAGAAGAATATATATTCCCCTACCAAGAGAGCTGCGACAGCATGTTCAACTCCGGTTTGATTTATGAGCTGGGCGCGATGAAAGGGGTCGCACAGGATCTGCTTTGCGAAATAGCGGACGACGTCCCCGAATATACGGAAGCCATACGCCTGCACAGATTCTTAAGTTACTTCGCTCAAATTCTGACGGACGACATCCCGACGAACTCAATATTGCGCGAGTTCATCGGCGGAAGCTGCTTCCATGTATGAGAATAAATATAAGGGACGAACACTGTTCGACCGCGAAATTTGCACAACGCCTTGTAGGGACGAACAGTGTTCGTCCGAGGTTTTTATATTCGATAATGTGACTATGCTCAAGGAGGTTATGCCATGCCGGCTGAAGCGATAAATGAAGTCGCCGAGCGCCTGCGCGGGTTGCGCGAGTCTTGCGACGCATCTGCGGAGGAACTTGCGGCGGCGATCGGGGTTTCTGTCGAGACGTACAACGGGTACGAGGACGGGTCCGCGGACATCCCGATAAGCGCGCTGTACAAAGTCGTCAGCGTATTGAACGTGGACTTGACGGAGCTGCTTACGGGCAAGTCGCCGAAACTTGACACATACTGCGTCGTGCGGGCGGGGCAGGGGATCAGCGTCGACCGCTTCCCGGGCTACGAGTTCAAAAGCGTGGCATTCAACTTCTTGAACAGGATGATGGAGCCGCTCATCGTGCACTTGGAGTTCGGGGCGGACGACCCGGGTAAAAAGTTGGTCACGCACACCGGGCAGGAGTTCAACTATGTGATCGAGGGCTCGGTGAAGCTGACGCTGGGGGAGAGGGACGTCATATTAAATAGGGGCGACTGTTGCTATTTCAACCCGATGATCCCACACGGGCAAAGCGCCGTAGGCGGAAACGCGGACTTTTTAACGGTAATAATTGAACGCATATAGTACTGAGGTATCATACAATGGCTGACATGGCGAATATTTTGGAACGTTTTTTGCCGCGCACGGAGTTCTCCTCATATGAGGATTTTTTTAACAACTATGCCGTCAATATACCCGACGGGTTCAACTTCGGCTTTGACGTTGTTGACGCATGGGCGGAGCTCGCGCCCGACAGACTCGCGCTGTGGTGGATCGACGACTTCGGCGGCGAGGTAAAATACACTTTTTCAGACATCAAGCGCCAAAGCGACAGAACGGCGAATTTTTTCGCGGATTTGGGCATTGGCAAGGGCGACTTTGTTATGTTGATATTAAAGCAGCGCCACGAATACTGGATCTGCGCGACCGCTCTGCACAAGCTTGGTGCGATCCTCATACCAGCTTCTGCAATGATGACGTCTAAAGATATCGTGTACCGCAACAACGCGGCGGGCGTATCGGCTATTGTGGCGGCGCCGGACGCGCGTCTGCTGGAGGACATCCGGCTCTCGCTCGCCCAGTCGCCCACCGTCAAGCATGTGATATGCGTGGGCTTGACTGAAGCTGAGCCCTCACATGCAAAATTAACGCAGCCAAGCCCAACGCGGCCAGCCATAACGCAACCAAGCCCGGCGCGAACAACCTCAACGCAGCCAAGCCCAACACGTGACTATGTCCGCGTTCACGGGTTTTTGGACTTTGGCGCCGAAATCGAACGCCGCCCCGACGGGTTCGCCCGCCCCACCGGCGGCGGCGCGTCGCGGCTCGCCGATCCCTTCCTTATATATTTCACTTCCGGGACGACCGGGATGCCCAAGATGGTCATGCACGACTATACATACCCGCTCGGCCACATTACGACGTCGAAGTACTGGCAGCGCGCGTGCGATGGGGCGCTGCACCTGACGGCGCTGTCGGACTCCGGCTGGGCCAAGTTCGGCTGGGGCAAGATTTACGGCCAGTGGATATGCGGCGCGGCGGTGTTCGCATATGACATGGACAGGTTCGCGCCCCTGCGGATGCTGGAGATCATGCGGGACTACCCCATCACCACGTACTGCGCGGGGCCGACGATGTACAGGTTCATGATTCAAGAGGACGTCCGCTCCTACGACCTCTCGTCGATAACGCACTACACTACGGCGGGCGAGCCATTGAACCCGGAGGTGTTCAACCAGTGGAAGGCTCTGACTGGCCTCGGGATCATAGAGGGTTTCGGCCTGTCGGAATCGTCCGTGCTGCTGGCGAACTTCGAATGGTTCGAGCCCAAGCCCGGCTCCATGGGCAAGCCCTCGCCGCTCTACAAAATCGCCGTCGTCGACGAGGAGTATAACGTCTGCGACGAGGGCATCGAGGGGCAGATCGTCGTGCGGGGCGTCGACAGCTACGCGCCGCCGGGCCTGTTCCGGCGCTATTACAACGACGAGGCGCTCAACAGGGAGTCGTTCCGCAACGGGTGCTACAATACGGGCGACGTCGCCTGGATGGACCCCGACGGCTACTACTGGTTCGTAGGGCGCTCCGACGACATCATAAAAAGCTCGGGCTACCGTATCGGCCCGTTTGAGGTGGAGAGCGCCCTGATAGAGCACGAGGCCGTTGTCGAATGCGCGGTGACGGCTGTACCGGACCCGAGGCGCGGCAACATCGTCAAGGCGACCGTCGTGCTGGCGAAGGGCTACGCCCCTGGCGACGCCCTGGTAAAAGAGTTGCAAGACCACGTCAAGCGCGTGACCGCCCCGTACAAGTACCCGCGCGTCATAGAGTTCACCGACGAGCTGCCAAAGACAATAGGGGGCAAAATCAGGCGCGGCGAAATCCGGGGGCGGAACGGGACATAAAAAATTACATATAATATATTTTTGACAACGTCCATAGCGCAATATATACTGTCTTTGTTGTTATTGACACAATATTGACATATTATATCGCGCACAATGAAAGGGGAGGGGAACGCATATGGAGGCAATTGAACGCTTTTTTAAAGTAAAAGAGCACGGTTCGAATTTCCGCACCGAGATCATGGCCGGCTTGACGACATTTTTTACGATGGCGTACATTATCGTCGTAAACCCCGGCATATTGTCCGGCGCGCCCGGACTCGAGGACAAATTCGCGGCCCTCACCGTTGCGACATGCCTCGGCGCCACTGTCGGCTCGCTGCTGATGGCATTTTTGGCCAACTATCCTTTTGCGCTTGCTTCCGGGATGGGGCTGAACAGCTTTTTTGCCATCAATATATGCTTAATAATGGGTTATTCATGGCAGCAGGCGTTTGCCGCGACATTTATATCGGGCATCCTGTTCATTGTCATCAGTGTCACAGGTCTGCGGTCTAAAATCATCAACGCCATCCCGCCGATTCTCAAAAAAGCGCTGTCCGTCGGCATTGGCGGGTTTATCGCCTTTATCGGCCTGTCAAACGCGGGCATCGTCGCGTTCCAGTCATGGGGGCCGGAGCTGTCGCTGAACAGCATGGGCGCGCTGCTGGCGCTTTTGGGCATTGCGTTAATGGTATTCCTCCTCATCCGCAAGGTCAAGGGCGCCATCCTCATCGGCGTCCTGGGCATAGCCGTCCTCGCGTCCATCATCCAGGCGACCGGGCTGGCAGACACCGGCGTCGTCTTCCCCAGCGGGTACGACTTCGCCGCCATTGCCAGCATCGGGCAAATTGCGTTTAAGATGGATTTCGCGGGGCTGCTGAACATACAGGGCGGCGCCGCCGCAGTGTTCTCGTCCCTGTTCATCGTACTGATATCGCTCACGATGGTGGATTTGTTCGACACCGTCGGCACCTTGGTCGGCTGTGCCGTACAGGCTGACATGCTCGACAAGGACGGCAACCTGCCGCGCGCCAACAGGGCGCTGCTGGCGGACGCGATAGCCACGTCCGCCGGGGCGTGCTTCGGGACGTCCACCGTCACGACATATATCGAGTCGGCGTCCGGCGTCGCGGAGGGTGGGCGCACCGGTCTCACGTCGACCGTTACGGGGCTTTTGTTTTTGCTCTCCATATTTTTCGCCCCGGTGCTGGGCTTCATCCCCAGCGCCGCCACGGCGCCAGCGCTCATTATCGTGGGCCTTTTGATGATGCGCAACTTGAGCGAGATTGACTGGGGCGACTTTGAGTCGTCGGTACCGGCGTTCTTCACAATATTCCCGATGTTTTTCATGTATTCGATAGCGGAGGGCATCGGCTTCGGCGCTATCGCATACGTGCTGGTCAAGCTGATGAAGGGCAAGGTAAAAGAAGTGGCGCCGACCATGTGGGTGGTCGTGGCCCTGTTCCTGGTCCGGTACACAGTAAAAGCATTAGGGTATTAAGGGTCAATGGCGATAATGAAAATGAGGTTGTTTTTATATGCTTGATATTAATCTGATACGGGAGGATCCGGGGAGGGTCGCGGGGGCGCTGGCGAAGCGCGATTTCCATATTAATTTTACGGAGCTGCTGGCGTTCGACGCCGAGCGCCGCGCCCTGATACAGGACGGCGAGCGGCTGAAGGCCAGGCGGAACCAGGTGTCCGCCGATATCCCGCGCATAAAGAAACAGGGCGGGGACGTCGATGGGCTCATTGTGGAGATGAGGGAGACGGGCGAGCGCATTCGCGAGAGCGACGCCCGCCTGTCGGAGCTGGAAGCCAAGATAAAGGCCATAATGGACGCGCTGCCGAACATGCCCGCCGAGGACGTGTGCGCCGGGGGCAAGGAGAATAACGAGGTCGTGAGCGTATACGGCGAGCGGCCAGGGTTCTCGTTCAAAATGAAAGACCACATGGAGCTGGTGACGGACTTGGGGCTCGTCGACTACGAGCGGGGCGTCAAGCTTGGCGGCAGCGGCTATTGGATATACAGGGGCGACGGGGCGCTGCTGGAGTGGGCGCTGCTCAACTTTTTTGTCGAGGAGCATATAAAGGACGGCTATGAGTTCATACTGCCGCCGCACATCCTCACGTACCGGAGCGGGTACACGGCCGGGCAGTTTCCCAAGTTCGAGGAGGACGTGTTTGCGCTGGCGAGCGATAGCGCCGGCGCCGGCGCCGGTGTCGACGAAACAGCGGGCGACGCAAAAAGCGACGCGAAGGACGGCGCAAATGGCGATGCGGTATCCACCGAAGACGCGACAGCCGCCGGTGGCGCGACAGCAGCCTATGGCGCCGGGTTTTCGCAGTTCATGCTGCCTACTGCCGAGACCGCGCTGGCCAACCTTTACCGGGACGAAATTCTACAGGAGGCCGAGCTGCCAAAGAAATTTTTCGCGTTCACGCCGTGCTACCGCAGCGAGGCGGGCGGCGCCCGCACGGAGGAGCGCGGGATGATCCGGGGCCATCAGTTCAATAAAATTGAAATGTTCCAGTACACGACACCGGAGGGGTCCGGCGCTGCGCTGGCAGAACTCGTAGATAAAGCCGAACGGCTCATGAAGGCGCTCGGGCTTCATTACCGTGTCTCAAAGCTCGCCGCCGGGGACTGCGGAGCTTCGATGGCAAAGACTTATGATATTGAGGTTTGGTTGCCCAGTGTTGGTATATATAAAGAAGTGAGTTCCGCGTCCAACGCCATGGACTACCAGGCGAGGCGCGGGAACATGCGCTTTCGGCGCGGCGACGCCCGCCGGAACGAATTTATGCACACGCTGAACGCCTCAGGGCTTGCGACGAGCCGTGTGTTCCCCGCGATAATGGAGCAGTTCCAGCGCGGGGACGGCAGCGTGAGGGTGCCGGACGTTTTGCGCAAGTGGGTCGGGAAGGAGTATTTGAAATGAGCTTGCTGGAAAAGATTGTGGCCGAGGCCAAGCGCGACAAAAAGACGATAGTGCTGCCGGAGAGCCAGGATATCAGGATGCTGAAGGCGGCTGCGGAGATTACCGCCCAGCAAATAGCGGACGTCGTGCTGCTGGGCAAGGAGGACGACATAGCGAAACTTGCCGGCGGTATTGACCTTTCCGGCGCGCGGATAGTCGATTCGTTGGGCGCCGACAATTTTGAAGAGTACGCCGACGCGTTTTTTGAAATGCGCAAGTCCAAAGGCATATCAAAGGACGACGCCATTACGGCCATGAAGAACCCGCTGTATTACGGCGTGATGATGGTAAAAATGGGCGCCGCAGACGGCATGGTCGCCGGCGCGGCTAACTCTACTGCAAACACGCTGCGCCCCGGGCTGCAGATATTGCGCACGGCGCCCGGCGTAAAGCTCGTCTCATCATTCTTTTTGATGGACGTGCCGGACTGTGTGTTCGGGAGTGACGGCGCATTCGTGTTCGCGGACTGCGGCCTGATGGAGAACCCCGGCGCAGAGGAACTGGCGGAGATAGCCGTCGGAGCGGCCAGGTCGTTCAAGCGGCTGGTACGCGCGGAGCCGTTGGTGGCGATGCTCTCGTACTCCACGTACGGCAGCGCCAAGAGCGAGGCAACCCAAAAAGTGATCGACGCGACGGCTATCGCAAAAGAAAAGGCGCCGGATATAATAATCGACGGCGAGTTGCAACTCGACGCGGCGATCGTGCCGGACGTCGGGAACTCAAAAGCCCCGGGAAGTCCGGTAGCAGGCAAGGCCAACGTATTGATCTTCCCGGACCTCAACAGCGCCAACATCGGCTACAAGCTCGTGCAGCGCCTCGCGAAAGCGGAGGCGTACGGGCCGCTGCTCCAGGGGATCGCCAAACCATTGAACGACCTTTCGCGCGGGTGCAGCGCTGAGGACATAGTAGGCGTCGCCGCAATCACTGCGGTGCAGGCGCAGCAAGCATAAATATTCACAACAAGCAGGGGGCTAAATCCAAACATGAGTATGAAAGTATTGGTCATCAATTGCGGCAGTTCGTCACTTAAATACCAGTTTATAGACATGGCGAACGAGCTGGTGCTCGCCAAGGGGCTGTGCGAACGGGTGGGCATGGATAAATCGTTCGCTAGGCAGACCAGAGGCGACGAGGAACCGTTAATCATCAACATCGACATGAAGGATCACCACGATGCGATTACGCAAGTCATTGAGCTGCTCAGGGACAAAGAGAACGGCGTCATTACCGATATAAAGGAAATAACGGCGGTCGGGCACAGAGTCGTCCATGGCGCAGAGCAATTTTCGGATTCCACCATCATAGATGAAAAGGTACTGGACGGGATAAAGGCCTGCATAGAGATTGCGCCGCTTCACAACCCGCCCAATATCATCGGCATAGAGGCGTGTATGAAGATGCTGCCCGGCACGCCGAACGTCGCGGTGTTCGACACGGCGTTCCACCAGACGATGCCGCAGCGCGCGTACCTTTTCGCGCTGCCCTACGATTATTACGAGAAGTACGGTATACGCAAATACGGGTTCCACGGGACGTCGCACAGATATGTGGCGTCGCGCGCTGCCGAAATGCTGCGGCGACCTTTGGAGGAGCTAAAAATAGTGACATGCCACCTCGGCAACGGCTCGAGCATCTGCGCGGTGGACGGCGGCAAGTCGGTGGAGACGAGCATGGGCTACACGCCGCTCGATGGCCTGATGATGGGGACGCGCTGCGGCTCGATTGACCCGGCCGTTGTTACATGGATCATGGATCACGAAAAAATAGGCACAGACGATGTCAATGATTTAATGA
>Ga0099364_10001301_pt2 | contig 14584 bp, 15 predicted proteins | sample TergutTh196P3_FD_73070 | JGI IMG/M metagenome (GOLD analysis project Ga0099364, IMG submission 73070) | Microcerotermes parvus P3 segment gut microbial communities from Pointe-Noire, Republic of the Congo - Th196 P3 | ecosystem: Host-associated > Arthropoda: Insects > Digestive system > Gut ... | reverse complement strand
CTCTCTCAATTCGAGGGCAAAGTGTATTTCATCAGCATTTTTTTTGCTTTGCCAAGAACGTTCTGAAAAAATAACAATGCGGTTGTACTGTGCTAATTTGTTTTCGGTACGAAGTTCCTTTAACTCCACTTCAGAAGTAACAATTTGAAAGTTTTTTTCGGAAATGTCAGACAAAATGCTTATTAACCTCAAAAGATTTGATTTTTGATTATCGCATATTATCAGATAGTCACAAGGTTCCATATCTTCTAACGACAAAAAATGTTCCTTAATATCATCAAACTCGACTGACGGTTTCAGAAAACCTGCGCCTATTATGCGCAACACATTGTAATTTTCTTCATAAAATTTTAGTAAATCTTCTTTGGATTTTGACGAAAGAATACAAACAGGCGCTGGCGTTTCACCCTCCGTTCTCAACCTGACGGCAATGTCCAAACCATCAGTATAGTTTTTACTGTTCCAGTTAAGTTCCTCAAAAATGACGATGCGTTTGTACTGTTTAATTTTTTTGTTGCCTCGAAGCGCTTCTAATTCCGTTTCAGAAGTTATTATTTTATACTCATTTTCGGAAACGCCTCTCAAAATGCTGCTTAACTGCGAAAATGTTGATTTTTTGTAGTCGCAGATTATCAAAAAGTCAGCATGAGGCTTCTCTTCCAACTGCCTGAACTTTCTCTCGATATCCTCAAAATTGAGAGTATGTCCTTTAGACTTTTTCTCATTGTCATCAAATTTGCAAGGCAGTTTCAAGAAACCAGTATCAATCGTTTGTAACTTTTTTTTACTCTCTTTTTTATTTTCCTTTTTATAACCTTCAGAATCCGCTAATTCGTCCCTTGTCTTTTCCGATAAAAAGCAAATTGGAGTCAGTATTTCCCATTCCGTTCTCAATTTTTCAGCAATTTTCATATTCTCAAAAACAACAATGCGATCGTACTGCTCAATCTTATACGGGATACAAGGGGATTCTTTGAACATTTCATTAGGGTTTACGTAGTGGAATTCGTTGCCATTCACTCCGGATTCCAATACTAATTTCTTGAAATAAGCCTCTTGCTTCCCATCAGATATTATCAAATATCTCATCTTCCCGCCTTTGGCTTGGTCAATCCCATCCTTTGGTATTGCGTTTTTGTCCTGTTCTTTGGGCTTTGCAGGTCTTGCCCCGTTTTTGGTGTCGGCTCCTTTTGCTTTTTTAGACATACTAAAGAGATTTAAAATTTGCTACAAATATATGTTTTTTGAAAATTATCTGAAATTATCTGATTGGCAGTTCATTTTCCTCACGCCTCCGGCTCGGTCAGTCCCAATCTTCCGAACTGCGCCTATAGTCTGCATTTCCGGCGATGCAGATTTCGCTTCCGTTTTTCTGTATGGTGTCGGCTCCATTATTTTTTTGCCATATAAACGATGTTTTAAACTGGTACAAAGGTAATGCTATTTTTTTAGATGTGCAAATTTTTGGTAGAATTTTCATTCAACTTGTGCCCTTTTTCGCTACGACTTATACCCTCATCAAAGTCATATTGCTGATTATAAGCATCTAATGAAATTTCAAACTTGTACCCTTTTTCATTTGGACTTGTATCTTTTGCATCATAAAATCCAACTTGGTACAAGATACTCAACTTGCTCATTCCAAGTCATTTTTTGCAAATGCCCGTCTATTTCAATATTTTTCAGCGATTCGGTCAGTTTTGGCAGCCATTTTGTATCTAAATTAAGCCAAGCCCCCCATTCATTAGCAAAACCTGCCATTGTATACCTAACTAACGGTATCACAGTACGAAACAACGATTTGTCAATAAAAACCGGCTTTGCCTTTTCTACGTAGAATGGCAGATATTTTTTAGTGTTCCTGATGCCAGAGCCTATTTCGTCCGCCCATCCCAATGCGTTAAAAAATCGTCGAAGATTTGGATTTTTGGGGTGCGGACACCGGCTTTGCCTTTTCTACGTAGAATGGCAGATATTTTTTAGTGTTCCTGATGCCAGAGCCTATTTCGTCCGCCCATCCCAATGCGTTAAAAAATCGTCGAAGATTTGGATTTTTGGGGTGCGGACTAAAATTGTCCAAGTCCATAACGCCGTTAAACCGTGGATTGTTAGGGTTTAGAGTTCTAACGGCGTCTTCTTCTATGATTAGTTCCGTTGCTGTTGCGTCGGTATATTCGCGATGGATGATGATATTTCCGATTACCTCTCTGAAAATTCTGTCGCGCAAGTCTATACGCTGGTCGCCTTCCAAGAAAAATTTATCGGGCAAATGCCTGCTTATGAATTGGTTGAGTTCTAAATAGGTATCTATCAGGTTTGTACGCAGGGTCAAACGGTCGTCCCAGCGGTCTTTGTTTTGTATTCGTACCATTGCCTCTACTTTGTAAGCGGGCAGCAGATTTTGAATTGTTATATCTTTTCCGAAAAGTAGGGCTGCGCCAAGCGTAAAACCTTCTTTGTTTTGCTCAAAATCGTTCACATACAGAGCAGCCTCGCGAAGCATCTGCATGTTGTCTACAGTTAGCCATGGATGGTTGTGCTTGATACTGCGAATGTACTTTCTCGCTTTTTCAAATAAAGATTCGTCCAAATGAGACATTTTCAGTCCGGTATAGATACGATTTTCGGTGTATATATCGCCTTTTTTCAGAAAAAGCCCGCGTATCTGGTGTTGATTTTCGGTTACGTCTATATCCACCTCATATTCACGAATATATATACGACCTGCATGGTTGTGAACTTGCGAACTTGCCGGAACTTGCACCACGATAACCATTTTTCCGTCATGCTCTACAGCAGTGGGGTTTAGATGCAATACAGGATTGATTTTATCAGCGGAATTGAGCGCAGTGGCAATGTTTTTCAGGAAATTCGATTTATTTTCGGGACGAATACCTGTAACATTCCCCTCATCATCAACGCCTAACAGAATAACCCCACCCATCGTGTTTGCGAAACTGACTACCGTTTCGTAAAACGAAGCAGGCACTTTTTCTCTGGCTTCCTTGAACTCAACCGAAATGCCCTCGCCTTGTGATATTATCCTTTCTATATCCAAATCCAAAAAACTCTATAAAAAACAACCACAAAGGTAAGGAGGATTTTTGAGTTGTGCAAATTTTATTTTTCAAATCTCGAAAAAATCCTAATACGTTCCATTTTTCGATTAAGGTTTATTAAGTTCTTCAAAAATTGCGTTTACTTGTTGATACAGCCTGTACGTCTTCGATTTCGACAACAAAAAATTTGCCGTATATTTCGCTGCCATCACGTAAAATCGCTCCTTTAGCCTCTCTATTTGAGCAAGTTCATTATCAGTCAGTTCCTTCTCAAACAACTGAAAATCCGCTTCTGCCAGTTTTTTATACGTCCTCGCAATTTCAACCCATCTTTCAGGCTCATACGAAAGGTACTCCTTTTCAGTATCTACAATAAACTGCTCAAAGTTCTGCAGGTATTGTTTTTTTGCGCTATTGCAGCCCACTGACAGCATCAATGCTGCTATTGCTAAAATTTTTATTGGACATTTCATGGCGTTATTTATTCTATTCGAGTTCATTATCTTTTTGTTTTAGAGGTTTAGGTTGATAAACGCCCCTACTATCTGATGCAGAGGCGTTTTTAATTTTATTATGCCGCTTTTAATGCATCCTCAACTGCTTCGTGTAGATTTACTTGACAGATTTCAAAAATTGGCTTGAAAAATTTATCATAATCTGCCGCCGAAACTTGCTTTTTTAAATTGTTATCTATCATTTCAAGGCTGGAACGACCCTCGTCTGCTATTTCCATTACCTGCGTGTAGAACTCCTTTGTATTTTCTAACTTCTCTTTAGCCTTTTCAAATAACGTTTTCCTTTTGTCTACGTCTTGCTGTAAAGCAAATTCGTAACCTTGAATTATCAGGGCTACATCTTTGTCTATGCCAAATCCGATTATCTTGACCTCTTTGCGGGTACGACATAATTCAAAGTATTCTGACAAATCATAAAACTTCTTGGTTATCAATGGAATTAATTCGAGCATCATAGCCAATACCAAAATTATAAAAAACAATTTGAGATTTGTGAAATTTCGTTCTTTGAAAACTATTTCCTCCACAAGCCTGACACTATCGTTTATTCCATGCGACGTTGAAATTTGTAGAGCGGCTATCTGTTTTTCAGCCTCCAAACGATTGTCTTCAATTCTTCTTTCAAGAAAATTTATCTCTTCTTGATAAGTCGCTATTTGTTGGTCTGCCAATGCTTTAGCCGATTTATACGATTCATATTTGGCTTCCCACACGGGACCCTTTCCGATGGTTAGTGTTCCACCTGTTCCGTCTACTTCCTTGTCAAGTTCTTCGAGGCGACCAATGATATATGCGTTTACGCTATCGCGCTGGTGCAAAAAATTACGTCTTTGACTATGCAGAACAAAATTTTCCGCTTCAAATTTAGTTCTGATATTTTCAGCATTTACTTGCAACTCCTTTTGCCGGGCTGCCTTAATATCCTCATTGAACACTATAAGATTGACCGCTTGAGAATTTAACAATCCCAAAACTACCGCAATTGAAAAACGCCATAACCAATGTGGCGGTTTGAAAGCGGAGCCAAAGATGCTTCCCAGAACTAATGCTCTATCAATAACATAATAGAACAATCCCGCCAAACAAAAGACCAACAGAAAAACCAAATTATTGTCAGTCTTCAGTATAAACCTTGTTATTGCGAGAGCAAAGATACAGCCGCAAATAATCTCTGATAGAAGGAGTATCAAACCCAACTGGTTTATACTGTTTTGCGTGTCTTCGCTGCATTTCCAGTAGTATTTTCTAACCGGATTTGCTATTTGTGCCAAAAATGGCAATTTTCTTAAATTTTTGTTATTAGATTTCATTTTTAATAATTTATTAAGTTTTTCGATAAAACTGCCTACCCACGCTGTGGATAGGCAGTACGTGTTGATTAACTAAAAAACGATACGTTCCGTTTTTATTCGGCTAAAATCGCGTTGGATATGTTTGCCGATGTCAGCCCATTCCTTTGACAGAAGTTCAATTTCATCAGCCATTAAATTCTGCGTTAATGCAGGTCTACCTTGTGCTGATTGTATTTGGTCTTCGATTAAATTGGAAACTTCTTTTGTGGTTTCCATCAAAGTATGACCTAATGCAAGGTGGTTTTCTCTGACGATGGTAGCGGCAGTGGTCTGAAGTATGGCACGTCCGGTCTCAACCATAGTGTTAACTGTTTCGCCCACCATGGCTAACTGTCCGCGCGACACTAATTCTAACGCCATGTTTTGGTTTGTTAGCGTTATTTCTGCCGCCTCGGCTCGTTTGTTGCTAACAATGTCGTACAATTTTTTGTTTGCTGCCGTTAGAAAAAAACGGTCTACTCCCGTTGGATTTTTTTCAAGCAGGTCTTCGCCCTGTTTTTGAATTCTATCCATACGATTTCTCTGCTCCTGGGTTTCGCCTTGTGCTCCATGGCAGAGCCTGTCTATGCTCGTTCTTGAGCCGTTTGAATTTTGACAATTACTGTTCATCGCTGATGTTGTCGCTTTGCATATCGGTTGACTGTTCCGTTTCGAGGGTTAATACTGGTTGACGCAAATCATTCGACTTGTGCAACATTTCCTGTTGAGTTATTGAAAACTCATTTGTGGCGGCAACAAACGCTGACCTGACGTTTTCCGAGAAAACATTGGTAAGTTGGTTACCAACCGTTCGTAATTGCTGCGTGCGCTGATGCAGTGCAGCCACCGCTCTATCGGTGATTGGTGTTCGACTAACTTCTACTGTACTCATTTTGATATAATATTTAATAAATTAAACTAAAATTATTTTACTACTTAAACTTGAAACAAAGATATATACTGATACATTATCTGAACTTTTTTACTGTTTTATCTACGATTTATTTCTATTATTACCGGCACAACCGACCGTTCTGTGTTTCGCACCCTAAAACGCATTGCGTTGCGCTCGTATGTTGCCTCACGCGCAGGAACCATCTTTTCGCCTAACGCTATTGCAATCCGATTAGCAAAATTGCCGGTACCGTTTTTTATCGCGTTTACTACCTCATTAACAGAAAGTTCATCATGCGAATACAATATCAACAGGAAGTCTGTTTCGGAGCCTGCCGAAACGTCCAATTGCATCAACGAATGTTCGCCGGGTATAGCAATATTATTCTGTCTGTAGGGCATCAATGCGCTTATGCCGCTTTGTGGAAAGAGAACAACCGGATTGTTCGTTTGGTCAGAGCCGATTGCATAAACGTATGCAGGCTCGTTGTTAGAAATGAACACTCTAAATCGCGTGCCGGCTATGTATTTGTTCTCTAACCTGTAGTATGACGCGGAAAACGTTGAAAACAACGCCGCCGGCATTTCCTGACCGGTTGACAATTCCAAACGTACACTGCCCGCCAAATTTACTAATCTATCTGGTTCTGGAACAGGGTCTGGTCTAACCGGGTCGGGCGTTGGCGGGTCAATTTTCGACCTCACAAAAATTTCGTATGAATAATCTACATTATTCGCAAAGTCGCTGTATGTCACCCATGTATAGCCACCGTTGCCCCATCGCGTTCCCCACGAGTTCAACAATTCAAAAGCCCCACCGTATTTTTCATTGCAATACCCGACAACTACCATGGCGTGATAGCCCAAAAAACTGTCAGCCGTGCCGCACCATCTATCCTTGGCGTTATTAAACGAGCGATAGCATTTCATACTGATTACCACCGGTTTATTTTCGGATAATGATTTTTTCACCCGATTTATCTTTTCGGCTTGCGTTGCTCTCAAGCCAAACAGAGTGCGATAGTCGTCAATCCTGTAATTCCTTGCGGGTTGCAACAACGAAGAAGGAAATGAAGTAGCGCACTTTGGATTAAAGTCGCGATATTTTGGTATGCCGGTATTTTTGCTGACATCCAATGCACGAGAGATATACGCGCCCATAGAACAATTATTGTCGTTACTGAATTTTATCTGTAGATACAGAAACAGAGGCGAGAACGTTTCTGCATTGACTGTCGCTGCGTCAGTCCAACCATAAGCAACTGCTTCAGCAATGGTACGAGCATGATAGGCTACACTCCAGCCTACGCAGGTACCAAATGTAGATTGGTCGCCCGGAGTTGGGCAATATTGCCGCAAAGAATGAGATGTCGGCAAAATTCTATAATCACGGGTAAGCAAGGGCGCAACGCGGGGAATACGCTCATAAGCGGCGTCTTCGCGCAAACTGCCCATAAAATATTCCTGCGCCGACACTAAAAAAACTCTTGATAATAAGACGATTATTATTGTTAACGTCCTAATTTCTGAATTTACCAAAACAAACATTCTCATTGCTTCAAAATTTACTGGTTAAAGAAAAAATCATTTGACAAACTGGACTGTATCCAAGGCTCCTGACGTCCGTTAGTAGCCTGTTTTACATCTCTTGTTACACGAACGAAAAACACGCCGATATGCAACTGCCGCTCGTCCAATGCTCTGACAAAGGCGCTGGTAAAAGGCGAATTACGACCCTCGCCATCGGCTGCAACCTTGTTGGGCGCGGTAGCGTATGCAATCAATGTTCCGCTTGGAGCGCTCATAGCCGCCAAACCTCTTTCCCTATCACTGCGGTTCCAAGACCTTTCAAGAGGATTGTTGCGACAGGCGTCGAGTACTGCAATTTTAGTTTTGGCGCCAGAATTTTCCATATTTGCCAAAATTCGCGCTACGTCAATAGTTTCATGCTCAAGGTCTGATTCACGCTCGATATTTGCATCAATCGGAATAAGATAACTCCTTTCGTTGCTCTGAATGCCATGCCCAGCGTAGTAAAAGACCAAAGCATCATATTCGGTCTTGTTAGCAAACACATTGATAGCGTCTATCATGCCGCGTTTGTCTTGGTTTGTTAACAAATCCGTCTCAAAACCAAGTCTTTGCAATCTTGCAGACACATCAGTAGCGTCGTTCACAGGGTTTTTCAGTGCGTTATGTGAGTACGCCGCATTGCCAATCACAAGCGCATAACGCCTTTCCTCCTCATCGGATGCTGACGAACTATAAACAACCCTTCGCGTAGCAGTTGACCAACCGGCTGCGTTTTTCACCGCTATCTGTATGTTATTGCTGCCCTCGTCAAGCGTTATTCGTTGATTGACAGCATTTGTACAGCCATCGTTCCTTACAACGCTTATTCCACGTACCAAGCGACCGTTTACCGTTACGTTAACCTCTTCTACATTGGTCTTGGACGTGATACAGGCGGTTACGGTCATGTTCCTATCGCCAACAGTAGAATTGTCCGTATTCGGCTGTTGGAAAACAATTTTGGCGGCGTTAGGGTCTACAACCACCGCATCAAAATCTACTACTTCGATGATTTCAACATCGTCTACATCAACGCTTTTCTTTGAGAACAACTTCTTGCCTCCCCAAATCGTTGATGCGATTAAAACTAAATATATTAACCTTTTCATGATAAAAAAATATTAAATAAATAAATTTTACTATTTGACTTAAATTTTTCACAAGAAACGCTTTTCAGTATTTTTCAAAATTATTTACAACCGTTCAAGTCTGCATCAAAAAAGCCTGCTTCGCAAGAGGCAGGCTAATAATAACATTTACAACAATTTCAATGTTTTACACATATTTGTTGATGTCATATCCTTTCCTTATTGATTTTTCAGGTAATATAGCCAGTATTGCACTTATCACACGTATTGTACGCACTGCTATTACTCTACGTATTGTACTTACTGGTATTGCCCTACATATTGCACTTACCGGTATTACCCCACGTGTTGTAAGTACCGATATTGCCCCACGTATTGCATTTGCCGCAATTACAGTCCCTAACGTTCTTACTATCCTTGCCATATTTACTGCCTTTGAAAATATTACTACTATTCATAAAAATATACACATAACTGCCTGTATTGCCATTATTTATAATACAGCCAATAGTCAAACAAAAATTCAACGTAACGCAGGGCTTCACCGTCGCTCTGAAATTGTTTGCCTGTGCAAACAGCAAGTTGTGTTTTTCGGCACAAAAATAAATTTTGTGCCGAAGATAACTTAACGAAGCGATCTCAACGCAGTTAAACCGCCAGTTGTAGGCTGGTTTCTTTGAACTTCTATTTCTTTATTTCAATCTCTAATGCTCCGAAATCATTGTAGAATCGAATGTTAAAGACTGAATAATCATAACCGGTAGATACCGTTCCTTTTTTGAGTACTGTCCCATCGTTTCTGATTGGTAATTCTGTTTTTTGATTATCAGTTATTTGGTACGTTGGCAAGTTTATGTTGTCAAATTTCTCTATGTCTTTTGTGTTTAGAATGTAAAAATGACATTTTTTCTCATTCTTTTCATCAAAAACAGCAATCCAAACGTAAAAAACTTCCTCTCCCATATCGTATCTGATTTTGGGGTGAAAACTAAATTTTCTAACATCATCTTTATCAGTTGAAATTCCTTCGGAAGTTTTTACTTGCAAATAACGTGAAATAATCTGTAATTCAGCCTCTTGGCAGTGTTCGCACAAATTAGTAACACATTTTACTTTTTTGTTATTGTGGTTTGTGAAGCGTATCCATTGATTACTGTACTTTTCGCACTTTGGGCAATAATATTTTGTAATCGTAAAATCTATACCTTCATCAATATACGCACGATGAACCTGCCATCCAAGTTCGTGTAATTCCATTGATAACCGCATTTCACCGTAAAGCCCTATTACTTGTTTTTTCTTTGCTTCTAATTCATTCATAATAAACTGATTTCAGAAATTGTCATTTGGGTTGTATTAAAAATCTGCGGTTGCAATGCCTTTTTCAGATTTTGCATACTGCTTTTGCCAAACATCTCTTTATTTAGTTCTATACCAACGCCTATTCTGCCTAACTGTTTTGCCGCAATTACAGACGTAAAACTGCCGCCGAATGGGTCTAAAACAACATCGCCCGGATACGAAAACATTTTAACTGCAAATTCGGGAATATCAATTGGAAATGGCGCCGTATGACCTAACTTATTCTCGCCTTTTGAATTTATCTTGATAACCGGAGTTATTTTGATGATATCTCTGCGCCATTTTTGAATAAAATCCTTTTCAATGGCGTATTTGTCGTCTTGTCTGCCTTGTGTCATTATAGTTTTGAGTGTGAAGCGTTTACCGCGATTTGCTTTACTGCGTTCAAAACACTCTAAATTTTTACACTCCCAACTTTTCAACCCAATTTCCGAATAAGCATTGCCATTTACCTTTAAACATCCGCAAACAGGGCAGGGATAGCGTGTTGCATCCTTTCTATGCTTGTGAAAAATCAAAATATGTTCATAACAATTCATCGGGTATTGGTAGAAAGGGTAAGGCTTGTTGCCGTTTTTATGGCGCTCGCTTTGCACTTCGCCTTTGTCCCAAATAAAATTATCCACAAAAGTAAAGCCCTCGTCTTCAAATATTTGCGTGAAATATGCGCCAAGTGGAATACGTCGTTTTCCCCATGTTGAAGTTGTTGAAATGTTATCGTTATCAAAAATGTCGCCAACATTGAAAACAAATACTCGATGGTTGTCTAAAACACGATATGATTCTCTGATAATCAAGCGCATGTCTTCTAAATAATCGTTCAGATTTTTCCATTGTGAATATTCTCGAGCATTGTAATACGGCGGCGAAGTAACCATTAAATGTATTGATTCTGACTTCATTCCACGCATTGCGTCTAGGCAATTTCCCCAAATAATTTTTATTCCATCATCTTTATTGTCAATAAAATCAACAAGTTGTTTGTTTGTATCTGTATATTGATTTTGAAAATCTTGCTTTACAAAATCAATATAAGTCTGTGTAAATAAGCATATTATGTCTTGAATGTCCTCTTTTTCTCGTAAGACGCTTACAGAACGCAAAAATTCATCAAGTCTTTCTTTAGTCGGAAAGGTTTCTTTCAAATAAGTACGACTGATTTCTATTATTTTTTCTATATACTCTACTTTTTCTGACATAAGGTTATTCAAAATATTTTTCAGTTGTCACTCACTCGTTTTAGGTCTTTCTCAATACCTTCCCTTGCTTGCAACCAACATCTAAAGCGTAATGTGATTTTTCTATAGTTGTTTGAAAAAATCATTACCTTTATCGTCCACAAGGATGAATGCAGGAAAATCTTCTACATCAATTTTCCAAATTGCTTCCATTCCAAGTTCGGGATATTCTACACATTCGAGGTTTTTAATGTTATCTTTTGCAAGAATAGCCGCCGGACCTCCGATTGAGCCTAAATAAAAGCCGCCGTATTTTTTACAGGCGTCGGTAACTTGCTGACTGCGATTTCCTTTAGCCAGCATTATCATACTGCCGCCGTGACTTTGAAACAGGTCTACGTAAAAGTCCATACGCCCTGCCGTTGTTGGTCCCATAGAGCCGCAAGCCATTCCTTCCGGAGTTTTTGCCGGACCTGCATAATATACGGGATGGTCTTTGACGTACTGCGGAAGCCCTTCGCCTCTGTCCAATCGCTCTTTAAGTTTTGCATGGGCTATGTCGCGACCTACAATAATCGTTCCGTTCAACGACAATTGCGTTGCAACCGGATATTTTGACAATTCAGCCAAAATATCTTTCATCGGACGATTAAGGTCAATTTTTACAGCCCCGCCATCGCCTTTATGGTGCATGTTTTCAGGAATAAAACGTCCCGGATTTTCTTCCAATTTTTCTATCCATATACCGTCCCTGTTAATTTTCGCTTTGATATTACGGTCGGCAGAACACGAAACCGCCATTGCCACAGGACACGAAGCGCCGTGTCTCGGCAAACGGATAATGCGAATGTCATGCGCAAAGTATTTGCCGCCGAACTGCGCGCCTAATCCTATTTTGTGAGCCGCCTTCAGCATTTTTTCTTCCAATTCCACATCGCGGAACGCTTGTCCGTATTCGTTGCCTTTAACGGGAAGTTCATCGTAATATTTGGCAGCGGCTAATTTCGCTGTTTTCAGACATATATCGGCTGAAGTTCCCCCAATTACAAATGCAACATGATAGGGCGGACAGGCTGCCGTTCCCAGCGTTTTCATCTTATCAACGATAAATTTTTCCAATGACGCAGGATTAAGCAACGCTTTGGTTTCCTGAAAAAGAATTGATTTATTTGCCGAGCCGCCGCCTTTGGCTATACACAGGAATTTGTACTCGGCGCCATCGTCGGCATGAATGTCAATCTGTGCAGGAAGGTTAGTGTTTGAGTTTTTTTCCTCGTACATGTCTAACGCAACTGTTTGAGAATAGCGCAAATTCTCATTCTTATAGGTTTCATACACTCCTTTGGACAGCGCTTCTTCATCGCCTCCGCCCGTCCAAACTTGCTGTCCTTTTTTTGCGACAATAGTTGCTGTTCCCGTATCCTGACAGAAAGGAAGAACACCCTTTGCCGAAATTTCAGCATTCTGCAACATCACTAATGCTACAACTTTGTCATTATCAGAGGCTTCGGGATCATTTAAAATTCCGGCTACTTGCTTTTGATGCGCTGTGCGCAATAAAAACGCGCTGTCGCGAAAACAGACTGCCGCTAACTTTGTCAGCGCTTCAGGCTCTACTTTCAATATTTCTTTCCCTTCAAAACTTGAAGTGGAAACGCCATCGGCGGTCAACAGATAATATTCCGTTTCATCTTTTCCCACAGCAGGAAAAGGATTTTGATACTTAAATGAAGATACTGTCATTATGTATTATTTTTTAATATATTTTTTTGCAAAGTTAAGAAAAAAATTGAAGATTAAAAAAAAAATGCGTTTTTTTTCAGAGAAAAGTAAAAAAAATGTGAATTTGACACTTTTTTTGTAAAAAAAGCATTATATTTGCCGCGATTTTTTATCAAACATTTAATAATTTTTAAGAATCATGTACAAAAAAGTTTTATTTCAATTAGGTTTAGTAGCCTGTATTTGCACAGGCGTATTTTTAGTTTCGTGTGGAGGCGGCGGTAACGATAGTCCCTCCGAAGTTGTAGAAAAATCGTTTAAGGCGTTAATTAAAAACGATATTAGCGGTTCTCTAAAGTATTTTGACATGCCGGCGGAAGCCACTGCAGCAGAAATAAAGATGATGCAGGATTTTGTAGAAGAAATGCACAAGGAAAACCCTATCGTGAGCTTTGAAATTCTGGAAGAAAGTATTTCGAGCAGTGGCGAACGCGCGACGGTAACAATCAAAGTTGTTTATCAAAGCGGACGCGAAAGCACCGACAACCACCGCCTTACCAAAACGGACAAAGGATGGAAAATAGATTTTATGTAAGGAGTTTAGAGTTTAGAGTTTAGAATCTAGAGTTTTCAGACCATCATTTCTGAAAAACGAAAACAAAAAAACGAACTTGGAAAAATTTTTTCCGTTTTCCGAGTTCGTTTTTGATCTTTTCAGTTATTAGTTTTATATTTGTAGTTTTTAATTATTAGCATAAACGAAATGGATAATTTGAATAATAAACAGCCGCTACTCGCGCATGAAGACATTGTTGAATCTTTTAGGGAAATAGGCAGGCTATTTAAGGAATCAAGCGCCAGACTTGATAAAGAGATGAAAGAATCGCGCGAAGAGTTCGACCAAAGAAAGAAAGAGCAGGACGAACATTTGAAGGCGTTGCGCGAAGAGTTCTATCAAGAAATGAAGGCATCAAGCGAAGTGTTCGACCAAAGAATGGAAGAATCACGCAAAGAATTTGACCGTAAATTTGGATCGTGGGGGAATAATTTTGGCGCATTTGCAGAAGAATATTTTTTCAATTCGTTTGAGAAAGGACAACAAAACTTTTTCGGCGAAAAATTTGACGAAATAGAACAAAAAGTCAAAGGCATAAAGAAAGGATTTAAAGACGAATACGATATTTTGTTGATTAACGGACAATCGGTAGGCATAGTTGAGACAAAATTTAAGGCTCACGAAAACGATATCCCAAAAGTTCTCAAAAAAGCCGATACTTTCAGGGTCAATTTTCCTGAATATAAAAACCACCGTGTATATCTGGGGCTGGCTACAATGGCGTTTTACCCCGAATTAGAGCAAGAGTGTGAAAAACAGGGTATTGCCATAGTAAAACAGGTGGGCGATTCGGTAGTAATTAACGATAAACATCTGAAAGTATTCTAAATAGTTGAAATATAAATTAATAACCATAAATTTTAAAAATTTAATCATGAAATATACAAAATTTTTTACATTTCTCTGCGGCATAATTTTTGCCGCCACGCTGAACTCTCAAACTCAGAGTAACAGCATAGACCTTGGCGATGGAATGTTTCTGTTGAGTCCTGAAATTGACCCGCAAAGCGCGCTGTTGGAAATTAAAGTGAGTGCCGCGCAATGGGCAAATCTTATTTCCGGAAGCGGTTATTACGATGAACTGCAGAACATTTCCAATAATGTAACCAACGAATCTTTGACCGTTGGCGAAAACGAGTTCACCATCACTGTAACCGCTGAAGACGGCACAACGAAAATATATACTTTAACGGTTATTCACGAAGAGCAAATTACAAACGTTGAGGAATTGTTTATTACCAATCTGA
>Ga0099364_10008352_pt1 | contig 14586 bp, 6 predicted proteins | sample TergutTh196P3_FD_73070 | JGI IMG/M metagenome (GOLD analysis project Ga0099364, IMG submission 73070) | Microcerotermes parvus P3 segment gut microbial communities from Pointe-Noire, Republic of the Congo - Th196 P3 | ecosystem: Host-associated > Arthropoda: Insects > Digestive system > Gut ... | reverse complement strand
GCTAAAACCCCTAACCCCTAACTCCTATTAAAAACATCCTGATTTTTAGTTTGATTACCCTCGTCTGCACCCTCGGTTGCGGAGGAGGAGGCTACACCGTCGGCGGAAAAGTTACCTATCCCGACGGCACAGCAGTTCCTACGGGTCAAGTCACGTTCAGTTCCGGCTCCTTTACCGGCGGCGGAAGTATTATCGGCGATGGTACTTACAGCACTACTGTTCGGATTCCGGCGGGAACGTACAAAGTTTCTGTTACCGCCTTCGGCGAACCGCCGGCAAGCGGAAACGCTGAAGACATGCCCTCAGGTGTCTCGTTGGTAGCCCAGAAATACACTAGTCCAGAGACAAGCGAATTGGTCTGCGAAGTGAAAGGACCGACGACGTTTGACATTACGGTTACAGCACCGTAGTAAATTGCAGAGCCGCAATCGTAAGATTGCGCAAACAAAGAGCGCAATCTTACGATTGCGGCTCTGTTAACCTAACCCCCTACCCCCTAATATAAGGAGTCATTTATGAAACTTACACAAATTAGAAAGGGTTTTACCCTCGTAGAACTCCTCGTCGTGATTGCGATCATCGGTATGCTCGTCGCATTACTGCTTCCGGCAGTTCAGGCGGCGCGGGAAGCGGCAAGACGAATGTCATGCAGCAACACACTCAAACAATTTGCACTGGCACTGCATAACTACCACGATGTGCATGACAAATTTCCCAAAGGGAATACGCTGGTTACTTACACCGGCGCGACATCTTCGACCGATGCGACTACAGTTACCAGAGAATGGGGCGGTTACGGTCCGCTGTTCATTCTCATGCCCTTTTACGAACATGCACAGGTGTACGAGCAGGGAACGACCCATCCCGACTTTGCCGCCCGCGATCCTAGTAGCGGCACATTTTGGGGCAGAACGTTTCCGATTCTAGGATGCTCCTCCGACACCAATTTCGGCAACTCAGATGGGCGCAATTCCTATGTCTATTCTGTCGGCGATTGGGCGGACAGCAACATTGGTCCCTCAGGAACCGCGTCGCAAAATCAAAGAGGTGTTTTTGTGCGGACACCTACCAACGAAGACGACAATAATCTATGGGCAAACTCGTCGGGAGTCCGATCCTGGGGGCATACAGAGAATTTAGGTCGTCAACGTACTATGGGTAGTTTGTCCGATGGGACGAGTAATACGGTCGTCTTTTCGGAGCGGGCAACTTCTTCGGGAAGGAATACCATCCGTGGAGCATTTAAGGGAGGAGCAGGCGGTAATCCTGAACCTCATGGAGTACCGAATCAACGCAGTATTGGGGCATCCGGCGATTCTTACCAAGTGTTGCCGAATAGGTGTCTCGGTTTTAAGGAAGGAAACGGTTACAGAGCGAGTCCGGGTTCTACCCACATGAATGAGCATTTTGGTACCCGTTGGGCAGATGGACGTGCGCCGGCAACCTTTTCGACCTGTCTGCCTCCGAACAGTCCGAGTTGCTGGGGGAGCGGCGGCATCGTTTATGCTGCGCGGGCGATGAATTCTGCAAGCAGTTACCACAGCGGCGGCGTGAATGTTGCGCTGGGAGATGGTTCAATCCGATTCGTTACCGATTCGGTTAACTGGTCCACCGGCACTATGAACGACAGTGTGTTTACGGTTACGAGTGGTGCTTCTCCGTTTGGCGTTTGGGGAGCGTATGGTTCCATCAACGGCGGCGAGTCGGCATCGCTGTAAGAACGCACTGTAAAAACGTTAGGGAACCTCTAAAAATCAATTTTTTATATTGTTGTGTGCCGAAAGCGCAACGAATCGACTCTTTGCGCACTTTGCGGTTAAGTCTTTTTTAACCGCAAAGAACGCAAAGGAGACGCAAGGAACGCAAAGAAGTTTTGTATTATTAGAGATTCCCGTTAGACAATCAGAGCCGGTTGCGGCACTGATTTCACGAACTTGACTTGCCAAAATCCATCCTGTATAATTTCCAAAATGTAACTTTAACGAGGAGACCTTTTATGAAACACCCCCACCGCTTGTTGTTCGTGCCGTTTATCGCACTGGCACTGCTTGTTACATCCCCTGCCGAGGCGTTTGAAACGACCGAACAGGGAAGAACACAAATCGAAGCCGACTGGCTCTTTCAAGTGGACGGAACTCCTACAAGAGAGAAAGTCCAAACAGAAATCAAACTCACCAAGGCTCTGATAGAACGAATCGCCGCTCTGCCAGACGCACCAGACCTGACCGAGGAAACCCAAAAACTAGAAGCCCTCGAAACCGCAACCTTCGCCGATGTCAAAGAACACTACCTTGCCGTGCGGAACGTGAAGCGGACAGTCTTCTTCAAGAATCCGATCATCGACTTCGACCGCGTGCTGTTGATCGACAATCCCTATCCCGCCGGAAAACGCGGAGACGCAACAGACGAATGGGGACACGAAGCACGACACCGCAACGGCTTCATGGCAGTGGACGGCGGAAGTTTGATCACCGTCGGTCTGCATCCGGGCAGCGAAGTCGTTTCGCTCCTGCCTGAATTCACCGGCAGTTACTGGCGACCAGACCTTTCGTTTGACGCAAAGGAAATCGTCTTCAGTTATCGTCCCATCGGCAGCCGCTCATTCCATCTCTACCGGTGCAACGTCGACGGCAGTAACGTCCGGCAGTTAACTTTCGGCGATTACGATGACCTCGATCCCGTATTCGCCCCGGATGGAAAAATCATTTTCATGACCAGCCGACAACATAGTTACGTCCGCTGTATGCCGATGACACACGCATTCGCCCTGGCTCGTTGCGACGGCGACGGCAAAAACATTTACGTCATCTCGGCGAATGGAGAGCCGGAGTATCTCCCCTCCATATTGGATGACGGTCGTGTGATTTTTACCCGCTGGGAATATACCGACAAGGCGTTGTGGCGAGTTCAATCTCTTTGGACAAGCAATCCTGACGGAACGAATCAGCAGATATTCTGGGGCAATCAAAGCGTTTGCCCCGACGTGTTGACCGAAGCGCGTTCGATACCGGGTACGAACAGGGTGATGTTCACCGGAGTGGGACACCATGCGTGGTTCGACGGCAGTATCGGAATCATTGACCCCAGTAAAGGCTTGGATTACCCGCACGGCTTGACTCGTGTAACCCGCGAGGTGCCGTGGCCCGAGGTGGGCAATGGTCCGCAAGACCCGCCGCCCGCGGTGGAATATCACAAGAGCGGAAATATCTATGCTTATAAAACTCCCTTCCCGCTGTCCGAGGAATACTTCCTTGTTTCTGCACGCGAAGGAAGACTTTTGTACAACGGTCCGCACAATAATTGGTTCTTCCGTCTCTATCTGATGGATATTTACGGCAACAAGGAATTGATATACAGAGGCGAACACAATGCTTACCATGCTGTACCGTTGCGTGAACGCCAGTTGCCGCCGGTGCTGGCAGACCGGGTGGAGTGGCCCGAAATCGGTGTCGGTGCAACGCCCGCCCTCGGTACGCTGTTTAGCAATGATGTCTTTGCAAACGCCCCGGAAATTCTGCGGGAGAAGGGGAAGGCAATCCGTATTATTCAAATGGATCCGAAGACTTACACAACTTGGCACAAGATCGTCCAGCACGATGGACCAGCAGTCGGTGTAACGCAAGCGGAAGGAGTCAAACGTTTTCTCGGTACTGTTCCGATTGAAAGTGATGGGAGCGTTGCGTTCCAAGTACCGCCGGGAGAAGCACTCTTCTTCCAGATGCTTGACGAAGAGGGACGTGCGATCCATGTGATGCGTTCCTTCACCAATGTCATGCCGGGCGAGGTACGCGGTTGTTTCGGTTGCCATGAGTCGCAACTCTCGGTGCCGGTCGCTGCGACTATCGGTATTGCGATGACGAAGGGTGCGAAACCGCCTACTCCGCCGAGTTGGGGAGCGGAGGAAAGCATTAGTTATGGAAGATTTGCCCAGCCGGTTTTCGACAAGCACTGTGCCGAATGTCATCAAAACCCGGAGCATGAGGCGTTTGCGAAGTTGAATTTGACTCGCCGACCTTCGACGCACGGTTGGTGGGGCTGGGTGTATAGTCAGAGGGATGTCAGTCCGTTTACGGAGCCGTATCTGTCGTTGGTCTCTGGTCCTACTCCTTGGGGAGCGGCGAAACCGAGGGATGAGCGGAATGTTCCGAAAAATCTTGCGGGCGTTTACGTTGTGGAAGGATTCAATCAGATGGATCCGATTCATCTTGTAACGTTGCCGCCGTATTCTGCGTTTTCGCCGGTGAGTGCCATCGTCAACAATGCGATGAGCGGTGAACATCATGGAGTCAGAGTTACGGGGGAGGACTTGGAGCGGTTGATTGCTTGGGTGGATGCCAATGGACCGTATCTTGGTGATGAGGAGATTCGCAATGATATGTATGATCCGGTTTCTCGGACTATCGAAACGATTCCTCCGATTCGTCCTCGTGTTGCGACGGCGCCGCGAATTAACCGGTTCGACTTGCGTCAGGATGGCGACACGACGGCGATGCTTGGTCCGCTGAAACTGATGGAGGATAGGGATCCCGATTATGATCCGAATAAGATTGTACGGGAGTGGCAATTTCAGGAACTGATGGCGCAACTCGAAATTGAGAAGGACTTGAAGATTGAGATTCTTGCGGCGAATTACGGTGACGATGTTGAGGAGGACCGTATTTGGGTGACCGACAAGGTCAAGGAGTTGTTCAATGGTACTCGTCTCATTCCGATAGATCGTTACAATGATGTGTTTGGCGATCCGAAGCGTAATGTAGTGAAACATCTCCGCATTGCGTACAGGATTGACGACGGCGAGGAGAAGCACGCTCGGTTCACCGAAAATGAACGTGTCATTTTGCCGAAGTAGGATAAAGGAACCTTCTAATAATACAAAAAATCCTTGGCGTTCTTTGCGTCTCCTTTGCGGTAAAAAAAAAGATTTGACCGCAAAGGGTGCAAAGTCCAATTTCATGCCGTTCCGAGTCTAATTACAGCCTTGGCGGTAAAAAAGTTCACAGAGCCCGGAGCGGTAGCTCCGGTGCTACCGCACCGGGCTCTGTTTGTTTTTTGATAATTTTTACCGCCAACCCTGTAAGTACGTCCATGTAAAAAGGTCTATCGCTCCATTCTACAATATACCTACTAAATTTTGACACACCCATTTGATCGTGTACAGTCTATCGAACTTGCAAAAAAGGAAAAATTGTGTTAGAATCGCTCCGAGTGAAATCAATGTAGCGAACTATGTCCCCTCCAGATTCCTCCGAATCAAATCGACAAAACGAAAAGACCAACCGAACCATCAAACGGTTGCAGGCTAAAATTGCGGAAGGAGACGAACACCTACGAGCCGACCTCGCCGAAGCACTACTACAAGCCGCCCAAGAAACCGCCAACAAAGAGCAATTCGACATCTCACTCAAACGAATCGACGAAGCACTCAAAATTATCCGGCAACTCGTCAAAGAAGGACAATTCGAACTCAACATATTCATCGGACGCGTCCTCCTCTTCCGCGCCGTCATCACAAGATTTCACGTCAGTCCCGAAGCCGGTGTCAACGCATTCAACGAAGCAATCCGACACCTCGTCGAAACAGGCTCCGATGCCGACCCGCTAGTCCAAAACGAACTAGCCATGGCACTCATGAGCAAAGCAGACATACTCATCGAACCGCTCGGTGCCTACGCCGCCGCACTCGCCTCACAAGAACAAGCCGCCAAAATCTGGCAACACCTCATCGACCACGGAAACCTCGAATTTCGCAAAGACCTCATCAATGCCCTAATGGCATGCGGCGACTCCAAAGTGCAAAACGGCGACCCCGAAAGAGCACTCGACGACTTCAAACACGCCGTCGAAGCCGCCGAAGAAGGAGTCGAAGCCGGAGAAACCATCGTCCAACCCTACTACGTGCAAGCCCTGCTCAAATTGGCTCGACTCTACGACCAAGAAAACAACATCGAAAAAGCGTTTGAAACAGTACGCTCGGCAATCCGAACAATCAAAAAACTGATCGACGACGGAATCGATCAGGCACGAATGATGTTCACGACGCTGTACCTCCATCTCGGAATGCTCTACGAAAAAATACGCGACTCGGAATCGGCACTCACCGAATACAACCGATGCCGAGATACCTATACCGAGATATTTCGCGAACAAAATTGGGGAACAACGGAATCCTACGCCTTCCGCACCGGATTGGCAAACGTGCTAATGTGCCGAGGAAACATGCTCGCCGACTTGAAACGCTATTCCGAAGCCGAACAAGCGTTTGAAGAGTCCGTCTGGCAATATCAACAGGCTGCGCAATACAAACCATCGGATGACAACGACGAAACGTTGATTCCCTACTCCATCGGCGTGGTGCAACTCAACCATGCTAACCTGCTCGTCGTGCAAGACAAGTACGAAGAAGCGATTGAACTCAAGAAGAAGGCGTTGAAAGCATTAAAACGCCGGATGGATGCCGGTCATGACGAAATCCTGCCGAACTATCTGGCGGCACACCAGAAGTTAATCTCCATCAGAAAGATGCAGAATGACTCCAAACAAGTCCTTGCGCTGTTGAACAATGCCATCAACATTCTGGAAAAAACGGTGGACGAAGGGAAGTTAGAGTACCGCATTGACCTTGCAATGACATACCGGCAGCGGAGTATCCAGCGGGACGAACTTGGAAAAATCAAGCCCGCCATGGATGATTCAATGAAGGCGTTACGGCTCTTCCGAATGATTGCCGACGATGACCGGGATATTTCCGATGTTCACGTTGCCAAAGTACAGTGGTCGGAACTGCTGCACCAAGTTGCTGTCCTCAAACTTAAAAACGGCAAAAATGACGATGCGTTTGAATTCCTGAAAAAAGAGATTGCCGACCTCGTTCTTTTTTACGAAGAGGGAAACGATTGCGTTGCCGCCGACCTCATGCTGGGATACACGCAGTACATCGACTTTGTGGAGACCTTCGGCAATCATCTCGAAGATTTGAAGTATCCGGCGAAAAAGTTTGCGCTGCAAGTGCAGGAGGTTCAAAACCTCTGCAAGCATGGCATCGAATTGAGTTTGCAACAGCAGAGCAAGACGGGCAAGAATTTGATTGCGAAACTTTTCTTCATGATGAAGACTGCCTTTTTTCACAAGGCGGAGGGGGTGCTTTACCGGTTGTTGGAGAATCACGAGGCGGCGTGCGTATCTTTTGAGACTTCGATTGAGCATTGGTACAAGTTGTTGGGCGGGTTGGACAATTTGAAGGCGAAGGCTCGTTACGATGCTGCGGAGAAGGGGGAGCCGGTGCCGGATTGGGACATACCGGGCGGTGCGGACGATCCTTATCAGGATCGGTACATCTTTTATATGAATGAACTTCGGGAGGCGATGCAGCAGGGAGCGAAAGCCTATTTGGCGTGCGACCGGCAGAAGGATGCCGAAGATTTGTTTGAAAAGGAGAATGCGATCACGCGGGAATTGGCGAAGAACGGCGTTCCCAATACGGATCGGTTTTTGATTGTTTCTTTAACGACGCATGCCAGATATCTTGGCGAAAAGTATCCTACGGAGAAGACGCAGCAACTTTATGAAGAGGCGTGGCGGGTGATGTGTAAACGTTTTGAGGGCGGCGACATTGTTGCGGAAGATTTTTGGATGCTGAATCGGATTTGCAAAGATTATTTGAATTTGCTTCGGGAGCAAAAGTTGCTTGACGAGGTGTTTCGCGTTTCGGAGAGTACGATGGTGTTGTTGGAGTCGGCGCGGACGTTTCCTCCGCCGAGTCTTTGGACGGCGTTGTGTATCAATTTGGACAGTTGCGACAGTGAGGGTGCTGTATCACCCGAGACTGTTAATATATGCAGGCGGCATCGGAAGTTGGTCAAGCGTCATCCTGACTTCAAGTCGGACAAGGATTTGAAACAGTATGACAACGCACTGAAAGAACGGTTAAATTTGATAGCCAAGAAAGTCATTTTGGAACAGTTGGTTGCGGCGGAGCCGCCGAGCGAAGAATCCGTTGGCTAAACGCTTTGTAAGCGTCAGAAGTTGGGATACGCTGTTTGGAACATAAAATAGGGGCTTTGTGTTCTTTGTGGTTAAAACAAAGATATTTACCGGGCTGGCGGGAAAGAATTATCAAAGAACAAACAGAGCCCGCAGCGGAAGCTGTGGGAGTCTAACGTTGGGTGCCGGAGCGTCCGCTCCGGGCTCTGTGAACTTTTTACCCGCCAGAGCAGTAACCACAAAGTACACAAGGAACACAAAGAAAAGATTACGATTGCCGAATCCCAATTTTTGATATTTACAAAGCACTATACTGTACCACGTTACAAATTGCTGTTTCTCCTCCGTGGTTAGACTTTACCACGGAGAACACGGAGGTTTCACGGAAAACACAGGGAGAAAGCGGTAATTTATGGCGTGTACGGCATAACAAAGCCCTATCCCTACCGTCACTCGTGCCGCAGTGCCTCGATGGGATCCATCATGGCAGCACGGTAAGCAGGATAGAGTCCAAAGACCACTCCAATAATCACGGCGACAGAAAACGCCAGGGGAATCGAAAGCCAGACGATGACCGGCTGAATGTCTTGCACAATCTCCGGCAATGCAGAAATCACATCCGGCATCCGCGTTTTGATAATGTCCATCACGAAAATCGTTACCGGTCGGCAGGAAAGTCCCACCAACACGCCGACCGCTCCGCCGACCATCGACAACGCTACCGTTTCAACCAAAAACTGCCGGATAATGTCCCCCCGCTTCGCCCCCAAAGCACGGCGAATACCAATCTCCCGCGTACGCTCCGTTACCGTCGCTAACATAATGTTCATAATGCCGATACCGCCGACCAAAAGCGAAATCGCAGCGATGAGTCCCATAAAAACGTTGAACATAATCCGAGTCGTTCTCGCTTGTTCCAAGAGTTCGAGCGGGACAACTACTCTAAAATCTTCCCTATCTTTTCGATTACCTTCTAGTAACGTTGCCTGAATGATGTCCGCCGTTTCCTTGACATCTTTTACGTCGTCAACTTGTAACGTCATTTGCGAGAGTTCGACGACTTCTCCTTCAAAGTTTCCCCCCCTTCGGTTAATGACGGTGTCTTTCATCCGTGCCCAAAGCGTTTCTATCGGAATGTACACATCGTTCGAAAAATCCTGACCTGCAAAAGACCCGCCGATAGCGGCGGTCGCACCACGCGGCTTGGTAACGCCGATCACTTCGTAGGGAAAACCGGGATCATTTTGATTTCCTTGAATTCGTACCGTTTTGCCGATGGGGTCTTCCGAAGGAAACAACCGTTCCGCCATACTGGCAGAAAGAACGCAATGCGGCAGTGCTTCTCGATTATCTAAATCGGTGATGAATGAACCGCGATCCATTTTGAGGTGCAGCATTTCCAAATAATGCGGCGTTGTTCCGACCAGCCGACCGTCCACTTCCCGGGGACCGGCGGCAAAAGTGCGTTGTATTTCCCGGACGGGCATCGAGGCGGTAATGCTGGGAATCGTGTCGATGATAGTATAGTAATCTTCGCGTTTGAGACCGTAGGTGGGGATTGGTCGTCCCCGTCCCATGCTCATCATTTCGGGATTGGCAGGTTTGACTGTTCGGACGATGATATTGGTGGCACCCAGACTGGCGATTTGTTCTTGGGCTTTGAGACTGATTCCTTCGCCGATAGCCATAAGCCAGATGACGCTGGCAACGCCGATGAAGATACCGAGGACGGTCAGCATCGACCGCATCGGATAGAGTAATAAACTTTTAACTCCCAGTTGCCAAGTGCGAATCCAAACAATCATGATTCCATGGGGGCGAAATAGAGCAGGTACATTATACCACAAGATTTTGGGAAGTGAGGCATTCGCTTTGCACGGAGAAAGTTTTGGGGGCGTAAAAGTTTGGGAGGAATTTTAGTGTTAAGGGAACCTCTAAAAAACAATTTTTTATGTTGATGTGTATCGAAGGCGCAACGAATCGGCTCTTTGCGTTCTTTGCGGTTAAGTCTTTTTTAACCGCAAAGAACGCAAAGAATACGCAAAGGACGCAAAGAAGTTTTGTATTATTAGAGGGTACCCTTAACATGCCATGCTCCCCGGCACAACCCTTGCAAATCACGTCGTTCCGCCGTACAATGAAACTGATTGCTAATTCTTTCCCGCCGCTTCCATGTCCGACGAACAAATACTCGAACAGTACAACGAACTGTATGCAAAGTATTCCGAATTGTACAGCCGCCAATTAATGCGCAGTGCCATGAAGGCGGCTATCGAAATGAAACGATTCGCAAAGTCGAACCGATTGCTCATGCCCTATCTGCAAGCCTGTTTCGCCATCACGAACTGCGCACAGTCTCTCTACGAACCGGAGGTCGGCGCAGACAACGCCATGGAAATCATCGCCTACGTCGAAAGCGAAGAACAAGCAAAAAAATTCCAACACAATTACGACGAAGATCATTACCGCTATACCGTCCACTGGATGACAGCCTGCGGTTACGATAATCTGGCAAAACATACCGCTACCCGCAACGGCTATAATTCGCCCGTCATTCACGGAGCAGTCGACGACGGAATCCACGTCTGCCGACGAACCGGAAAACTGGAATGTATCGAATGTTTCCGAGAATACGCGTTCGAAATGTGCGTCGCCTCCGGCGATTACGAAATGGGAGAACACCACGCCCGACTTAACGCTACATCAACGGCTAGGGAACATGCGGACAGCCGACGCTTTGTCGGATACAAAAATCTCACTATCCTCTATCGTCTCCAAGGAAGACTCGCCGCCGCCTTTGAAGCACTCCGAGAAGGCATACCAGCGGGGGAAGACTATCACAGTCCCGAAGAAGCCAAAATCGACTTCGCTCACCAAGCCGAACTGCTTTGCCTGCTTACCAGTCGAGAATCGGAACTGCCGAAACTGCTCCAAACGCTGAACTGCCCCGAAGGAATACCGGAAATCCCCCCTCGCGAAGAGAATGCGGCTTTACACCACGACCGAACCATCATCCGAGCCCTTCGGGCGACCGCACGCAAAGACTTCGACGAAGCCGAAGCAATCCTGTCCGAAGAAGAACGATTCCTACTCCTACACGACAACCTCGACAGATGGTTTCCCACACGCATACAACGAATCGCAACACTACTACTCGCCAACGAAAACAATGAACACTCCTACACCAACACCGACCAACTCGCAGAAGAACTACGGCAACGAGCAAGCAAAGCATGCCAATGGTCTGCCATCCAATCTCTCGACGCAATGCTCCATCGAAAAGTCCGACTCAATCCGCTAGGCATTCCCTTTCCCATCGACATCGGACCCTACGCCACCGAAGGAACACCTGTGTCAAAAGCACAAATCCAACTCGTCCTACCGCTCCTCGAAAAAGCCGACGAACCGCCAAAGACCGAAGAGAAAGAAAAATCACCACTCGAAACTGAAATCGCCTCTTGGTACGCCGCCCTAGAACCACTCTGGGAAGAAGCCGGAACACACGAAGAAGAACAACCAGATACCCCCTTTCCCAAAGCAGACGAACTGGCAAAAGCAGAACAAGAACTGTACGATAAAATCACCAGTCTCTCTCCAGAGACTCTCTCCGAAGAGGAACTGATGGAAGCGTTGCAATCGCTGTTGCCTTTGCGGATGCTCCATGCACCAGCAAATATCGAAGAAGTATGGAAATGGGTAAAACGGATGGTCGCCCCGTTTCCTGATCGAGGTCGTCCGCTTGCCGGTCTTGCGTTTTACGGATTCATGTTTCGTGAAAAGGCAACTGCCGCAGAAGTCGAACCGGCAACGCTCGGTCTGCCGGAATCGGCGGAATTGGAAAAATGGATTACCGAGGCATTTGAAAGGGAGCCGAACCGGTCAGGCATTGCAACGACTGCTGGGATGATTTTTCAGTCTCACGGTAACAATCGGGAGGCGCAGCGGTATTTTTCGCGGGCGGCGCAGATAGACCGATTGAATGAAGTGGCGGTAACATCTCTTGCGCAACTTTACGAAGAGGCGGAGCGTCCGAAGGATGCGTTGGCGGCGATTGAGTTGTACACTCGTGCTGGCGGTCGTCATCCGGGCTTGCTTTGGCAGGCGATGCAGATAGCGTTTCGTAGTGAAATGCCGCTGGAGTTTTTGTCTTACTATTCGGCTTTTACGGAGTTGAGTTCTTCCAATGTGATGCTTGATGCTCAACGGGTGGCGGCGTTGTGTCAGTTGGAGCGGTGGGCGGAGGCGTTGACGGCATTGGACGCGTTGGACAAGGAATTGGAGGTGCCGGGTCGGGATAGGATTTTTGTTCGTGCGTTGTGTCAAGCGGAACTGGGTGAGTCTTCGTGGAAGGCGGTGGTCGATGCTGGCTTGTCGCATGTTGAGGGTGAAATCGAGGGTTTGTTGGGTGGTGTGTTTGATCCGAGTGAAAGACTTTGGCAGCATTTGCGGAAGGATTCAGGTGATCGGTTATCGGCGTTTGAGCAATTTTTGTTTGAGCGGTGCTTGGTTCCTGATGAATACTTTTCTCCGTCTGACGAAGGCGAAGAGGATGAGGCGGATTTACCGGTGCGTAAGGTGTATCGTTGTTATTTGAGGCAGCCGTTGGTTTCTGAAGTTCCGTCGTATAGTGGTTGGTTTCGTGGAGCGTTGGAGGAAGAGTGTTACTTTGCGAATTGGATTGTGGCGGCGGACAGTTCGGAGGAGTCGGTTGCCTTGGCATTGGAGGCGCAGTCTCGTTGCTATCCGTTGTCGGCGGAGTTGTCGGAGTGCGAGGAATTGGATTCCGTCTATTACTCTAAAGATTCGCGGGTTGTTATCCAAGGCGGACGGTTGCATCCTGATGAAGAGGAGCAGGCGTGAGGCTTTTCCCAGAAACTAATGGGAACCTCTAATAAGACAAAACTTCTTTGCGGTGAAAAAAGTTTTAACCGCAAAGGGCGCAAAGTCCAATTTCATGCCGTTCCGAGTATAACATGTCATTTTTTTTCACGAGAGCCTCACGGTTGCGGTTCTGACATCAATCCGCCAAATTTTCGTTTTCGCTGCGCAAAGTTTTGTAAGGCTTGATCGAACAAGGCAACATCGAAGTCGGGCCAACATTTTTCTGTTACCCAAATTTCAGCGTAACTCAACTGCCATAAAAGGTAGTTACTCAACCGCAGTTCCCCTGCTGTGCGAATCAACAGGTCAGGATCGCTCATTCCTGCTGTGTAAAGATGTTCTGAAATACATTGTTCATCAATCTGACCAAGAGGAATTTTTTCTTCGACAATTTTTTTGACGGCATCGACAATTTCAGCGCGTGAACCGTAATTCACAGCCAAACAAAGATGGAGTCCTTCGCAGTTTTTTGTGATTGTCATCGATTCCTCCATTTCGGCGAGAATATCGTCAGGAATGTCGTTGCGCCGTCCGATCACGGAAAATCGAATGTCGTTTTTGAGGAGGTTTATGCGTTCCTTCTTCAAGTATTCTCGAAAGAGGCTCATTAAGAGATTGAGTTCCGATTGCGGACGTTTCCAATTTTCGCTGGAAAAGCAGTAGAGGGTGAGTTGTTCGAATTTTCTTCGGACGCATTCTTCAACAATTTCCCGCACTCTGACCGCTCCGGCTTGGTGTCCCTCGCGTCGAGGAAGTCCCTGCCGGTTCGCCCAGCGTCCGTTACCGTCCATTATGATTGCAATGTGCATGGGAAGGAGTTAGAAGTGCGAGTTTCCCCTCTAATTCCCAACTTCTAACTCCTTAAGAATATACCATTTTTTCGGTAATTTGGGTGTTCCCTCGTTGTGTAGGCATTTTACTCACAGAACGTGTTGCCATTATTGGTTTACAAATTTCCCCCTAAAAAACAGACCCAAATATAAGCAGTTACAGGGCTGGCGGGAAAAAAGTTCACAGAGCCCGGAGCGGACGCTCCGGCACCCAACGTTAGACTCCCGCAGCTTCCGCTGCGGGCTCTGTTTGTTCTTTGATAATTTTTACCCGCCGGGGCTGTAAAAATTGTGCCGTTGAATGACATACCGGAAAAATGCAAAAATGATTTTTAGAGATGTCCCGAATACATCGCTGCCCGACGGCAGTAGGCGTGCAAGTTTGTTCAACACTGGTAGGTTGCCGACCGCCGGGCGGCAACGTGCGGTAGTCCGCACTGGAACCGTGAGTCGTTTGGTTGTTCTCTGTCGGCTATCGCCGACGCAACCGCCCGGCGGTCGGTTGCCTACCTTTGCCGCCAAAAGCAAATCTTGCACATCTACTGTGCCCGACGGCACAACAGTTGAAATTGAGCGGAAATGTCGGTATGTCCCAGCAATGCCGTACCGACAACGAACAGATTCGCACCAGCGTCGGCAACGGAGGCAATCGTGTCTTCGCCAATTCCGCCGTCCACCGAAAGCAATTTGTTTTCGTCAGCAACCTCTCTAATACGCCGAATTTTTTCCAGTGCAATCGGATCGAAACTCTGTCCGCCAAAGCCGGGCATCACACTCATCGTTAATATCAAATCGCAGTCATTGACAAACGGCAACAGTGTTTCGACCGGTGTCGGCGGATTGGAAACCAAGCCGGGAACCGCCCCAAGTTTCCGAATCGTATCGAACAGCGGGC
>Ga0099364_10008351_pt1 | contig 14587 bp, 11 predicted proteins | sample TergutTh196P3_FD_73070 | JGI IMG/M metagenome (GOLD analysis project Ga0099364, IMG submission 73070) | Microcerotermes parvus P3 segment gut microbial communities from Pointe-Noire, Republic of the Congo - Th196 P3 | ecosystem: Host-associated > Arthropoda: Insects > Digestive system > Gut ... | reverse complement strand
TCGCCTACAACCAGGCCGTGCGTGACCTGCTTTTCGGCAAGGGTTCGGCGCGGGCAGACGATGGCTCCGTCGTCACCATCCAGGCGCTCGGCGGCACGGGGGCGCTGAAGGTCGGCGCTGATTGCCTGAAAAAGTTCCTGCCGCAAGCCACGCTCTATATCAGCGATCCTTCCTGGGAAAACCATCGCGCGTTGTTCGAGGCGACCGGCTTTTCGGTCGAAACCTATCCCTACTACGATCCGGCTACGCGCGGCGTCGATTTCGCCGCCATGAAACAGAAGCTCAACGCCCTGCCGTCACAGTCCATCGTGCTGCTGCATGCCTGCTGCCACAACCCGACCGGGGCCGATCTCATCGGCAGCCAGTGGCAGGAAGTCGCCGCGATCTGCAAGGATAGGAATCTCGTGCCTTTCCTCGACATGGCCTATCAGGGCTTTGCCGACAGCATAGAGGAAGATACCGCCGCCGTGCGCGCCTTCGTGGATGTCGGGGTGCAGTTTTTCGTTTCTTCCTCGTTTTCCAAGAATTTTTCCCTGTACGGCGAGCGGGTGGGGGCGCTGTCCATCATCACCGCGAGCAAGGAAGAAGCGGGGCGGGTCGGCTCCCAGGTCAAGCGCCTCATCCGCACCAACTATTCCAACCCGCCCACGCACGGCGGCGCAATCGTGGCCGCCGTCCTCGGCAGTCCGGAACTGAGGGCGATCTGGGAAGAAGAACTCGCCGGGATGAAGAACCGCATCCGCGACATGCGCACGGGGCTTGCGAACGCGCTCAAGGCCGAAGGCGTGGCGAAAGATTTCTCCTTCATTGCCAAGCAGCGCGGCATGTTCTCCTTCACGGGACTGACGAAGGAGCAGGTCGAACGGCTCCAGGTCGAGTTCGGCATTTACGCCGTCTCTTCCGGGCGCATCAACGTTGCGGCCCTGAACGACAAGAACCTGCCCGTGGTGGCGAAGGCGATTGCGGCGGTGCTGTGAGCCGGTAGGCGCGAATCCGCTATTGGGCAAGCGTATGGACAAATGACGAGCGGAATGTCCTTTGACATTCCGCTTTTTGATTGACATGCGTGTGACGATTCATGATAATAGGATTATTGAGAGAGGGGAAAGCTTTTGACCGGCTATCCCTTGTAGCGCCCTTCCAAGGAAAAACCTCATGAAACAACAGCATCGCCTCCTATTTCTTGCCCTTTTGGCATTTCCGGGTATTGCTCATGCGTATATCGACCCTGGTACCGGGAGTCTCCTGTTGCAGGGACTCATCGCTGCCTTGGCTTCCGTCCTGATTTTCTGGCGCAACCTCCGTATGAGCATTATCGGTTTCTTCCGTGGCAAAAAACGGGAAGAAACACCTGCCGCCTCTTTATCAGGAGAAATACCAGAGGAAAATTCCGACCAGAACGGTTCCGGCCATCAAGGTTGAAAAAAATGTCCAGCACGGAATTCCCTTCACAAGAGGGGCAGGTTGACTGTTTTCAGAAAAAAATGGCATCACCTGCTTGGACATTGCCTCTGGCAATGCTGGCTCCGGTTATCTTTATCTGGAGCAAAAACTGGTTTATGTATTCTTTCCAAGAGCTTTCTGTCTCTTTTTTGGTATTGTTCTTGATATGTTTAATTGTTTTTGCGGCAGGAAGATTCATTTATCCGTTGATTGAAAAAAGGATAAAAGGAAGGCTCAAGTATTTGTACTATTTAATGCTTTGCATGTTTTTTTTGGGGGCATTTCTGGCTCTCCTTGAACTCCCTTTACGGTCTTTTTTTGCGCCTGAATATTTTCGATGGAAGCTTATTTCAGTTTTCTTTATCACGGTTGTTTTTTTATATTTTATTGTGATAAAGCTCGGGTTTGGACCTGTCAATTTCTTTCTTTTATTTTGGTTGTTTTTGTCGGTTGGAGCATGCCTTTATAGCGTTATCTCAAGCACTCTTAGGGGAGTGAAGTTAGATGATAATGAGCATATCGTACTCAAGGATCGACCTAATATATATTTTTTTCTTCTGGAGTCGTACCATGACTTGAGAACCATGCATAAGACTTATGGGATTGATGTCGAGCCATTGCGGTCTGGGCTCTTATTTCGTGATTTTGTTGTTTATGAAAACGTATACTCTAGCTCTCCTGCTACATTGGGATCCATGGCAGATATTTTCGGGATGCGATTGAATGCTGTTCGAGAGATGGGGAATAGTGATATTGACCCAGGCGGAAGGAAATTGATTGGCGGTGGTCCAGGTAACCAGGTATATCGTATACTCAAGGAAAATGATTATCATGTCGTTTATCTTACCTCTGAGAAGCCATTTTATTATTTTTACACAAAAGAAAAATATCTTGACGAGACTGACGTTGATTTTGGGTTTGATGTTGATTTTGGGTTTGCTCGCAGATTGAAGGCTTTGTTGAGACCTTTTCATGAATTGTCACCTTCTTATATCAGTTCCATTAGCAGAGATGCTCGCAGACGTGTGAAACAAATCAACAGCGGCGCATCTGGTAATATTCTGCCAAAATTCCGTGATAATAAATTGATTGACAATATTAGTATAGTCATGAAAGAATCAGAAAACAAAAAGCCGTTTTTTATTGGATTCAAATCTGGTGCAAGACATACACCTTCAGTTTCAAGCTATACATGGAAGCAAAAAAATGAATGGGTTTCCAGCGAAAAATACCAGGAAAGTGTCAGAAAAGGGAATTTGGAACTCTTTGAAATTGTTGACTTTATTATTGAAAAAGATCCCTCGGCGGTCGTCGTTCTCCTGGGCGATCATGGGTCTTGGCGTTTGCGAAATATCTGGAAGGACGCAGCTCATAGGGATGCTGCAAGCCTTGATGCGTTCCTGAAACAGCATGGCGAAAGCCTCGATACCCTTGCCAGCGATATTTTCGGAACGTTTATGGCGGTCAGAATGCCGGGAAAGGGCGATATTTCCAACGGACTGCCCATGAGTCACGTCAATCTTTTCCGGCACATTTTCGCGGCGCTGGCTGCCAACCCGGATGCAGGTCGTGTCATTCTGGAACGTAGGGTTTTATCCGAATCCGGCCAAAATCTAGTGGGTTTCACGCTCGTCAAGGATGGTGTCGTCCAACATCCGGTGAAACCATGATCCGTAATATTCCGAGGCATTCCGAAGTATGACGATAACGATTGATTCCGCCCCTTCCTCCGTCAGATCCCCTGGTTCTTTCCGTGATCCCTCCGGAGTTGTGTATCTCACGGAAGATCGTGTCCTTCGGACGATTCAGCCTGTTTTTGCCGAGCATTGGAATTTTGCGGAAAAATCCGGGTTTTTTACCGAAGCCGTCCAACAAGGCAAACTGTTACCCTTTGCCGAAATTGATCCGCTGGAGGGAAGCTGGAAAACGCTGGAAGTCGAGCGGCTGCCGTTCATCTCCTATCCCTATGAATGGAGTTTCGGCCAACTGAAGGACGCAGCCCTGCTCACGCTCGATCTCATGCAACTGGCGATGAAGCACGGTCTCGTTCTCAAGGACGCGAGCGCCTACAACGTCCAGTTTTACAACGGAAAACCCGTTTTCATCGACCATCTTTCCTTCGAGACGCGCCGCGCCGGGGAGCCTTGGGCCGCTTATCTCCAGTTTTGCAAGCATTTTCTCGCTCCGCTGGCGCTCATGTGCTACCGGGATGTGCGCTGCGGAAAAATGCTTTCTCTCTGGGTGGATGGCTTGCCGCTGGATATGGCCTCTTCCCTGCTGCCCTGGAAAACCCGGCTTATTCCTCTCCTGCAACTCCACCTCCACACCCATGCGAGAATGCAGCAACGCCATGCCGATGCGCGCGAGGCGGCTGGCAGGATCAAGCAGGTCGCGCTCAGCGAAAACGCTGTTCCGAGATTGTGCGAAACCCTGCGCATGGCCATTGAAAACATGCAACTGCCGGCCTTCAAGACGCAGTGGGGCGATTACTACAGCGATACCAACTACAGCCGTGAAGGGGCCGAAGAAAAAGCCCGACTTCTCCGTCAGGCAGCAGCCTCCCGTCCCGGCGCGCTTGCGCTCGACCTTGGGGCGAATACCGGCCACTACAGCCGGATACTGGCCGAACACTTTCGCGCCGTCGTTGCTTCGGACATGGATTATCTGGCGGTCGAGAAGATGTATACCGCCCTCAAACAGGAAGGAAACCGCGCCATTCTCCCCCTTGTGCTGGATCTGACCAATCCGTCGCCCGGCATCGGTTGGGCCTGCGAGGAGCGGGAATCCTTTCGGGATCGTGGCAAGGCCAATTTTCTCTGCGCCCTGGCGCTCATTCACCATCTCGTGCAGGGCGCGGGCATCCCTCTCGAAAAGGTGGCCTGCTGCTTTGCCGCCCTTCTCAGACAGGGCGGAACCCTCGTTCTGGAGTTCGTTCCCTGGGAAGATTCACAGGTGCAACGGCTCATGGCCGCGCGGCAAAACGTTTTTCCGGATTACACGCTGGAGGGCTGCATCGCGGCTTTCCAGGAAGCGCATTTTACCCTCCAGGAACAATTCAGCCTCACCGGCAGCCTTCGGACGTTGCTCGTCTTTACGCGAGCGTGAATGGGATGAGACCTTTTTTTATTATTAACCCGGCAATCAATAATAAGATAGAAGATGTAGGTTGGGGTGAGCGTAGAGAACCCCAACGTTTGGCGGAAGATAACCATAAGAGATACAGATGCGTGTAGCGGGCATGTGGTAGACTCTCTCGCTGAAGAATGGCAGCAGTGTTGGGGTTCGCTCCGCTCACCCCAACCTACGTGGGCTATCATGGTGGTAACGGGGGACTCAAAAATGCTTCAAGAATACACTGCCGTCATCAAGCAAGACGAAGGCGCGTGGATCGGTTGGATTGAAGAAGTGCCTGGCGTAAATTGCCAGGAAACTACGCGCGAAGCTCTGTTGGCATCTTTGCGCATAACGCTCACCGAAGCTCTTGAGTTCAATCGCGCTGAGGCCCGTGATGCCGCAGGCAAGGGCTACGAAGAGTTGCTCATCGCCGTATGAAACGGCGCGATCTTGTTGCGCACCTTCAGACTCATGGCTGCAAGCTACTCCGCGAAGGTGCTAGCCACTCGTGGTGGGGGCATGCAGAGTCTGGCAAGCGCAGTGCCGTTCCGCGACACACCGAAATCAACAACCATCTCACCCGCAAAATTTGCCGGGACCTTGGGATTCTTGAACCAGCGTAGTTCTAACTTTGCGCTCAAGCAGACCCGCCTGTCGGCGGGCTGCTTACCTTGTACGTCAGGCGGGAGATAACCGTATGAAGCAAGAAGGATGGGGTGATCGTTTCCAGAAAAAAATGGCATCCCCTGCCTGGACGTTACCTCTGGCAATATTGGCTCCAGTTATCTTCATGTGGAGCAAGAATTGGTTTATGTATAATTTTAATGAGATTTCTATATCGCTCTTGGCATTGTTTTTGGTGTGTTCACTTGTTTATGTAACAGGAAAATTTATTTATTCATTGCTTAAAAGCAAGATAAAAGAAAAACTTAGGTTTTTATGGCACGTCGTGTTTTGTATGTTGTTTATTGGCGTGTTGTTGCTTTTTCTCGAACTCTCTCTGCGTAAGGTTTTTGCACCCGAATATTTTTGGTTTGGAACTATTTCAGTTTATTGTATTGCGGTATTGTTTTTATGCTTTCTTACAACGAAACGTGGTTTCGGGCTCATCAATGTCTTTCTTTTGTTTTGGCTGCTTCTGTCGACTGGAACGGGGCTTTATGGCGCTATTCCGGCTGCGCTTGATGGAAACGCATTGGATGAGAGCGAACATATCGAACTCAAGGAACGTCCCAATATCTACCTTTTTCTCCTGGAATCGTACCATGACTTGAAAACCATGAATAAGGTATATGGGATTGATGTCGAGCCACTGCAATCCTGGCTTTCATCTCGTGACTTTTTAATCTATGAAAATGTATACTCAAATACGCATGCTACCTTGCTTTCCATGACAAATATTTTAGGAATGCGACTAAATGTTGCTCAAGGGATGGGAAACAATGATATTGAACCAAAGGGAAGAAAATTGATTGGTGGCGGCACAGGCAATCAGGTCTACCGAATTCTCAAGGAAAACGGCTACCATACTGTTTATCTTACCAGTGACACTGAGAATCCATTCTATTATTTTCATCCTCAGGGAAAATATCTTGATGAGACGGATATTGATTTCGGGCCTGCTCCAGGATTGAGACCCTTGTATGATGGAGTATTTCCATTTTTGAATCGCGCTTATAATGGATATAGAGCGCTAAAAAAAGACGAACACGGAAGGGTCAATAGTCTTCAGCCGAAATTCCGTAACAAGTTGATTGATAATATTCGTATGATTATGGAAGAAAATAAAAAGCCATTGTTTATCGGATTCAAGTCGGGAGCGATACATACGCCTACCGATTCAACCTATACATGGAAACAAAGAAATGAATGGGTTTCCAGTGGAAAATACCAGGGAAGAGTCGAAGAGGGGAATCGGGAACTCTTTGAAATCGTTGACCTCATTACTGAAAAGGACCCCTCGGCAGTCATCGTTCTCTTGGGCGATCATGGAGCTTGGCGTCTACAGGGCATCTGGAAGGACGCAACCTACGGGGATGCCGCAAGCCTCGATGCGCTCCTGAAGCAACATGGCGAAAGTCTAGATACCTTTGCCAGCGATGTTTACGGAACGTTTCTGGCGATCCGGATGCCGGAGAAGGGCGATATTTCCAACGGACTGCCCGTGAGTCACGTCAATCTTTTCCGGCACATTTTCGCGGCGGCCAGCCCGGAGACGAGCCGCGCCATCCTGGCACGCAGGGCGCCATCCGAATCGGGCCGGGATCTATTGGGTTTCATGCTCGTCAAGGATGGTGTCGTCCAGCATCCGGTGAAACCATGACCTGAATGGATGTGACGGCAGGACGGGATAACCGGCTGTGCGGTTATCCCGTTTTCTTCTTCAGTCCCTGGTTGTTTCGACCTGCTGCAACGGTTCAACGGCAATCACTGTTGCCGATTTGGGTTTGCGGCCACGGCGGACGGGTTCTTCCGGCGCGCCGGTGCCGAATTGCGCTTTTTTCTCCGAACTGGTCTCGATCATGACGAGTCCTGATTCTTCCGGGAGACCGACGAAAAGATCGCCCGTTGTGGGGGCGGTTTTTTTCTCGGGCGCGGTCTTCGCTTCAGCTTCAGCTTTCGCTGCCGTTTCCGCCTCCGGAGCGGTGACGGCTGCCGTCACGATGACGGGCGTGATGGTGGCCGGAGCCTCGATTACTGCGTCGTTTTCCTGGATCAGGGGCAGAGAGACCGGCTCGTCGGGGGCAGGTTCCTGAGCAAAGGCCGGCCATGGAAAGAGCGTTTCGGGCAGGGAGGACGGCTCGTCGCGGGTGTGCTCCCGTTGCAGCGCCGCCGCAGGCATCGAGGCGGTTGCGGGCTGAGGCGCGAGCGGTTGGTTGAGGGCAACGGGAAGCGTGTCCAGTGAGGGAGCCGGCGTCTCGGAGGGGGCGTCGAAAGGCTGGCCCGGCACGACGGGCAGGGACTCTTTCGGCGTGGTGACCTCCGGGGATTCCGGCGGGGTATCTCCGGCCTCGGCTGATCGCCCACGGCGGCTGCCACGACTGCGGCGGCGGCGCTTTTCGGGCGAAGGATCGGCATTGGCGGCAGGAGTATCGGACTCATCAGACGTTGTGGCCGCGACCTGCGCTTGCGCGGCAGCCTGTTCGATTCCGATGGATTCCACGATGTCCGGGCGTTGTGACACGGGCGCGTGGGATTCCAGCGCGGCAGGCTGGTCAGCCTGGGTGGTGGCCGAAACTTTTGTAGCTTCCTCGTCGACGACTTTGTCACGGCGGCGGCGACGGTTGGCGTTGGGTTTCGCGTTGTCGGCTGCGGGTGCGCGCGCAGCTGCTTCGGGACGTTCCTGCCGTTCTCCCTGCGCTTTGGCTTGGCGTTGCGGTTTTTCCAGCGCGGAAGAGGGGGCGCTTTTCTCGGTGCGGGCGGTGCGGCTGCTTTCCCGTTCGCTGCGCGGTCCCCGTTCGCTACGGGCGCTGCCGTTGCTGCGGCGCTCGCTTCCCCGTTCGCTGTTGCGGTTGCTGCGTTGTTCACCGCGAGGACGGGATTCGCGGGGTGCGGGAACGGCGGTTTCCTTTTCCTCTTTCTCGTGGTGCTCCCCGGTAGACAGGCTGCCGAGCCAGTGCATGAAGCGCGCAAAAAGTCCCGGAGTCTGCGCGACGCCTCCGACAGGGGGCATTTCGGGCGTGGGTTGCGAGGGGGGAATATACTTGACGGCGGCTTCCTGCCGTGTGGCCTTGTCGCCGTTGCGATGGCTGCTGGAAGGAATTTCTTCGTCAGGTTGCTGAACGAGCTGATAGCTGACAGTGAGTTTGTCGTCCTGGTTGAGTTGCTCGTGCCGCAGGCGCGTGATTTCGTGCGCCGGGGTCTCCATGTGACGATTGGGCACGATGATGAGTTGAATCTTGTGACGCAGTTCGATCCTGGCGATGTCGACCCGCTTTTCGTTGAGCAGGAAAGTGGCAACGTCGACCGGCGCTTGCAGGTACACGGCGCCGGTGTTTTCTTTCATCGCCTCTTCTTCAATGATGCGCAGAATGTGCAGGGCAGATGATTCGGTGCCGCGAATGTGGCCCGTCCCGGTGCAGCGCGGACAGGTGATATAGCTGGTTTCGGCCAGAGTGGGGCGCAGGCGCTGACGGGAGAGTTCGAGCAGGCCGAAGCGGCTGATCTTGCTGGTCTGAACACGGGCCCGATCGTAGCGCAGGGCATCGCGCAGGCGGTTTTCGACTTCGCGCTGGCTCCTGGCGGATTCCATGTCGATGAAGTCGATGACGATGAGTCCGCCCAGGTCGCGCAGCCGGAGCTGTCGGGCGATTTCGTCGGCGGCTTCGAGGTTGGTGCGCAGGGCCGTCTCTTCGATGTCCGAACCCTTGGTGGCGCGCCCCGAATTGACGTCGATGGCCACAAGCGCCTCGCTGTGGTCGATGACGACTGCGCCGCCCGAGGGAAGGGAGACCTGACGGGAGTAGGCCGACTCGATCTGGTGCTCGATCTGGAAGCGTGAGAAGAGCGGAACGTCATCGGTGTAGCGTTTGATTCGGTTGACGTTGCCCGGCATGACGTGGCTCATGAACTGGCGTGCCTGCTCATGGATGTCGTCGGTGTCGATGAGGATTTCGCCGATATCGGGCTGGAAGTAGTCGCGGATGGTGCGGATGACGAGGCTGCCTTCCTGGTAGATGAGGAATGCGCCGCTCTGTTCGCGCGCCGCGCCTTCGATGGCCGTCCAGAGTTGCAGCAGGTAGCTGAGATCCCATTGCAGTTCTTCGAGACCTCGGCCTATGGCGGCTGTACGCGCAATGAAGCTCATGCCCTGCGGCACTTCGATCTGATCCGTGATTTCGCGCAGTTCGGCGCGTCCTTCGCCTTCGATCCGACGCGAGATGCCGCCGCCGTGCGGATTGTTCGGCATCAGAACGAGATAGCGGCCCGCCAGCGAGATGAAGGTGGTGAGCGCCGCGCCCTTCTTGTCGCCGCGTTCGTCCTTTTGAACCTGGACGATCAGTTCCTGGCCTTCGCGCAAGACTTCGCGGATGCCCTTGCGGGGATCTGCGCCGGGTTTGAAATAGGAACGGGAAATTTCCTTGAAAGGCAGAAAACCGTACCGAAAACCATACTGCTCCGAGCCGTAGTCGACGAAGGCGGCTTCGAGGCTGGGTTCGATGTGGGTGATGGTTGCCTTGTAGATGTTTCCTTTGCGTTCTTCCTTGTTGGCCGATTCGATATCGAGGTCGATCAGTTTTTGGCCGTCTACGATTGCGACGCGTAACTCCTCGGCCTGCGTCGCGTTGAAAAGCATGCGCTTCATTCTGGGTCGTTCTCCCGCGTCAGTGCACACGGGCAGGGACGACCGGCGCGCGCCATCGCGCTGATCCGGGGTTCAGGAGCGGTTATGTCGGGCTGCTTTCATCCGGTGGAGCTTATCCTGTGATGGGTTGGCTGGTCGTGTTCTTCACTTGTTTCTGCCTCGGCTTTGGGCGCGGGCAGGAACATTTGATCCTGCGGTTTTGCGTACTGCGCGTTATGTATCCAGCCGCGTGGGCTGAACGGGTGTGTCGAAAAAAGGTCGTTGCGCTATCATTACCACCCTTCAGGGCGCGTGACAGCGCATGCGGCAGATCGGGAGCGCACGGGGCGGTTCAAGCGTCGTCACTCTCCATCACCTCCTGGCGCATGGCGTGTCGACTACAAACGATCTCAAGCCGGGCGGATTATATTCAGGATGATGCTTCAAAGCAAAGTAAACGTTGTCAGACACGAATGGATTGATGAATCCTCTGCCGGACAACGCATCGACAATTATCTCTTACGTGTTGCGAAAGGCGTGCCGAAGAGCCACATTTACCGCATTTTGCGCGGTGGCGAGGTGCGGGTGAATGGTCGGCGGGTGTCGCAAATTTACCGCCTCGCCGTCGGCGACGAGGTACGGATTCCGCCGTTGAGGCTGGCCAGTCCATCCGTATCCTCCTTGTACACACCTGTGGGAAAGCCCTTGCCCGTGGTGTTCGAGGACGAATTTTTCCTGGTGGTGAACAAACCTTCCGGGCGTGCCGTGCATGGAGGTAGCGGCATCAGTTTCGGTGTGATCGAACAGTTACGCGCCCAGCGGCCTGAATTGAGGATGTTGGAACTTGTGCACCGGCTCGATCGTGGAACGTCCGGCCTGTTGATCGTGGCAAAGAAGCGTTCGGCGCTGACCGCGTTGCAGGACATGATGCGCGCGGGGTTGGTGGAGAAGCGTTATTTCGGTCTCGTCGCTGGTCGATGGCCGAATCTGCTGCAACACGTGCGCGCGCCGTTGCTCAAGTATCTCACCGAAGCGGGGGAACGCCGCGTCAAGGTGAGCAAGTTGGGCAAACAGGCGCACAGCATCGTGCACCTGATCAAACGCTGGAAACGGTTCAGTCTGCTCGAAGTCGAGTTGAAAACGGGGCGCACCCATCAGATACGGGTGCATCTTTCCCATCTCGGTTTTCCGCTCGTGGGCGACGACAGGTACGGAAATTTCGTGCTCAACAAGATGCTCATGGGCGATGGGTTACACCGGATATTCCTGCATGCCGCGAAACTCGCCTTTGTCCATCCAATGAAAGGCGAACAGTTGGTGTTTGAAGCGCCGCTGTCAGAGGAATTGCTGGGTTTTGTCGCGCGGCTCGATGAATGGGAGACCGAGAAATGAATGATCGCGGCAACAATCTCATCAACATCGTCGCCACGGAGGGGCAGGAACTTATAGCGCCCTACGGTCTTCCGAACCCAGCGGCGAAAACGGTTGCCAGCGGCGCGAATGATTTTGCCTTTCGGTTGAGCGCGGCGCTTGCAGAAGAAGTTGGCGATGAAAATTTTGTTTGCTCTCCTTATTCCGTATGGATGCCTCTTGCGGCTTTGATCAACGCGATGGATGCGCGAGCAAGGCACGCGCTTTTAGCGGCGTTGAGCGCCTCGGGGGTAAGCAGTGCGGACATCAATACCGCAGCTTCGCGTATGCTGTATGATTTAACAAATGCCAGCTCTAAACAATTTGCCGATGACCCGCTTTTAGAGGGCATGGAATCATGTTACGACCCGCTTAAAATCGCCAACGCAATTTTCGTTGATAAGAGTGTGACGCTAAAAAAGGATTTTGCGCAAACGTTTATGGATTTCTACCGAGGGAATGCGATAAACGTGGACTTCACTTCCAAAGATGCTGTAGATGCCGTAAACAAATGGGCGAGTGAAAACACAGACGGTTTGATTACCGACATCGTGAGCGATTTTCCTCGGGATGCCGTTGCTACTATCGCCAATGCGATTTATTTTTCTGACAGATGGGATAGAGAGTTCGATCCAAAAGAAACAGCCGAAAATGTTTTTCATGCGCCGGAGGGCGATGTACCGGCATTTTATATGCTGCGCGAGATGTGGCGTCAAACCTATTACGAGGATGAAAAAATACAAGCCCTGCCGTTGCAGTTCAGTACGGGGGGCGGCCTGTACATTCTTCTTCCGAAGAATGGCAACGCGACAGGGTTGCTTTCAAAAATGACGAAAACATATTTCGACGAAATTCAGAAAAAATCTGTTCAGGCGAAGGGCAAGCTGCTATTGCCGCGTTTTTCCATTGAAAGTAGTCTGATGTCGCTCTCGGTTGTGCTGGGTGCACTGGGTGTTCCGTTGTTTGATGGAAGTATCGTTTCGCTATCGGACGGGCTGATAGAAGAAGATTTCCCTGTATGGTTTTCCGACGCGATACAAAAAGCGGTGATTCGGGTTGATGAAAAGGGTACAACGGCTGCCGCAGTGACGGTTATTGCGCTTTGCGGAGCAGCCATGATGCCCGACCCCACAGAAACGTTTGAAATGATTTGCGATAAGCCGTTTGTGTTTATCTTGTATGGAAATACGTGTGATGGCGGCAGTCAGGTACTGTTTACCGGCATAGTGAACCGCCCTGGCGAGTCTGGATAATAGAATCGTCATCCTGGGGGGCGAAATGAACGAAGAGATGCCGATTTCGTTTCTGCGGGTGACGGATGACTCGGGCGCGGTCATTGCGCCGGAATGGCTTCTACGCGCCGAGTCCGTGCATCGTCAACTGCGCGACAAACTGCCGCCGGGTTTCGATGCCTGGCGGCAAATTCTGCAAACCGTTTTTGCCAATGGCGGGCGCATGACGCTGGCGATCGAGGGCGAAATGGTCAGGGGAGTCGCCTTGTGGCGCATCATCGAGAATACCTACGAAGGTCGTCGCCTGTACGTGGATGATCTGGTGGTCGATGTGGCTTGTCGCTCACAGGAGATCGGCAAGCGCCTCATCGGTTGGCTGGAGGATGAGGCGCGGGCGCGTTCCTGTGCAGTGCTGGCGCTGGACTCCGGCGTCATGCGCAGCGGGGCGCATCGGTTTTATTTTCGGGAAGGTTTTTCCATTGCGGGCTTCAGCTTTCGGAAAAATCTGGAATAGGACCGGGGTCAGGCCAGCAGCAAAAACAGCGTCGGGCGTTTGGCAAGCATGGGCGGCGGGGTTTTGCGCCAGTCGGCGATGGAAAGGGTGCGCAGGTATTCGTTGGCGGTGGCAAGTTCGCGTGCAACACACAGGCGGCTGGACGGCTGGCAGACGTGGAGCAGGGCGGCGAACAGGTGTTCGTTGCGATAGGGCGTCTCGATGAAGATTTGCGTGCGGGTGAGCCGCCGGGATTCGTCTTCGAGGGCGCGCAGACGACGGTCGCGGGCGTCCTTCGCGGACGGCAGGTAGCCGTGGAAAGCAAAATTCTGGCCGTTGAGGCCCGACCCCATCAGGCCGAGCAGAATGGACGACGGGCCGACCAGCGGGACGACGCGCACGCCGAGGGCGTGAGCGCGGGCGACGAGCCGCGCGCCGGGATCGGCGATGGCCGGACAACCGGCGTCCGACATCAGGCCGACGTTTTCGCCCTTGAGCGCCGGGGCAAGCAGGGCATCCAACTCGTGTTCGCTGCCCTCGATGGGCAACTCGCGGATGTCGGTATCGCGCAACGTGCCGGGAAAGTCGATGCGCTTCAGGTGGGCGCGGGCGGTGCGGGCGTTTTCGACCACGAAATGACGGATGTCGACGACACGGGACTGCACGGCGGCGGGCAGATAATCCGTCCAGGGCGCGTCTCCCAGGCCGGTAGGAATGAGCACGAGATCGCCATTGGTCGCGTCCGGCAATCTCATGGCAGTTCCACGCCTGCCGCGCGAAGCATGCGGGCAAGCGCGATCAGGGGCAGTCCGATGAGGGCGGTAGGATCGTCGCCCGAGAGCGCGTCGAGCAGCGCGATGCCCAATCCTTCGCATTTGGCGCTGCCCGCACAGTCGAGCGACGGTTCGCGTTCGAGGTAGCGGCGAATTTCAGGCTCACTCAGCAGACGGAAGCGTACGCGGGTGAGGACGTTTTCGCACTGTTCGCGTCCGTTGCGCCCGTCGATGAGGGCGACGGCGGTATGGAAGAGCACTTCCTGACCGCTCATGCGTTGCAGTTGGGCGACCGCGTTTTCGATCGAACCCGGTTTGCCGAAAATCTCTGCGCCGAGGGCGGCGACCTGATCGCTGCCGATGACGAGATTGCCAGGCCGCGACCGCGAGATATCACGCGCCTTGGCGAGCGCCAGCCGTTTGGCGAGATGTTCGGGGGCTTCGCCGTGCAGACGAGTTTCGTCGACCTGCGGACTCGATGTCTCGAAAGGCAACCCGAGGCGTTCGAGCAACTGGCGACGATAGATCGAGGTCGAGGCGAGAACGAGGTGGGGCAGGGAAGACGGGGGTACGGATGAGTGTGTGTTCATTGAGGTACAGCGAAATTGAAGTTTGATGTTTGGCGTGCCATCTCATTCAGCAACCCGATCGAAGATCCAGCCTGAAAAGCGAAAACGCGACGCTTCGTCTTTTCCGTTTTCCAGTTGCACCACTGAACCAGTGTCGGACAGCGGGCCTGAAACAACACGTACAGCCGTCTCCGAAACCGGCTGCAACAGCATTCGAACATCTTCCTCGGAGTGTGTACGGTATTCCACCCACAGTCGACCATCGGCCT
>Ga0099364_10008350_pt1 | contig 14588 bp, 9 predicted proteins | sample TergutTh196P3_FD_73070 | JGI IMG/M metagenome (GOLD analysis project Ga0099364, IMG submission 73070) | Microcerotermes parvus P3 segment gut microbial communities from Pointe-Noire, Republic of the Congo - Th196 P3 | ecosystem: Host-associated > Arthropoda: Insects > Digestive system > Gut ... | reverse complement strand
ACCTTGCGTATACCAATTTCCTTACGTCTACATTCGCTGTCGAACACCACTAATCCAAATACGCCCACTATAGAAATAAATATTGCAAGCAAACTGAAAAGGGTAATCAAGGAACTCAAAGATTTTTCCTTTTCATAGAGGCGCTGTAGAACGTCGTCATAAAAGCGGGCTTCTAAAAACGGGTGAAAATCAGGATACAATTCTACGAGCGTTGCCTTAACATGCGACATCACAGCGCGTTTGTTTGCTCCGGCGTTCAGCCTTATGTAATAACATTGGGGCTGGCTACCCCAATTTTCTGTTCCCCATACATAAAACGCCATCGGTTCAACTGCCAGACGAAAAGAAGCAAATTTAACATCGGGCATAAAACCTATAATTTCGGCGTCGCCTTGGATAGAATTGATGGTTGAACCAAGTTCCAAATCGTATTTTTGTTTTGCCGCCTGGTTGAAAATAAATGCGCCATGATTCGAGCCGGCGTCTTCACTGCGAAAATCGCGCCCCTCGCTAATTTCTATACCCGTGACCTTTAAAAAGGTGTAATGCACGGGGAGTACATGAAAATTTATAAACCCATCTTTGTGAGGTCGCCCCCATCCCATATATCTATCAGACCCCGATAATAAGTTATCGCCAAACGTTATCTCTTCAACTCCGGGAAACTCCATCAGCTTGCGAGTAAAATCATCGCGCATTCCTACGTTTACAACTATCAACTCGTCGCGGTCGAAGCCTAATGGCGAATTTAGCATGAAATGGTTTTGCAGGTACATGAACAACGCCCCTATTATTAGGGCAAAAGACGCCACAAATTGAATACCTATCAATGTGTTTCGTATCTTTTTGCCTTTTGGCGACAGTCCAAAACTACCTTTCAACACCATCGCTGGTTCAAATGAGGTCATATATAGCGATGGATACGCTCCGGCAAAAATACCGACAAGAAAAGCTACAATAGCCGTCCCGCCGACAATAATCGGTTTTGCAGAAAATGTCAAATCGGCGTTTATAAGCTCAACTAACGACGTGTTTTTAAATTGCAGAACTAACAGAAGTGCAATAATATACGACAACAGGCTGAAGAAAACCGCTTCTGCAATTATAGAAAGTCGTATAGTGCTCTGAAAAGCGCCCAGTACTCGTTGCGTATTGATGTTTTTGATGCGCATGGGCGTAAGCGCCGTAGTGAAATTTGTGAAGTTGATACCTGCAATGGCGATAATCACTATTGCAATTGCAAACAAAATAGACATCAACTGCTTACTTCCTTTAGGAGCATTGTCGTACATTGTGTCAGTTGCATAATATATTTCCGGTAGCGGCGTGAGGCGCATTTTAAGGGCTTCGGGCGCATCCCAGTCAAAATCTTCGCCCCAAACGAGCGCTCCGTCAAAAGTACGCTTGAAGTTATCAAACAGCATTGGTGCATTAGACGCTTGATTGACGCGAATATAAGTGTTGTAGTTATGATTTTGCCAACTTTCTCTATTTTCATGCGGCTGCATAGCGAAATATATGACGTTATTGACAATGGAATTTAACGGAAAATCGCGATATACCGCCCTTACCGTTTGAGGTCCCCAACCATTGTGATTTAATTGTTTGCCTACAGCCGGTTCGTTTTCAAAGTACTTGCGCGACATGCTCAACGGAATGATTATACTTCCCGGAGCTATCTGTTCTTCTACAGAGCCCTCCACAAAATCAAAGGTAAAAACATCAAAAAAACCGGGAGTTACAACCAATCCATTTTCGCGATATAAATTTCGGACGCCATCATTTTCTACCCAAAAAAAATGATTGCCTTCATTTGATTGCGCAATTGCGCCGGCAACAATATGCGGCGACGATTCGAAAAAACGCTCGGCATGTGGACGACTAATATAGACAGACCATTCCGAAGATTGCCTCCAGTTTGCCTCCACGCGAAAAATCTTGTCATAATCCTTGTGAAACCGGTCGAAACCGTAGTCGTGCTCCACCTGAATCATTATGACCATAAAGGCTGCAAAAGCAACCGAAAGCCCCAGTATATTAAGGGCTGCCGCCAACTTAAATCGGCGGATTACAGATACTAAATTTCTAATAATTGGTTTCATAATATTATTTTTTATTTTTAGATTTTCTAATTTTAAAGTTTTTGCAAAAATAAGAAAAAAGTCACAAACAAAACATTTTTTTGGGGAAAATTTGCTATTCTTCAAAATAAATATTACCTTTGCAAAAAAATATTTCGTGTCATGAAACCATTACCAATAGGGATGCAATGTTTTGCCGATTTGCGCAAGGGCGGCTATGTTTATGTAGACAAAACCAAGGATATACATCGCATGGTTAGCGTTGGGAAGACGTATTTTTTGTCTCGTCCGCGTCGTTTCGGCAAGTCGCTTCTTGTAAGTACTTTGGAAGATCTTTTTTCCGGAAACAAAGAACTTTTTGAGGGGCTGTATATTTACGATAAGATAGACTGGGAGGCGCATCCGGTCATCACTTTAGACTGGAGCAAAATCAAACGCGGCTCGGCGTTGGAATTGGAGAACTCGCTGCCAGTGCATTTGAAACACATGGCTGCGACTAATCAGATTTCTCTTACTCGTGAGTATGCTTCTGACCTTTTTGACGAACTTATCATTCGCTTGCGCGAAAAGACCGGCAAGCAGGTTGTGATTTTAATCGACGAGTACGACATGCCGATTTTAGACGCATTGCAAAAGCCCGATGTGTTAGAAGGTATACGCGATTTTCTGCAAAATTTTTACAAAATAATCAAGGCAAACGATAAAAATTTACGTTTTGTCTTTCTCACAGGCATTACCAAATTTGCAAAAGTGTCGATTTTTTCGGGATTGAATAATCCTGATGACATTACTTTAGATTGGGAATATTCGTCTATTTGTGGTTACACAAGGGAAGAGTTGGTTTCTTATTTTTCAGAACATATTGCAGCCTTTGCCCGTTCAGAAAAAGTTTCTGAAACGCAATTGGTAGAAACTATCAGGCGCTGGTACAACGGTTTTTCATGGGATGGGCAAAATTTTTTGTACAATCCCTACTCTACGTTAGTTTTGTTCAAAAAGAAAATATTTGCAAATTATTGGTTTTCTTCGGGATCGCCTACATTTTTGATTGACTTGCTCAAAGAGCGCAACGACGTCAAACTTTTTTTAGAACCAACGCAAATACAAATGTCGGGGTTTGACAGTTTCGAGCCGACAAAAATAGAAACAAAAGCATTTTTGTTCCAAAGCGGTTATCTTGCCGTAAAAAAGGTTGACAAAGGTCAAATCGGCAAAAAAATACTTTATACATTGGGTGTTCCAAACGAAGAAGTACGTGAAGCGCTTGCCATCCATTTAGTTTCTGAATACACGACATCTTTCGCGTCTGATACCGCTTTGATGCAAACGCGCATGCAGGAGCAACTTTTTGACGGCGATATAACATCATTCGAGCGCACAGTGAAGGAACTCTTCGCCGGTATACCCTACCAACTGCACATCCCGAAAGAAGCATACTACCATTCCATGTTACTGGTTTGGCTCAATATGCTGGGCTTCGAGGTAATGGCTGAAATACCGACAGACAAGGGTCGCATCGACGCCGTGTGGACGTATGAAGATCGCGTAGTGATTGCCGAAGTCAAATTTTCAAATAAAGGCACATGTGAGCGGCTGATAAAAGCGGCGTTCAAACAAATAAAAGACAATCAATATCATGAACGATATGCAGGAGACAACAAGCGAATAGCGTTACTGGCGGTTGCGTTTGCAGGGAAAAAAATCGTGTGCGAGATGGAGGAGTTAGTCTCATAATTTGCCTTGTGCAGATGAATAACCCTCATCTTTTAAAGACTCTATCCTAATTTTTACATCTGCATAATTCAGATGCGTAAATGTCTCCAATTCGGCTATTTTTTCGTTTTCCAACGCTTTTTCCAACCAATACAATGCCGCATTTCGATTTTTTTCCATGCCTACCCCATTTCTATAAGCCATCCCTAAATCAACTTGCGCCACAACTGACCCTTGTTCCGCTGCTTTTTGTAACCAATACGTTGCCTGTGTTAAATCTTTGGTTACACCAATACCACCAACATAACAATACGCCAATTTTTCCATTTATTTGAGACACGACCGGCGCTTCTACGTTTTTTTTGTTTTGACCATTAGTCCTGTGCCTGTTTTATGTTTTGCATTTACATCCCAAAGATTTAGCGCCATGCATAACGGAAAAGTTATCAGATAGTACAATGGAAGAAATATAAAAAATATTTTTGAAACATTAAGCATTTGCAACGGCAGTTTCATTGACAGTAGCCATGATATTTGTCCGGGATGTCCGTAGGTATATCGGACGTCAATTTCCTCAAAGCCGGCAGTAGACAGCTTACTGCATAATTCATCTGCGTTGTAGCCGTCGCGAACGTGTTCATCAACAAACGAACTGTGATGATTGTTGTCTGTATCAGAAGGTGTTGATATAAGCAGAATGCCGCCTGTTTTTAGAGAGTTATAGAGGTTTTTGAAAACCGTAGTGTCATCGCTAATATGTTCCATCACATCGATAGCAATTGCAAGATTGTACTTGTCGGCTTCACAAAATGTTGTCATATTGGCTAATTCAAATCTAACGCGGGCGCTGCGTCCAATTTGTTCAAAGAAACAATTGCAATCGTTTATTTGACTAAGTTTCAGGTCAATTGCCTTTATTTGCCAATAATTTCCAAGTTTAGATAAATAGTATGTATATTGTCCAAAACCGGTTCCTGCGTCTAATATCATGGCATCTTTCGGCAAAGTTTTTGAAATTTTACGAAGTTCTTTTTTGATATGCCATGCCCGCAGCAGCAACAAATCAAGCAGTCCGTAGAAACATTTTCGCAAAAACGGATTGCGGTTGAAAACCTTTCCCAAGTCGTCTTTGATGCTATCGTAGTGCATCGGTTTTCAAAAGTTCGTCAATATGTTCGGCATAGTCCAAACTGTCGTCAATATAGAAGACTAATTCAGGAACTGCGCGCAAATTATGCCTTACCTTCTTGCCAAGTTCCAAACGGATGTATTTAGCGTGGCGTTGCAAGTTATTCAGAAATTCGGTATTATCACCGGAAGGAAAGACGCTCAGATACGCCTTTGCGACGCTTAGATCAGGGCTCATGCGCACCACCGTTACGGTAATCATTTTATTTTGAGTAACGTCGCGTTTTGCGTGTATGAATATGTCGCTTAAATCTTTTTGTATTTGCCGTGCTACTTTCTGTTGTCGCGTTGTCTCCATTTTTTAATTATTTTTTCTGTCTTTATTTTTATAAAGTAACATTTACTACCTATTACTGCGCCCAATATACCTCCGCAAATAACGTCTAACGGAAAATGCACTCCGAGATATATTCTGCTGTAGGCTACTAATATAGCCCATGAGAACAGAAATAAGCTCCAATTTATGTTTTGAAAGCACTTTGCAAGAAATACCGCTGCTCCGAACGTGTTGGCTGCATGTGATGAAACAAAGCCAAATCTTCCTCCTCTGTAGTCATTTATTATATGTACAAGATGTGCGATTTCGGGGTCGTGCGATGGACGCAAACGTCCCAAGTTGCCTCTTATGAACGTTGATATTTGGTCGCTCAATGTTACTACAATAGCTGCAAATATAAGTGTGTAGATAAAGTCGTAGGGGCGTTCCTTGTAAATTATTACGCACACAAGCACAACATATAACGGCAACCAAGTGATTTTTGCCGAAGCCCACCACATAATATGGTCGCACACAGGAGAGTTCATCCCGTTTAGGAACAAAAATAACTTTCTATCAATTTCTATTAACCTGTCTATCATTTTCTATTTTATATTTTATATTTTCTATTCAAAAGTGTAGCGGACTAACTGCGTTTACTCTGAAATTTAAATCATATCGCAACATTATTTCGTGCGTTGTGTTTATTGCCGAAGGTTTTCCTATTCCGTAGTCGTGTGAGTAGCCTATTCTTAGTTGATTTACTCTGAATTGCGCCAATGCAACCAAAACTCCTGACGTTCGCAACGATAGTCCCAATTCGAGCCTTTCTTGCATTAAAATAAAATTACAGTTGACGTCTAAAAGCATTCCGTTACCGGTAAATTGAATCAACGTAGTAGGTTTTAGTTTAAAATCCTTTCCGGCGGGTATTATTGTACCGCCATAAAGTTTAAGGCTATTGAGCGTTAGCGATGCGTTGTAGGCTTTTGCAACGTCGGTGGTGTATTTAAACAGTTGAGGTAGAGATATTCCGCCAAAAACATTTGACCTTTGGAAATATGTACCCACGCCAAAATTAGGCATAAGGATATTGTTAACGTCCATGTGAAACTTCGGGTCGTCGGGGTGTATCAGATAGAAATCACTCTGGTCTTCATGTTGCAGGTCTATTCCGGCTTGCATTCCGAACGCAAGTTTTCCGTAGTCTGTTTTTATTCTGTAAGCGTATGCAAAATATGCGCCTGTATTTCTGACGTTGTGAATTTGGTCGTTGAAAATCAATACGCCCACCGCTATTTGTTGCTTAGGCAGCGGAAAATCGCCGGCTACAGTTTGAGTAACAGGCGCGCCGCTAATACCTTTACCCCATTGGCTACTGCGATAAAGCGCGGCAACGTTCAAGGCTTCTTTGCTGCCGGCATAGGCAGGGTTGATTGCCAAGCCGTTGAACATATATTGGCTATATTGCGGACGAAATTGGGCGCTGCACGTAAAGCAGAGCGCCAAAAAAACTAATGACAGTTTAAATTTATCTTCTAAGTTCCACATATCCTTGGTATACAAAATCTTCATTGAGTGTTAATTGATAAAAATATGTACCCGGCTGCAATTCTTTTCCGGAAGAGTTTTTGCCGTCCCACCATCCATCGCAGTTGCACCACTGCAAACATCCATCATCAAGCGTTACGCCTCTGAAATCATTATTTTCATACACCACATTATTAAATCTGTCAAGTATGAGCAACACGGAAGTGATGGCATTTTCTCCGCCAACTATCCTGAAACAGTCGTTATACCCATCATTATTTGGCGAAAATCCGGAAGGAATAAGGATGTCTGCAACCGATATTGTTATAATGCCGGGCGTTAATATACACGCGCCGTTACTAACGTTCCAATTTATAACATTTTCGCCCAGTTTTAAACTCATTACGTTAGTGTTTGCCGCTTCTGGATTACTGAAAATCAGTGTTTCATCGTCTGACGACCAAAACCCGACGCCAACTGAGGGACTGGTAGCTTGCAGAGCGCTTGAAAACTGAAAATTGACAACTTTGTTTTGGGTAAGAATTGTCGCCGGCTCAGGTTTTTTATGTAAAATAATTTTTACGGTATCGCTTTCGCTTACGCATTTACCGGAACTTGCTACGCGACGGTACCAATTTTCTACAGAAATATTTATATCGCGAATAGGGCGAGGGTGATAATTCTGTCGTCGCGATTCTGGATAATCAATATTTTCCCATACATCGTCGTTGTACAATCTTTGCCATTGATAGTTCATAGAGGAGCCGTCGCCGCCGGTGGCTTCGTGGGCGGAGAGCACAATCAACTCATCTTCACAAAGTTCCATATCAACGGATGTAACAGTATTGTTTTTTATGGAAGGTTGAACAGTTATTGGTTTGGATAATTCTGCGTAGGCTTCACAGCCGCTCGCTGATTCTACTATGCGTTGTAGGCGATAAGAGCTAACATGGTCATTATCAGGGTCGGGGAAAATTATTCCGCCGTCTTCATCGGTTTCAATATCTATCCACATAGTAGGGGTAATGTTAGAAATTTGCCATCTAATGAGGTAACCGGTGTTTTCGTGATGACCGCCTGTGATAGGAGCGCCTTCAATGTGCACCGGAGCATAGCCGCAAAATACAGGGTCGTCAACTTCTAAAAAAGCGTTGACAATTGGCTCGAAAACTGAAAACTTAACCGGTGAACTTATGTCTTCAACAGTCACATAAGCGTTTTCGACTAATACGTTGGCGGTAATTTTGCGACGCAAATAAACTTCTTTTTCAAATGAATGATTCAAATCTTTTGATGTCCCACCTCCAATATCTGTCCAATCAATGCCATTTTCGGATAATTGCCATTGATAATTTGGAGCTTGAGTTGTCGCGCCCATAATAATAGGCACGGAAGCAACTATCGTTGTAGACGATTCGTTGGATATGTGACACATAGTGGTGTCAGACGAGACAATGAAATTAGCGAAAAAACCATTCAAGGGAGCGCGATAATTTGCGAAGTTTGTACCATTTTCGCCTGTGGTAGGATAAGAGACAAGAGAATGTTGAGGATATATCCACTCGAATCTATATTCTGGGTTAACGTTTGTAAACAGTCCATTATTTCCTTCATTAATACGTATAAATCTATTGGGGTCTGACACAAATAGAGGGGCGACATCTCCTGATGTTTGTAATACGCCTCCACCGCCTCCACCGCCAATGCCCTTTGTTGCATCGTCTGCCCCATTTCTTTTTTGTTCAGCGTCAATATCTCCCCCTTTTCCGCCTCTAATATCAACCAATATATTTTGGTTGTCGTAATCGTTTACTGATAGTAACACGCTACCACCACCGCCACCGCCACCGGCGCCAGCTTGCGCTACAGCGTCTACGACGCTTTCTCCTTGAGCAAGGATGCCTGTGCCGGGGGCAAATCGCATTCTATTGGCAATTATTATTACTATGCCGCCGCCATTGCCACCCTTACTGCCTATATCGGTATTACTGTCTATACCGGTACTTGCACCACCGCCGCCGCCTAAAACAGCGAGGTCGGAAGGTCTAGAACCAAAGAATATTTCTCCTCCGTAGTTTCTTTCAAAGCCGGAAACGCTACCCCATCCGTCGCTTCCTTGTGATTGTCTACCACCTGCTCCACCTGCTCCTCCATTTGCACCACCGCCGCCGCCTGACCACTTACCAGCGCCGCCGCCACCGCCATTTGCAACACGCCCCCAGCCTCTGACGTTTGTCGTAACCGTTTGTGGATTATAAACAGATAAAGAAGCAGCGCCTTCACCTTTATTACCCGCCTCTCCCGCGTTGTTTGAAGGAAGTCTGAGAAACTCGCTAGGAAGAAGCTGACGTGCATTCATAACATTTGCCGTTGTATTTGCTGCTCCACCTTTGAAGCCTTTTCCTGACACATTAATGTTATGGTCAAACTGCAGTAAATCTTCTACAAATAGCGCCAATACTCCGCCTCTTCCTGAAATGCGGTCCCATTGAAGGCAAGTAAGTTCGCCCACTATTCGCGCATTTTTGTATGTTGGCACCCGAATTATTTGAACTAATTCGCTGTTCACATCGTAAGCTATCAATGTTGGAGCTCTTAACGTTATATTTAACCCATTTCTCGATTCAATAATATTGAACTCGTACCTGCCTGCGTTTCCTACGGTCTGTCCATTTTCCGAAATGCCAGTCATCTGCATAATCAGCACTGTATCACCGGCATTAAACCTATCATAGTCGTAAGCAGCCGGTATACTAATCGTTGTTCTACTGGCGTCTAATCCCAATACCCTTGCATAGTGGTTTATAGTGCCTTGAATCAGATCTGTCTGCGCGAAGGCATTTTTTGACAAAAGCAATGAAATCACCACTAACACAATAATATATTTAAAAATATTTTTCAATTATTAGCTACTTAAAAATTGTTTAAATTTTTTTGCAAAAATAATACTTTTTTATCAAATAATAACTATCTTTGCATTTTTATTTCATAAAAAAATGATTTTATTACAATCCATTGACACTGACTTGGTAAGCACGTTTTACCAGTCTGAAACAGCATCGCTTGAGACGCGCACAACCTTTCTGCTTGTCGCGCTAATCCTCATGTGCCTTGGTTTTATTACGGTTTTTATTTTATATCAAAAAAGCAGGAAAACGAGTCTAAAAATCATTAGTGATATTGAAGACAATCAGCGTGAAAACTATGAAATTTCGCTAATGCTCGCCGATAAGATGGACGAAACCGAAAAACAGGCTCGCGAACTTACGGAAACCAGCACCGAGTTGAAGTGGCAAACAGAAAATGCTTTGCGGCTCTACGACGAGGTTGAAGCCCAAAAAAGAGAAATAACCGATAGTATTGAGTATGCCAAAAAGATACAATCGGTGTTGTTGCCCGAAGAAAGTCTTATAAATGAGATTTTGAACGATTATTTTGTACTTTTCCGACCACGTGATATTGTTAGCGGCGATTTTTACTGGGTAACAGCCAAAGCCAACAAAACTATTGTAGTTGCTGCCGACTGTACCGGTCACGGCGTTCCGGGCGCTTTTATGAGCCTTTTAGGAATCACATTTTTAAGTTCTATCGTTCAAAATGAAGAAAATCCGCACGCCGATTTGATTTTAAACCAAATGCGCGAAACAGTAATAAAATCATTGAAACAAACCGGTAAAGAGCTCGAAAACAGAGATGGTATGGATATGGCAATAAGTATAATTGACTGGGAAAACGAGCGAATTGAGTATGCCGGCGCAAATATTTCGCTGCTATTGCTGCGCAGCACTAAAGAATCGCCTCATGAATTGATTGAAATACGCGCAGACCGTATGCCTATAGGATTTTTCTCCGCAGAACTGTCCCCGTTCAAACGGCATCATATCACGTTCTTGCCCGGAGATTCTTTCTATATGTTTTCAGACGGATATTGCGACCAGTTTGGAGGTCCTGACCTTAAAAAATTCAAGAAAAAAAATCTGACAAAATTACTGTCCGAAGTTCATTCGTTTAGCATGACAGAACAAAAAAAACGAATAACTCAGGCGCTCGACGATTGGAAGGGAGACATGCCACAGGTAGACGATATATTAATGGTAGGCATTAAAATTTAAAAAACATTTCGAAAAAAAATAAAAAAATGAAAGAAATAACAAGTAACGATGTGCGCGAATGGGCTATAAAGTTCTTGGATTTAAGCGAAAAAGAAATTACAACCGACGAACTTAAAGAACAAAAAAAATACGCAATATTAGTGCAACGACCTAATGACAAGATTTTGCTGTCGAAGATGCTTGACGAATCATCGCAAATACGTGACAACAAAAAATTAGCGCGACGCATGAAAATTTTGATAGAACGCTACGGAATCCCTGAATTTTTCCCTAAATCAGACGTTTTTTTGATGAAACTATTCACTTCTATTGGTTATCTTTTTTCGGGAATAGCTATGCCTATTTTCAAAAAACGGTTAAGAATGGACACCGAAAAAATTATCATTCAGGAAGAACGCCCTGCCTTAGACCGTCACCTTAATTCACGTAAAAAAGCAAATATCGGTCAGAATGTAAATCTGTTAGGCGAAGTGGTGTTGGGCGACGCGGAAGCTAACCATCGCTACAATCATTATCTGGAAGCGCTCAAAGACCCCAAAATAAACTACATTTCTATAAAAATTTCCGGCATTTATGCTCAACTGCATCCTCTTAATTACGCGCAAAGCAAAGAAGAATTGTGTAGGCGAGTTAGCGCGATATACAGGCAAGCCATAGCCCACCCTTATACCGACGAAAAAGGCGTTAAACGCGCAAAATTTGTGAACTTGGACATGGAAGAATATAAAGACACGGAACTAACTTTAGACGTGTATCTTACAGTTATGGCTATGCCCGAGTTTGCAAACTATACGTCGGGCATTGTTGTACAAGCCTACTTACCCGACGCGCATTTGTTTCAAACTGCATTGCTTGATTTTGCTAAAAAACGCGTGTCGGAGGGCGGTGCGCCAATAAAAATGCGATTAGTAAAAGGCGCTAATCTGGGCATGGAAACAATAATTTCATCGCTAAAAGGATGGGAAAGCCCTATATATTCAACAAAAGTTGAAGTAGACGCAAACTTTATGAAAATACTTGACAAGGCTCTATTGCCCGAAAATGCTGCTGCGGTGCATGTTGGCATTGCTTCCCACAACTTTTTTACAATAGGTTATGCACATCTGTTGAGCGTTAATAACGGGGTAGAAGAATACGTTGACTTCGAAATGCTTGAAGGCATGGCAAATCATCTATCACGGGTTATGAAATCGCTGGGCAAACAGGTCATTCTTTACACGCCCGTAGTTAAAGACGAACATTTTTTAAACGCTGTGTCGTACTTGGTGCGCCGCTTAGACGAAAATACCGGCAAGGACAATTTTCTTAGCTACTCATTCAACCTGAAAGCTAATTCGCAGGAATGGAATTTTTTATATGCCCAATTTTTGCAAGCTTACTCGATGAAGTCAGAAGTACGCTTTGAGCCGTTTCGTCAACAAAACCGTAATTTACCGCCACAACCTGTAACAGATATAGAAACTTTCCGTAACGAATCTGACACAAATTTTGACCTCGCAGTAAATCGCCAATGGACTGATGAAATAAGAAAACGATGGAAAAAAAATGCCGAAGATGCTCCTAATGTAATTTTTGTGCAGGTGGGCGAAAAAGAATTTGTGGGCGACAAAAAACACAGATACATGGATAGAAGCCAAAACGATGAGATTTGCGTGTGCGAACTGCATCTTTCAAACATCGAACAGATGAAATCAATCATCGCAGCGGCAGAGACCGATGAATCGCAGTGGCGTAAAACAACGTTAAACCAGCGAAACGCCATATTGCACCGCGTAGCCGATAACCTTGCCGCTATGCGAGGCGATATGATAGGCTGCATGACGGCAATAACAGGCAAAACCTTTACCGAAGGCGATGTGGAAGTTTCCGAAGCAATAGATTTTTGCCGCTACTACCCGCTTTCAATGAAGCGTTTTGAGCAAATGAAAACTATTAGTTGTTCGCCTAAAGGAATTGTTTTGGTTATTCCACCATGGAACTTTCCGTTAGCGATACCCGTTGGCGGCGTAGCAGCGGCGTTAGCCGGAGGCAACTCGGTAATACTCAAACCGGCTACCGTATCATTTCCGGTGGCGTGGGAATTTGCTAAATGCTTCTGGGAGGCAGGCGTGCCGAAAGAGGCGTTGCAATTAGTGTGTACCAACGGAAGGGAGCCGCTTAACTACCTTACGGCACATCAGGCAATAAAACACGTTATTCTTACCGGAGGTACAGATACGGCGTTCCGATTGCTCAAAAACAATCCTAAATGTCCGCTGTCTGCCGAAACAGGCGGCAAAAATGCTATAATTCTCACGGCAGGCGGCGACCGCGACCACGCAATACTGAACATTGTCGCATCGGCGTTTGGCAATGCTGGACAAAAATGTTCGGCTTGTTCGTTGCTGCTCGTAGAAAAAAGCGTGTACGACGACCCCGATTTTGCATCAAAACTTAAAGACGCAACACAAAGTATGCAAACAGGAAGCGCATGGGAACCGTGCAATGTAGTAGGACCAATGGTTGAAAATACAAACGATAAACTGCAACACGCAATAGATAATTTAGAGCCGGGAGAATCGTGGTTAGTTGCTCCGGAATTTTTGGATAAAAAGAAATATATTTTGAAACCTACGGTAAAGTGGGGCGTTCGCCCTGAAAGTTTTACCTTCCGCACAGAATTGTTTGCTCCGTTGTTGGCAGTTGTTCGCATCGATAATCTTAAACAAGGTATAGAATTTGTAAACTCATCAGACTATGGTCTAACTTCCGGTTTACAAACACTCGATGACGCTGAACGCGAACTGTGGCGCAATACCATAGAAGCCGGTAATCTATATATCAATCGCGGAATTACCGGAGCTATTGTAAACAGGCAACCGTTTGGAGGCATGAAACTATCGGCTTTCGGAGGGGGAATAAAAGCTGGAGGTCCAAACTATGTGACGTGTTTTGTGAACATCAAAGAACGTTTGCTCTCAGACGCAGCTATTCAGCCCGACAAAGAATTTGCAGAATTTTCAACTATGCTTGAAGATTCCGACAAAACACGCTTTGATGCAGCCGTTTACAGCTATCGTTGCAATTGGGAAACAGAATTTTCGCAAGAGCGCGACGTAAACAATCTTGTTGGCGAGGAAAACATGTTTCGTTATCTGCCGCTGAAAAATTGCGTGATACGAATAAATCATGCCGACAAATTGTGTGATGTATTGATGATTGTAGCCGCTTCCACAATTTCTCGCACTCCTGTAACTGTAAGCGTCTCAGCCGATGATGCAAAGTTAAAATATTTAGAAAAATTGAACGCTCTCTGCAAAGACGTTGTAATACAGGACGAAACATCATTTATTAATGATATGTCCAAATTCGACCGCATTCGTACATGTAATGCCGAGCTATCCGACACCGTTTACGCCAAAGCATCTGAATTGGGCAAATACATAGCAACGGCTCCGCCAATTTCTGAAGGACGCGTGGAAATGCTCCACTACTTGAAGGAACAAAGCCTGACATTTGAATATCACAGATATGGAAGTATAGCTGAACAACACAACATAAATTCCTAATGTTTCGCACCTATTTCGTCTGACTTTGCACACGGTCTTTTGCTAATATTTCTATGCCCGAAATAACGCGCCCATGGACTCATAATTGTCGTACCGAAATCTAAAAGCAAGCAAAATGTAGGCTATCATCGTTATAGTGGTATCGGCTATACTCTACTCA
>Ga0099364_10008349_pt1 | contig 14589 bp, 15 predicted proteins | sample TergutTh196P3_FD_73070 | JGI IMG/M metagenome (GOLD analysis project Ga0099364, IMG submission 73070) | Microcerotermes parvus P3 segment gut microbial communities from Pointe-Noire, Republic of the Congo - Th196 P3 | ecosystem: Host-associated > Arthropoda: Insects > Digestive system > Gut ... | reverse complement strand
CAAACGGGGGCAAAAATAGGCGTCATCTATGTCGCGGGCTTTGCGATGCTTTTGTCCATTTTTGCTTTCCAGGGCATTTACTTGCTCTTTCAAAGAAACAGATTGGAGTTCTTCCTCAAAAAAACGTTCGGCCACACATTTTTGCAAAAACACGGCCAAATTTTCTTCGTGGCATTTTCCGTCGGTTTTACCGAGTGGCTCATCTGCATGACGGGTGCATTTTTGTTCCCGCATGCGCGTTATTTGCTTTTGCGACCGCAAATCGACTATCTCCACCAGGTTTTTGCCATTAAACTGGCCGTGGAATTTATTTTTGTTGCCGTGCTGGTGCGGTGTTTTGAAAAGAAAAATGTTTCACGCATGCTAAAGGAGGGGCTGTGAAAATGGATGTTTGTGAGGTGTGCAACATCAGTGCGGCGTGGAAAAAGTGCACAATCTTTCCGGCGGGGAGCAGCAGCGCGTTGCCCTTGCCAGAGTCATGCTGAAAGGATGTGATTTGCTGCTCGCCGATGAACCCACCGGCTCGCTGGACGAGGGCAACAGGGACATTGTGCTGGATGTGCTTGACCGACTGAACCAGGACGGCGCAAGCATTGTCCTGGTATCGCATGATGTCCATGTCATCAGTCGCTTTGCAACGATTGTTGACTTGGACAAGGCCTGCGGAAAAAGCGGGAAAACAAGATGATATACCCGAATACGCAAATTTATACAACACAAAAATTATGCTCTCTTTGCCACCACGGCCACCCGCCCGCTCAGGCTGCCCGGCGGGCCGTCGGTGACGTCGTCGACGGCATGTACAAATGAAAGCCCCGCCTCGTCCAACAGATAGTTTAGCGAATCGAAGATGCAGATAAAGCCCTGGACGCTGCCATGGAGGTCTATTTCCCTCATGTCCTGATTAAGGTAGAGGGTCTGGCTGTTATTTCTTCGCATAATTTTTGTGTTGTATAAATTTGCGTATTCGGGTATTATAGGAAAGTAGTGTAAGAACATTGGGCTATCGCCAAACGGTAAGGCAACGGACTCTGACTCCGTCATTTCTAGGTTCGAATCCTAGTAGCCCAGGGCAGCCGGACAGGCGGCGCGCCTCCCACTCCGGGTCTTGCGGAAGGGAGGTGCTTATGAGTACATACGAGGCGTTAATGTTGTTATTAAACTTCGGTTTACTAGTCATTGCGTATCTGAGTCTGAAAAATAAGAAAAAGCCGTCCTGATCCCTAACAAGATGGACGGCTATTTCTTAAATAACCATTAAATCTTGCGCCGGAGCGGGTGGGTGCGAGCCACCTTTTCGGCTGTCTTGTGTAAACATCATAACATCATCAACGAGGCGTGTCAAGCATCAATTTTCGGAGAATCCCATGTACACATATACAAGCCGCATACGCTACAGCGAGCTGGACCAAAGCGGCCGCCTATCCCTGTTTTCTTTGATAAATTATTTCCAGGACTGCTCGACCTTCCACTCCGAGGACATAGGCCTGGGTATCCAGTATCTGATCGACCAGGGCCTTGTTTGGGTGATGAGCGCGTGGCAGATTGTGGTGGAGCGCTTTCCGGTCTTGGGCGAGGACGTGGTGATAGGCACGTCGCCCTATGGCTTTGGAAGCGTGCTGGGCTACCGCAACTTTCTCCTGACGACGGCGGCGGGCGAGCAGTTGGCCTGCGCCAATTCCATCTATACCCTGCTGGATTTAGCAAAAGGCCGCCCGACCCGGCCGACCCCGGAAATGCACAGCGGCTATGTGCTTTCCGAGAAACTGCCGATGGACTATGCGGACAGAAAAATATCCGTTCCCGCTGGGGGACTTTTGCTGGCTCCCATTGAGGTAAAACCCTTTCATCTGGACACAAACATGCACGTCAACAACGGCCAATACATAAACATCGCCGTGAGCTTGCTAGCGGAGCAGCAGGCAGATGATAAAAAATCAATGGGCAACATCCGTCAAATGCGGGCCGAGTATAAAAAAGCGGCCGTCCTGGGCGACATCATGCATCCATCGCTTATTATGACGGACAACGCTGAAATCATCTCCCTATGTGACGCGGCGGGGGCCCCATATTGCATAGTGGAAATAAAGCGGAGGTTGAGCGATGCTTAGGCTGGGCGAAAAGCAAAACCTGAGAGTTATCAAGGAAGTGGAGTTTGGCCTATACCTGGCCTCCGACAAGCCCGCCACGGCGGATGAGCGCGTCATGCTCCCGATCAAACAGCGGCCGCCCGGCATAGGCGTGGGCGATCACCTGAATGTCTTCATCTACCGCGATTCTGAGGACCGCCTGATCGCCACGATAAATGAACCGCTGATCAAGCTGGGTGAAGTGGCCCGGTTGAGGGTGGGTGAGGTGAGCAGGATCGGCGCCTTTCTCGAATGGGGCCTGGAAAAAGACTTATTTTTGCCTTTCCGTGAGCAAACCCGCCCCATAAGCGTGGACGAGCAGATAGTCGTCGCCCTTTATATAGACAAAAGCGACCGCTTGGCCGCCACAATGAAGCTGTATCATTACCTGAAAAGCGACAGCTCCTACCATAGGGGCCAGACGGTAAGCGGCGAGATATACGAGGTAAGCAAAAACTTTGGGGCCTTTGTCGTGGTTGATGATCGCTACTCGGCCCTCATTCCGCCCAGGGAAGCAAAAAATCTAAAGGTGGGCGATACGGTCACGGCCAAAGTTGCCTTTATTAAGCCGGACGGCAAGCTCGACTTATCTTTCGGAAAAGACATAGCCGGGCAAATCAGTGCCGATGCCGAGCAAATTCTGGCAATAATCACAAACGAATACGATGCCACTCTGCCGTTTTCCGACAAAGCCGCACCGGAGCAAATCCGTACAGTATTTAAGATGAGTAAAAATGAATTCAAACGTGCCGTCGGTAATCTGCTGAAGGCAGGGAAAATCGCAATCGGGGAGGGGAGTATTACAGTGCTATGTCCACATTCCCGCCCAGATGCGGAGTCACGCTAAGTTCCATGGATTCCTTCATCATCGCGACCATCGCGTCGCCCGTCATTTCTGCCGAATCCAGCGCTTTTGAAAGCATGGCCACACCGAAGAAGCTGCTGGTGTCTATCTGTGACATATTTATGGGCATTGCTGATATATTCATGGGCACCTCCTTAACAGGAATCAGGGATCAGGGGTCAGCGGTTGTAGGGTGCGACGACACCGGCACATTGCAGTGGCTCAAAAGATGCGCGCTGTACCCAAATAAACGGGTGCCACCCGCATCAATATATGTATCGACTGCTCACACTCTTTTCCTTAGCCAATTCATATAATTTGATCAAATTTGTTGAAAATTCACAAAAAAATCACGAAAAACACCCTTTTACCACTAGATATTTAGCGGAAATTATTGTAGAATCAAAGCTAAACAACGATAAAGTTATTGCCATGACAATGAAACACAAATCACAAAACATAAATTATGCATTAAAAAGGGAGAACTAACATGCTGTCAATCCAAACCCTAAAACATAACCTGAGCGGGCTAAAGGCCATCAGCGGCGTGGATTTTTACGCGCTGGACACAGAAGGCAGGGAGCTTACCCGCAGTGCGGATGCGGAGAGTGAAAGCCCCGCCCTGTCAGGCGATTTTTTCTTAAGCACGGCCGACACCCAGGAACATGACGGGCGGCTGTATTTCAAGGTATACGACGGCGGGCAACTGGAATACATTCTGGTGACAGACGGCGTTGGCGCCGATGTCCGGACCATAGGGCGCATGGCCGCGTTTCAGCTCCAAAACCTTGTTGGCGCCTGCAAGGAAGGCCATACGGTAGAAAATTTTATCAAGAACCTCCTGTTGGACAACATGCTCCTGATTGACATTACAGACAGTGCAAAGAAATTGCAAATCCCCGCGCTGGCCCGGCGGGTGGTGATGGTCGTGGAGTTAAGCGCGGACCGCGAGGGCAGCGAAAGGGAACTAAGCCTGCTTACCATCCGCGCCCACTTTGCCGCCGAACAGGGCACATTTGTCACGGCGGTGGAGGAGCGGGGAGTCAGCATCATAAAGGCAGTGGATGAGGATTCCTGGCCAAAGGATATAGAAGCCAGTGCCGAGGCAGTTTTGGGCCGCCTTAGCGCGGAGGGTATAAAGGATTGCCGTATCGCCATCGGCACGGCCGTGAATGAAATAAATGAGGTGAGCCGTTCGTACAAAGAAGCCAAAATGGCGCTGGATGTCGGCAAAATATTCTTTGACGAGCGCCGTATAATCACGTATAATCAATTAGGCATAGGCCGCTTGATATACCAGTTGCCCGTCCCCCTTTGCCGGCTGTTCATCCGTGAAATATTAGGGGGCAGGAATGCGGACGATTTTGACGAAGACATGCTGCATACCATCAAGGAATTTTTTGAAAGCAGCCTAAATGTGTCCGAAGCCTCCAGACGGCTGTTCATTCACCGCAACACCCTCGTCTACCGCTTGGATAAGCTGCTGCGGCTGACCGGTCTGGACTTACGCATTTTCGAGGATGCCATGACCTTCAGGATGGCCATGATGGTGACAAGATACATGGAACACATGGAGAGATTTGATTATTAGGGGTTAATCATGGATAAAGAAAAGCGCAGAAAAAAGAAGGGGCAATTCACCAACGACGATGAAATCATCACCCTGGAAAACGTGAGCAAAGCCTACTCCACCGGTGCCCCCGCCTTGAATGGGGTCAACTTGCGGATAAAGCAGGGTGAGTTTGTGTTTGTCGTGGGCGATTCCGGCTCCGGCAAATCCACCCTCATCCGCCTGTTGCTGCGCGAACTTACGGCCACGTCCGGCCGCATAAATGTCCTGGGTTATGACCTGAGCCGCATCCGCCACCGTAAAATTCCCAAATTCCGTCGGCGGCTGGGCATCGTCTTTCAAGACTTTCGCTTGCTAAAAGAGCTGTCCGTGTATGATAATGTGGCTTTTGCCCAACGTGTTATCCAAGTGTCCAGCAAAGAGATAAAACGTAATGTGCCCAGCATCCTGGCCACTGTCGGGCTGGCGGGCAAATACAAAAGCAAGCCGCGTCAGCTTTCCGGTGGGGAGCAGCAACGGGTTGCGCTGGCCAGGGCCCTGGTAAACCGTCCGGCGATATTGCTGGCGGACGAGCCCACCGGCAACCTGGACCCCAACAATTCCTGGGAGATAATGAAGCTGATGGAGCAGATAAATGAAAACGGCACCACCGTCATTGTCGTCACGCATAACCGCGAGATTGTCAATACGATGCAAAAGCGGGTGGTCACGATGAAACGCGGCGTGATAGTCAGCGACGAAGAACACGGTGCATATTTAGATGAGGAATAGAGGAAAACCATGCGTATCAGCACATTTTTTTACACCCTCAAACAGGGTATCAAAAACATTTTCCGCAACAAACTATTTTCCCTGGCCTCAATAGCGACGATAGGGGCCTGTCTGTTTTTATTCGGCTTCTTCTACGCCATTTTGATGAACTTCCAAAATGTTGTCAGCACCACCCAAGACGACATCCATATCACGGTATTTTTTGAAATGGACACCAGCGAGCAGCGAATCAAGGAAATAGCCACCCTGGCGCAGCGCCGCACGGAGGTTGCCCGGGTCGAGCATGTGACGGTGGAGGCCGCCTGGGAGGATTTTAAGCAAACCCTGGGAGACTACGCCGAACTATACGGGGATGACAACCCCCTGGCCGGCTCGGACACCAAACCCAGCTCGGAGAACATCGTCGTCTATATCGGTGATGTGGCGGGACAACGCACCCTCATATCATACCTGGAATCCATACCCGAAGTCCGCAAAATCAACCGCTCGGATTTTCTGGCGGACATGCTCTCCGGCGTGAATTCGTTGGTGGCCTATGCCACGGCGGGTATCATCGGTATCTTGCTGCTGGTATCCATCTTCCTGATTAGCAATACTGTCACCATTGGTATTTCGATACGGCGCGAGGAAATAAATATTATGAAGTACATCGGCGCGACAGACTTTATCGTCCGCTCGCCCTTTGTCATAGAGGGAATTTTAATCGGTATCATCGGGGCAATCCCGCCCCTTGCATTGGTGTATCTGCTCTATAACCGTGTCATTTTGTATGTATCGGACAACTTTACGACCTTGGCGACCGTCATTAATTTCCTGCACGTCGACACGCTCTTTACTACCCTCATCCCGGTTTCGTTTGCCATCGGGGCCGGCATAGGGCTGATTGGCAGCGTCACGACGGTCAGGAAACACCTGCGGGTCTAGCGTGAAGCTAAAGCTTCACCCCTGGACAAAGTCCAGGATGGAGTTTCGCGCCCCGCCTCTAACGAGGCGCAGGGCTCGAAACATCGCGGGTTATAGGAAAGGCATGAATGTAGGGGTAACATGAAAAAAACACTAGGTATCCTCAGTCTCATCATAATACTGGCCATAATCCCCCTGACCGGCAAGCCGCCCGAAGCCCACGCCAACCGGCTGACCAACGATGCCATAAAATCAATGGAGAATCAAATCGCCAACACCAAAAAGGAAAAGGATCAACTCCAGGGCAGCCTCACAAACATACAAAGCATCCGCAGCGGGCTGGTGAACTCGCGCAACGACCTGGCCCGCTATATAGAGGAGCTGGACGGCAATCTGGAAGTCATTGAACAAAATATCGTCGAACTGTTGGAGTTGATAGAAATTAAAGAAGAAGAAATCATTAACGAAACGGAAAAGCTGGCCGAGGCCATCCGCGTCCAGGAGGAGCAGTATGCGGCCATGAAGGTGCGCATCAAGCATATGTATGAGCAGGGCGGCACATACTATATCAATATGCTGTTTGGTGCGGGCAGCTTTGGTGAAATGTTAAACCGCGCCGACTATATCGAAAGCCTGGCCCACTACGACTCCGAAAGACTGGATGAGTATGTCGCCACCACGGCCTATGTCGCCTTGTGCAAAGAAAATTTGGAACTGGAAAAAGAATTTTTAGACGAGGCCAAGCTGGCGGTGGAGGCGGAAAAAAAGGCCCTGGATGAGCTGATCGTGGAAAAGACCGCACAGATAGAGGCAGTGATGGGCGACATAGCCAATCAAGAGCGCCTGATCCGCGAATACGAGGCGGAAATATCGGCACAAAACGATGCCATCCGGACCCTGGAGCAGGCCGTGGCCGCAGAACGGGCCCGCCTGGCCGCCGCCAATGCCCGCAAATACGATGGCGGTAAGTTCACCTGGCCGGTACCGTCCTCCACCCGCATATCCTCGGAATACGGTATGCGTGTCCATCCCGTTTTGGGGGTGGAGTTATTTCACAACGGCATAGACATATCCGCAGTGAATGGCGAGGCAATAGTCGCCGCCTATGGCGGCACGGTGGTCGCCGCCGAATATCACCCCACGATGGGTAACTATGTTATGTTGGATCACGGCGACGGTGTCTACACCATTTATATGCACGCCTCGCAGCTACATGTATCAAAGAATGCGGATGTCAGTGCCGGACAACGGATAGCCGCCATTGGCTCGACCGGGCGCTCGACCGGCCCGCACCTGCATTTCAGCGTCCGCGAAAACGGCTCCTACGTGTCACCTTGGGGATATTTTGGCGGACGGTAGGGTACGACAACCCCGACGTGCCACTCATGGCCGAAAATGAATATAACGTCATTGCGGACCCCGCCCCGAAATCTGTATACTGAGGCATGAAATGGATAAAAAACAGGAAACAAAAACCCCAAAATCTAAATTTGGCCTAGGCTTTGTCTGCGGCATTGTTTTGAGTGTGTTTGTCGTGCTGGCGGGTTTTGGTGTCCAATACCTGTACGACAGCGTACTGAGCCACGTATATAAAGGAGCCCCCGCCTACCAGAACGATGACAACACATATGAATCGGCGATAAACGAGCGTTCCTTGAGTAAGCTGGAGGAAATGGAAAAAATCATCGGGGAAAACTTTTATCAAGCTGACCAGATAGATGGCGAAGAGATGGAAGAAGGGCTGTATCGCGGCCTGTTAGAAGCCCTGGGCGATCCATACGCCGCATACTACACGGTGGAGGAACTGGAGGCAGTTTTGGCCGACAGCGAGGGCATATTCTATGGCATCGGGGCGATGATTTCATACGATGAACGCCGGCAACTGGCCGTGATTAGCGGCATCATGCCCGGTGGCGCGGCGGCTGCGTCCGAACTGCGCGAGGGCGACTTTATCGTCGCCGTGGACGACGTGGACACCACCAGGTTATCTTCCGGCGAGGTGGTCTTGCTCATTCGCGGCAAGGAACACACCCCGGTCAGCATCACGGTATACAGGGAAGGCGTCCTGGACCATATCACCATGGAAATGATACGCCAAAAAGTAGAAAAAAACACCGTCAGCCATCGGTTGATGGATGATCCGAACATCGGCTATATCCAAATATCCGAGTTCGACAATATCACGGTGGGACAGTTTGAGGATGCGCTTAGCGAGCTGAAAGGGCAAGGCATACGCGGCCTGGTGCTGGATTTACGCTCCAATCCCGGCGGTAACTTAACGGCTGTCAACGCCATTGCCCGCCAATTGCTGCCCAAGGGCCTGATTGTCTACACGGAAGATGGGCATGGCAACCGCGAGGAATATAACTGCGATGGTAAAAATGAGCTAAAGATTCCCCTGGTGGTGCTGGTCAACGCTTATTCCGCCAGTGCCAGCGAGATTTTGGCAGGGGCCTTACAAGATTACCAAATGGGGCCGATAATCGGCCAGGCCACCTTCGGCAAGGCGGTGGTGCAGCGCCTGTTCAACATGGCAGATGAAACGGCCGTGAAGATGACGATTTCGTCTTACTTTACCCCGCTGGGCAGAAGCCTGGCAGACACCGGCATCATCCCGGACATAGAGATAGAACTGGACCGCGAAGCCTACTACGAGGAAGACTACGACAACCAGCTGGAAGCCGCACTCACGGCCCTGCGGGATGAGATATATTAGAGAAAGAGGTAAAACCATGCGCAACAACATCCTATCCCTACTGGAACACGACGCAAAAATGACGGCGGCGGACATTGCCCTGCGATTGGGCAAGAGCGAAAGCGAGATCAGCGCGGAAATCAAGCAAATGGAGCAGGAGCAGATTATCTGCGGCTACTCCACCCTCGTAAACTGGGACCGAACCGATTCCGAGCTGCTGACGGCCCTGATTGCCGTGAAAGTCACCCCTTCGCGCGGGCAGGGCTTTAACAGCATCGCCGAGCGGATATACCGCTTCGATGAGGTCACGGCGGTCTATCTTATGTCCGGCGGCTATGATCTGACGGTCATCATCGAGGGTAAATCCCTGAAAGAAATATCCTACTTTGTCTCCGACAAGCTCTCGCCGCTGGAGTCCGTCCTCAGCACGGCCACCCATTTTGTCCTGAAAAAATATAAGGATCATGGGGTGGTTTTTGGCGGGCCGGACATCCCGGATGAGAGGATGGTCGTGTCGCCATGAGTAAACGCATCTCACAAACAATAAAGGACCTGCCCCCCTCCGGAATCCGCCGCTTTTTTGACGTGGCGGCGACGATGAAGGATGTGGTCTCACTGGGTACCGGCGAGCCGGATTTTCCCACGCCCTGGCATATCCGCGAGGAAGCCATCTACAGCCTGGAGCGTCGCAGCACCGCCTACAGCGCCAATGCCGGCTTGCTGGAGCTGCGCCGCGAGATTGCCCGCTACATGACAAAGTACGGGTTAAGCTACAACCCGGAAACGCAGGTACTGGTCTCGGTCGGGGCCAGCGAGGACATAGACGTGGCACTGCGCGCCATCTTGGAGCCCGGCGACGAGGCGCTGCTGGTCGAGCCCTGCTTTGTGGCCTACCGCCCCTGCGTGGTGATGGCGGGTGCCACCCCCGTGGCCATAGCGACCAAGGCCGAAAACGACTTTCGCGTCAGCGCTACCGACATAGCCGCACAGCTCACGGACAAGACCAAAGTGGTCATGCTGGGCTATCCCAACAACCCGACGGGGGCCATTTTGGAGCGGCAGGAAGTGGCGGAGATTGCCGCCCTGCTTAGGGATAAAGATTTAGTCGTCATCAGCGACGAGATATACAGCGAATTGACATACGGCGAGGAGCCGCACGTTTCGATCGCGTCCATGCCCGGGATGGCGGATAAAACCATCGTCATAAACGGCTTTTCCAAAGCCTTTGCCATGACGGGCTGGCGCCTGGGCTTTGCCTGCGGCCCGGCCGATCTAATCGCCGCGATGCTGAAAATCCACCAGTACATCCTGATGTGCGCCCCCACCGTGGCCCAATATGCCGGGATAGAGGCCCTGAAAAACGGGGCGGCCAGCGTGGAAAAGATGCGCAAGGAATACGACGGGCGCCGCCGCTTCATGCTGGGCGAATTGCACGCAATGGGCATACCCTGTTTCGAGGCCAAGGGGGCTTTTTACCTCTTCCCGGACATAAGCCAGTTTGGCTTCTCCAGCGAGGAATTTTGCGACCAGCTCCTGCATGAGGCCCGCCTGGCGGTAGTGCCGGGCACGGCCTTTGGCGCGGCGGGCGAAGGCCACGTGCGCGTCTGCTACGCCTATTCGATGGACAATATCCGCGAGGCACTGGCGCGGCTACGGGGATTCATAGAGACCTTGACTTGACCCGTCACCCCGCAATGTCCGTAAAACGCTTCGCGTTTTCTGCGGGGCCCCTGACAAGAGGAGAAACCCATGTGCGGCATCATCGGCTACACCGGCTCAAAAGACGCGGTTCCCATCATCATCGAGGGGCTAAAAAAACTGGAATACCGTGGCTATGACTCGGCGGGGATAGCCATTCTTAGCGACGGTCGCTTCAACATTGTCAAGCAAAAAGGGCGCCTGGCCGCATTGGAAACGCGCTTATCAGAAGTGCCGCTGTCCGGGCATATGGGCATCGGCCACACCCGTTGGGCGACCCACGGCGAGCCCTCGGACGAAAACTCCCATCCCCATGTCGGTAGCCAGAGTAAAATTGCCATCGTCCACAACGGCATCATCGAAAACTACCGCCAATTAAAAGACGGCCTGGAAAAAAAGGGCATCCGCTTCGCCTCGCAAACGGACAGCGAGGTCATCGCCCAACTGGCCGAATACTACTATCAGGGCGACATCATTGATACCATCATTAAAGTCGCCGGGCGGCTGGAGGGCTCCTATGCCCTGGGGATCATGTCCCTGGATTGCTCCGACGTGCTGATTGCGGTAAAGAAAGACAATCCCCTCATCATCGGGGTGGCCGAACACGGACATTTTATCGCCTCCGACGTGCCGGCCATGCTGGGGCACACAGACAAGGTCCATTATCTGGACGACGGCGAAATCGCCATTTTGGAAAAGACAAACGTCCGCTTTTTGAATTTTGATAAAGAGCCGCTTACCAAAGCGTTGGAGACCATTCACTGGAGCCTGGACAGTGCCGAAAAAGGCGGCTACCCGCATTTCATGCTAAAGGAAATTTTTGAGCAGCCGACGGTCTTGACTGATACCTACAAATCCGCGGTCCAAGGCGCGAACAAAGAAATCATCGACGCAGTAGAGCTGGGCCGATATACTAAAATCCTGATTGCGGCTTGCGGCTCGGCCTATAACGCCGGGGTCGTTGCCCGCTATGTCTTCGAGAGCCTCTGCCGGATGTCGGTGGAGGTGGAGCTGGCCAGTGAGCTGCGCTACAGGGATGCCATTATTGACGAAAAAACACTCGTCATCTTGATCAGCCAATCCGGCGAGACCGCCGACTCCATCGCCGCCATGCGGGAGGCGAAGGCCAAAGGCGCCCAGATTTTGGCCATTGTCAACGTCGTGGGCTCCACCATCGCCAAGGAGGCGGATTATAGCATATATACCATCGCCGGCCCGGAAATTGCCGTTGCGACCACCAAGGTTTTTTCCGCCCAGCTAATGTTGCTCTATATCCTGGCCGTGGACTTTGCCCGCCGCCTGGGCCGCATATCGGGGCAGAGGGAACAAGAATTGCTCACGGAACTGGCCACCCTGCCGGAAAAAGTGGCAGCCCTGCTCGAAAAGACCGGCGAGGTACAGCAATACGCCGCCGCCTGCATCGCCTATAAAAGCATATTCTTCATTGGCCGGGGCGTGGACTATGCCATCGCCCTGGAGGGCTCACTAAAGCTTAAGGAAATATCCTACATCCACTCCGAGGCCTATGCCGGCGGCGAGCTAAAGCACGGGCCGATTGCCCTCATGGAAAACAATACCTTGGTGGTGGTGCTTACAAATTCCGAGCGCCTCTCTCCCAAGATTAAAAGCAATGCCGAGCAAGTACTAAGCCGCGGGGCGAAGGTGCTGTTTGTGGGGAGCCTGGCGGCCGAAGCGGAAGGCGATCTGGCCACCACCATCAGCCTGCCCGCCACAAATGAGTTGTTTTCGCCGTCGTTGTCGGTCATTATTTTGCAACTGTTTGGCTACTATGTGGCCGCCAACAAGGGCCTGGACATAGACAAGCCGCGCAATTTGGCGAAGAGTGTGACGGTGGAGTGATAGTAGTTCCGCCGGGCGGCATATCCTGTACTTCATCCTCGTCACCCCGCAATGTCCGTAAAACGCTTCGCGTTTTCTGCGGAGTCCCTGAAAGTAGTGACACCCTGAGCAGGGGATCCCGCATAAAAGCATTGCGGGATGACGAGTTGGCGGGGGCCCTGCCATTGGAGGAGCATTATGAACAACACAACAAAAGACGTCCTGGAGTTTGTGAAAGAAAACGATGTCAAATTCATCCGCCTGGGCTTTTGCGATATGTACGGCTTGCAAAAAAACGTCGCCATCATGGCCGACAGATTGCCCGCCGCCTTTGCGGAAGGCGTCTCCTTCGACGCCCACTCCATCCGCCATTTTAGCGGCATTAGCAAATCCGACCTCTTTTTATTCCCCGACCCCGCCACCCTGTCCCTGCTCCCGTGGCGACCGGGCTCGGGACGCGTCGCCCATTTTCACTGCGACATAAAAACGCCGGCAGGCGAGGAATTTTTGCTGGACGGACGCGGCATACTGAAAAAGGCCGCAAAACGCGCCGAGGAGATGGGCTATGTCGTGAAGATTGGCGCGGAATGTGAATTCTATCTCTTCAAAACCGACGAAAACGGCGAAGCGACCGCCATCCCCTTGGATCAAGGCAGCTATTTGGACACCCAGCCGCTCGACAAGGGCGAGGACATCCGTCGCGAAATATGCCTGACCTTGGAGGAAATGGGGATTCACCCCGAAAGCTCACATCACGAGCAAGGCCCCGGTCAAAACGAGATAGGCTTTCAGTTTGGCGATGCCGTGGACTGTGCCGATAATGTTCAGATGTTTAAGTCAGCGGTGAATGCCATCGCCGCCAGAAACGGCCTATTTGCCTCTTTTTTGCCCAAGCCGCTGGCAGATGAGCCGGGTAATGGTCTGCATATAAACCTCTCGCTCTCACGGAGCGGCCAAAACATCTTCAAAAATAAAAATGAGGGCCACTCAGCGGCGGCCGAGAGCTTTATCGCCGGGGTGCTGAGGCGTATTCCGGAAATCACCGTTTTTTTAAACCCCCTGGAAAGCTCCTATGCGCGTTTGGGCACGTTTTCTGCCCCGAAATATGTCTCGTGGTCGCATCAAAATCGCTCGCAGTTGATACGGATTCCCGCCGCCATCGGTGAAAAGGTGCGGATGGAGCTGCGCTCGCCGGACCCTGCGGCCAATCCCTATCTGGCCTTTGCCCTGATTATCGCGGCGGGCCTGGACGGCATCGAGGCAGCCCTGCCCCTGCCGGCAGCGGTGGACGCGGATTTATATACGGCCGATGAAAGCGTGACGGGAACGCTCACCCTGCTGCCTTGTAGCTTGGATGAGGCGGCCGCTCTCGCACAGGCCAGCAGTTTCGTGAAGGATGTGCTGGGATTCTTGCCCGTCACCCCGCAATGCATCTCCCCCGTCACCCCGCAAATTTTTAATGCGGGGGCCCCTGACTCAGGGAACAGACCCCCTGCGGAGGCTTAAATGAACAGTGCCCTGATAGTCTCCTGCTCGGAAAAAGCCACCGCCGACTTGACGGAGCTGTTAAACGCGGCAACAGTGACGCAAACCACCGCCCTGTCGTCCGGCGGCGAGGCCAGACGCTTGCTGCTTACACGCTCCTTTGACCTGGTCGTCATAAACGCCCCGCTGCGGGATGAAAGCGGCGAGAACTTAAGCCGCCATATCGCGGCAGGGAGCCTGACCCAAGTCATCCTTTTGGTAAAGGCCGAGCATTTTGAGGCCATAGCGGCCATCTGCGAAGCCGACGGCGTGTTATGTGTCTCCAAACCGCTCAACAAGCAAGTGTTTTGGTCGGCGCTGAGCTTGGCAAGGGCGGCCGATGCCCGATTGAATCGTGTCCGCGCCGAGAATGAGCGGCTTAAGCAAAAGATCGAGGACATCCGCATTATCGACCGGGCCAAATGCGTCCTCATATCCATCATGGGCATGAGCGAGCAAAACGCCCACAGATACATGGAAAAACAGGCAATGGATATGCGTCAGAGTAAACGGGCTGTGGCAGAAGGGATATTAAAGACATATGAAAACTGACAACATCAAGATTATAGATTATAAGGCGGGCAACGCCCCCAGCGTCCTAAACGCCGTGAGGCAC
>Ga0099364_10008348_pt1 | contig 14593 bp, 5 predicted proteins | sample TergutTh196P3_FD_73070 | JGI IMG/M metagenome (GOLD analysis project Ga0099364, IMG submission 73070) | Microcerotermes parvus P3 segment gut microbial communities from Pointe-Noire, Republic of the Congo - Th196 P3 | ecosystem: Host-associated > Arthropoda: Insects > Digestive system > Gut ... | reverse complement strand
AAGTCAACTTTTATGCTTGTAATCGCCGATGAGTGTTGCAGAGTTTCACCGCCCCACAGTTCAAAGCCTGTAGAGAATCCGCCCGTTTTCGATATACGCTGTCCTGTATCTGACCAACCGTTCCACAGTTGAACATCGGCGTAACCATCGATAAACTGGTCGGAGTCATCGACTACAAGGGGAACTGCAGTCACGTTTTCTACTGCAATGGGAGTTGTAGAACCGTTTACATATACTCCTGTAATTGTAATCGTTGCATCCTTGAATGTATCGGGCGCAGGTTCTGCACCGTCAACGACTTCGGCGAGGTGGTCATCAAAGGTTAAACCTGCCGAACGAATTGCAATATTCAAGAAATTTGTACGCCCTGTCGGAAATTCAACCGTCATAGAGTAGTCGCCGTCTTCGGGTTCAATTGCAAGAGCCGTGCTGCGACGTATCGGGTCTGCGTTTGTTGTACTCGCCGCCGCTCTTGCCATGAACTCGAGAGGTAATGTGCCTTCGGGGAAGTCGTTGCCGCCGCCGCCATCACCACCGACAACACCGCTTACGGTAAAATTAACCGTAATAGATGTAGTACTTGACGGGAAAACCACGGCAGGATCTTCAAAATGAATCCAGTCGGGGGCTGTTCCTCCGCCTGCCCAAACTGTCGGAAGTCCACTGCCTGACTCACCGGGCAGTGAGTGTACAATGCGATTGTTCGGCTCGTGGAATGCATTCCACAGCTCAACATTGGCGCGTCCTTCCAATGCACCCGCCCAACTTCCGGCAATAAGCCCGAGGTCGGCATTGTCTGTCAGACTGACGTTCGTAGCCGAACCCGCCAATTCCACAGATGTGATTGTCATTTCTGCATTTGCATAGGCATCGGGAGCGGCAACCGATGTTCCGGCGACCTCCCACGTGGATGCATTTGCTCCGCCTGTGCCGACCGAGCGGCTTGCAAGCCCGGTAAACGTGCGGTTGCCTAAGTTGGTCAGGGTTATGCTCCCTGTTCCGTTTCCGTTAATGTCAACAGCGGTACTTCTGAGGATAGTACCCCAGTCGGTATCGCGTGCCACTAATTCCACCGATAACGGCGCAACAGTGTCCGCTGTAATTGTCGCGGCGGGGATAATACTAAGTATCATCGCGAACGCGATTAACAGCGATAAGAGTTTTTTCGTTTTCATGTAATTTCTTTCCACCTTTCAGTATGCTTTGTGCATACATTAATTTTGGTAAGTATACCACAATTACAGCGCGTTGTCAAGCGTATTCTTAAATAAAAATTATGTAATTTGTGTAAAAAATTTTTTAGGGGTGGTAACTTTTTTGGATTTATCTGTTTTTGCATATTTCTATGACCATGGTGGTTCGCCTCTTTTCAAACTTTGCATAAGTAATGCCCCCGTTTTGGTCGGGGGCGGTACATTTATTTATCCTTTTTTTTGCGCATTGACACGATTGCAAACGCGGACAGCAGGCACATGACTGATGCGGTGATAATGTTGGTACTCCCTGTCCTGACGGCATTGGCAGTGGAGGTTGGCGGGTTGGCGGCCCTTTCCTCCTGCTCATCCATGGGGGATTTTGTCGATACGGTTCGCGGCTGTGTCGCTTGATTGACTTCGTTCATAACTTCCGACGTTTCGGGCATTGTTGTGGTTGTCGGCGGCTCGCTCGCTTGCAAAACCGATTCGGTTTGATTAAGCGGTTCAGTCTCCTGCACGGCTGTGTTGCCCTCATACACGGGAATGCCGAGAATGTCGTCGTTTGCGTCCAACGCCTCCAACGAGAATGTCCCCGATACGCCTTCATTCCACGTTGTCAATCCCGCGTCGAAGAAGTCACCGGTGACTACTCCGCCCTCAACCTCGATTTCGACGATTAATCCGTCTTCAAGGTCGTGTTGTTTACTGACCCAGCCTGTACTGCCGGAGTTGTAGGCAAGCTCTACGATTGTACCCGAGATGTCCCCGACGGGTTCTTCCACCTTGATATAAAACTTGACTGCCTTGATTTCTGCCGAGTCAATGTCGCTTACAGGCGCGTCCGGTCCGGTAAAACGGTAACCGGTAAACTCGCCGTAAACAATATCAATGCCCTTATTCGTCTCGCTGTAAATGACTGCACCCGCGTTCATCGCCGTTGAAACGGTGATTAATCCTACGGCGGCAAGCCCCGCAAAAAGTCTCCTCATACAATTCCTCCTAATTTTGTATAAATTTTACAAGCTTAGTTTGCCCTTTTAAAATAAAAAAATACCGAAAATAAAAAAATACCGCTTTTTAAAAGCGGTATTTTTAATAATAGGTTTAAATTATTTGCGTTTTCTGCTGATAATCACCGCACCAACGGCAAGCACAGCCATTCCGCCCAACGATACAACACCGCCGACACCTGTTTGCAAAGGTCTTGTTCCGGTTCCGGAAGCCGCAGTAGTTGTAGCTCTTGTAGTGGTAGAAGCAGGCGTAGTGCTTCCGGTAGGTGCAGATGTTGTTGCCGCAGTGGTAGTTTGACCCGCAGTGTTTCCACTGCCGCAGTTAGCGTGTCCCACACAGTCATCATCATCGCACGACGCGCCTTTTTGAAGAACAGTTCCGCCTTCGCCAAGGATTTCAACTTGTACAGTACCTGTATTCCCATCAACAAAAGATGCAGCTGCAACTTCTAACCAGTAGTCTCTATCCGCAACTTTACCGCTACCCCATCCATGGGCATTGAGGTCAACTGTAATAACTCTAGTGTCCTTGTAGCAGACATATACTTGCCCTTTGTCTTTTTCCCACGGAACACCACCGCCATGCGCAGCAACTCCGATACATTCCTTATTGCAAGGTTCGCCTACGCCTTGGTCGTTAGGACCACAATGTTGATTAGGTATATCAAAAGTAAACTTAACAGACCTAATCAGTGTCCAACAAATCTTATCCGCCGCACTCATAACGCTGTTACCCGCAACATGAAGCCGTTGGAAATTTGTATCGCCTCCGGTAACATTTAAGGTAATCCCCGTTGCACTCACCTGAGCAACTAATGTACATATCATCGCTACTGCAACGATAAGTCCCATCATTTTTTTCAATTTCATGTGTAAAATCCTCCAAGTATTAATTTACTTAATTTTATTACAGGTCACAGCCTGTTATACCGTAATTAATACTATAAACTAAAATTAATAAAATTTCAATTAGCAAAATAGCCAAAATTTATTTTTTTTTTAGGGCAATTTTACTAAAAATCACTACAACGTATATGTAGTGAAAGAAAAACGCCGGATTTCCCCGACGTACTCCGAAAGGAAACTTGTATTCCTTTTCTTTAGTAAAACAGCGGGCAAATGAGCTGTAACCCATCCGCCCGCATTTTTACTATAACTTAGTGTGTTATGCGCTGATATTATTTCCTTTTCTTAGAAGCAGCAAGTGCAACACCGGCAGCCAAGAATGTAGGAATGATTGCGAGTGCAACACCCCCTCTGGGAACACCGGTTGTACCAGCAGCAGCTCCGGCAGCAGCACCACCAGCAGCAGGTGCAGCAGTTGCAGCAGCAGTTGTAGCCGCAGGTTGAGCGTCTACGGGGCTACTCGGGATTTCAAGAAGAATGTTTTCAGCGATTTCGCGAATAGAACCTTTGTCATCCACCCAGAATTCAGCTTCAAACCAATGTGTGCCTTTAGTTAAAGTTTTGAGATAGTTTTCGCTGAGAGTGATGATAGTTCTGCCTTCTTTGATGTCGAAGTTTGCGCCAGCAACACGGTCATACACAGGTGCATTGTCAACACCGTAGGGGAAGAGTACGCGGTCTAAGCGTTCAAATCTCCAAGGAGCTGTGTCGATACGAGCAGAAACTGTGCCAGAACCAGACCATTTGCCAAAGTTTTCGTCAACTCTAACGAATCTGTAAATAGGTTCGCTGGGAGTCGCAGGCGGGTCTGCCGGGTTAGGAATTGCCTCATTTAATTCGTCAGTGTTTACTTCGTCTGCGCCAACTACTGCTGCAAGGGTTGCAATCATAGCCACTGCCATGATTAATGCCAATACTTTTCTGATCATTTGTTTGTCCTCCAAAATTCTAAATTTAATTTTTTTGTATAAGCGGGTCGTTGATTCAAATCACGACCCGCGTGATACCTGTTTAAGTGTTTGCGTTTTTCGCGGAATTAATCCCGCTCAATTTTTTCCTATTTCCTTTTGCGTGATGCAACTATTGTAGCACCTGCGGCAAGGATTGTAGGAATAATCGCCAAGGCAACACCGCCTCTGGGAACTCCACCGGTACCGGGAGCAGCAGTTGTAGCCGCCGCGGTAGTAGACGGGAAGCTTCTGGAACCAGGGTATAAGCCGGAATTGGGAGTTGTGACACGTGCAGTCGTTGTTGTGTCCGGAGTTGTAGTCGATGCGGGGGGAGTTGTTCCCGGATCGGGAGTAGTCGTCGGGGTCGGAGTTGTAGTGGGTGTAGGTGTTGTTGTAACTGCTGCGCCTGCGTTTGTAACCGTTACATTGAACTCATGCGTTCCCGAAGTAGAAGTGATTGTGAAATTCCCGTAAGCCGTGTTGTTGCCAGTTGCTTCTCTTACTCTGAAAGAGAAAAGCACTTCATCAGCAGCGATGGGGTTTTCAAAAGCACCGCCACCAGACCATTCACCAGCATTAAGAATAATAGCAAATGCAGGTGAGAGTTCGGTATTAGCCGACTCAGTAAAACGTCCACTTACGTCCATTGTAATCGTGCCTGCGAATCCAACTTCGCCATCACCAGGCAACGCAACATTCGTACGGATCTCCAAATACTGGTCTCCACCGACTTCGCGATCTTCGTCAAGCTCGAAAAATCCAATTTTCAGATTATCGACCACAACGCTTCTTGGTGCCGACGCCGACGCCGACATAGGAATGATTGCCGTTGCAGCTATCATCGCTATTACAGCAACGATTGCCACGAGTCTAAATGTTCTTTTCATTAGTTTTACCTCCAATTTTGTTTTCCGAGCGGGTGTCATGAACGGTTTTCCCGCTCGGAGTTTGTTTTATTCTTACTCTTGCCTTCAAGAGTTGGGGATTAATTTGTGTGTCGCTTTAATTGTCTTGTTGTGTGCCTTACAAAATGGTAGTCACTTGTTCCGATTAAATAGTTTCACTAATTTTTTGAAAATTTTTGAAATTTTTTAATTAAGCAGTATATCTCTATTATCTTCTTTTAAACACTGCCCATTCCTACCAAATTATTGCAATGATTTTGTCTTGTAAGACTAATCTTCTTCAGTCAAGGGAAAAGCCATTGTTTCGCCGTCTACCACGCTGTTCATGCCTACGATATACTTCAGCACCTCAAGTACGCAGAAGATATCCGGGTTTCCTGATTCTCTACCGGAAGTGCCCAACGAAGCTACACGTCTCGCTTCCTCCGAAGAGATGTTTTCGTTTCCGTTCTCAATTACATTGTTCATTCCAACGATAAACTTCAAGATTTCGAGGGCGTCGAATATACCAATATCAGGAGTTCCATCGGGTTTAAATTCGCCTCTGATAGACCCAAGTGCGAACCATTGATTTTCGGGGTTACAGAATTCGCAATTGAATTTGAAGCACTTAGTGTCGCCTTCGCCTTCTTCACAAGCGTAGCAAGCGTTACAGTACATATCGCCGCACAATCCGTTAGGCGGGAAGCAAACTTCACATCCGCATTCGCCGCAATCGCCGCAATCATCGCCGTCAGGAGTGTACGTAACGTCACAGTTAGCGTTAAGACAAGGGTCACCGTCTTCCGGCTCTTCGCCGAAGTCATGTGTTCCAGCCTCACGAGTTCCGGGGCAATCGGTTTCGGTACACGCTGTTGCAGTACAGTTGCGCGGGAAAGTATGCGTTCCTGCATCGCGTGTTCCGTCACAGCCTTCCACTGTACAGTCAGTGCCTGTGCAGTCTACGGGCCATGCGTGTGTTCCTGCAGCGCGAGTAAATGTGCAGTTTAAGCAAGTTGTCGCCGTGCAGTTTGCGGGGAATTCATGTTGTGCCGCCATTGCAGCACCGCATACTCTGCAAAGTCTGCAGTTATCCGCTAACGCTTCACATTCGCCGGGGGCTTGAACAAAGTCGCATTTTCCGCATTCAAATCCGGTTACGCAAGTTGTACCCGAAGGATTATCGTGCATTGCACCCGGGATTGTTTCATCGCAAACGTCACAAACTGTGCAGTCCGCAGCACTCGGAGTGTGTCCAGGAGTGGGGTTAGCCGTTGTGCAGTTTTCGCAAGTGGTATCGCATTCGAACACGTGTGCCGCGCCCGGAATTGTAGTTCCGGCGGGGAGTCCGCAGTCGCTGCATTTTGTGCAGTCAGCAGTACTCGGAGTGTGGTTGCCTTCGGAGTCTTCGAGTTCCCAAGCGCAGGTCGGGCATACCAATATATCAGTACACAGACCGTTCTCTCTCACGAGCTTAGTCACGTCCGTATGGTCAACAGTACAAGCAACGTCAGTCAAGCGATAAATCGAACCTCTGTTGATTGTAACTGTTACAACATCGTCCTCTACAGACGCACCCACAACAATTACATCGTTTGTGCCGTTGAACCAGAAGAGGTTCAAGTTGTCCAAGTCGAGTTCAAGGTCTTCAAAAGTGAATTGAATATCAAATCCGAAGTTTCCTTTGTGTGAGGTAGTAATGTTTACATTTCCGTCTTCGTCAATTTCAACAGTCGCATTCAAGACAAAACCGTTGTTGCTGACATTTGCGAGGTTAATTGAACCTGCAACTATAACGTATTCACCACCATCGGGAAGAATTACGGTAATATCGTTTTCGATTTCTTCAATCGCGCTCTTAGTCAAAACGATAGTAGCCGCATCATGTTCCGCAATCAATGCCGCAAGGTCAATGTCGCCATCGTTGTTAAGGTAAGGTGCGAGAGCGGAATCGCTCCAGTAAGCGCATTCTTCGGGGTCGCAACCGGAGTTGCAACGGATTCCGTGGTTAAAGCAAGGTGAGCAAGGAACTTCCTGTACATTTGCCTTTACCGAAACGCCTGTGAGTGCATCTGTAACATCCATTCTGTAAGCACCGCTGGATGATGTGTTATTTGTAGGTGCTATAAACTCAGCATCTGTTTTTTGAGTTCCGAGCAGGTACAGTTTAGTCGCAACTTCGCCTGTAGCCGCATTGTAGAACATCGAAACAGGGACAGTGATTGTAGCGCGGTCAGTGTTCTCACTGTCTACGCCCCATCTTACGAGTTTATTCGGGTCAATATTTCTGTTTTCCGAGCCGGCTCTGAGACCTACAAACAAGTCATAATCGTCAGCACCGGTCAAATCAGTCCACGCCCACATCCAACGAGAGTCAGCCAAGTTAGGCGATATAGTGATTTCAACATCGCCGACAAGAATTTCGCCGTCAAAGTCTAAATCAAGCTCAACAATTCTTGCGGGAGTTCCGGAGTAACGTGCCGCACCCGCAGCAGGAGTAAGAGTCAAGGTTTCGGGTTCAGTTTCACAGAAGCATTCGCATGAGCAATCCGCGCAAACGCCGCCGCAGAATTCACAACCGCAGAACCCTGCAGGAACTTCACATTTTCCGTAGCCGTTTGCATAACCACAGCAATCATAGCAGCAGAACGGATTTTCACAGCACATTTCACATCCGTCACCCGGAACTTTACCGAGTCCGTTTAATGAAACGCTGCCGAATTTTGCCAAAAGGCCATTTTGGAATCTCGAGCGACTTGTAAGAGCTACAGTCGAGCTGTTTTCATATCCTGCGAAGTAAATCGCGCTTGCAAAAACAGCATCTTCGCCCTCGCCTTGAACCAATAAATGCTTGGGAAGTGTGACTGTAACGCTATTAGCATTGAAAGGCACAGTGCGGGTGTGAACCGCATTTTTAGGATTAGCCGCTTCCGATAAAATTAAGAAGTCAATTCTTGAGCCGGATTCGCCAAAGCCCGCTGAAAGGTCAGTCCAAGTCCACATACTGTATTGGTTAGCATCGCCAGAAGCATACAGACCGGGATTTTCAGAGAAGTTGACCGACACAGTAACAGTGTCAATTTCATCCGCCATTTCGCTTAAATCAAAGCCTACAACTTTCAACAGATGGCTTCGTGCGTCAAAATTAGTCTCTGCATCCGCATAATGTTCCGATGCAGGCAAGTTTACAAATGCATCTGACTTTACAGTCGCAAATGCAACATTGCCGTCTTTTGCACAGTACTGGCAGAATCCGCCAGGGTAGCACACAGGGCAAAGCGGGTCGCCGCAAAGTCCATTGGGCGGGAAACAGTCTACGCATCCGCATTCGCCGCATTCAGATTTAACGCCGCAGTCGTTTACGCAGTCCGTACCGCATACAGGGTTTTCACCAAAGTCGTGAACGCAAGCCGCAAACGCGATTTCTACAAGGTACGCACCCGCTTCCAACTCGTCATCCAAGTCATCGGTTACAACAACTTTTCTGCCTACAGCAGCAGTTGCAGTCACAAGACCGTCAGCCGCAGTTCCGATGTCGAAGAAGCGTCCCCAACCTGCAGTTGTACCAACTTCTAAAGAGGTAGCCGCATCCCAGTCACCGATTGTGATGCTGTCGCCGTTTGCGTTTCCTGTGACAACAACTTCAACAAACACGCTGAGGTATACATGGATAATAATTTCGTCGCCGTTCTCAAATTCGAATTTCACGAAGTCAAGGTTTTCCAAATCGGTAATCACAACCGATTTATCGTCATCAGATACAGTAATGTCTCTGACTTCATCGTAGTCGAGAGCCGTGTGGTCTTCAACAGCACCGTCAGCAACCGAAACTCCGGTAACAGCAGTATCAAAGCTGAATACAAATTCGCCGATTTCATCCGCGCCGACCATAACTTCAAACTTTTGTCCCGCAGCATCGCCGACAGGGTTAAGCTCGATGTAAGCAACAGGGCCTACGCGGTTTGTAGCAGTTCTGAACGGAACTTCATCTTCATTGCGTTCCATACCGACTAATGATGCAACGTCATCTTCAAAAACGAGTATCACTTTATAAGATTTCGAAGCCAACACCGTATCATTGCCGAAAGCAGTTGCCAAGTTGCCAACAACTCTTCTGTCAACGCCTACTACAGTATCGATTGCCGGAATATCAGAGCCAACATCTGCCCAGAGTCCCGCGCCAATAGCCGCAGGGTCGATAATGTGAGCAAGGTCATCTCTGTCGAAAGCAGCGGTTTCAAACTCAACTATAAAGTCTTCATCCGCATTCAATCCGGTAATGTCAAGCTCGATAAACGCAGATTGCATTACATGGATTACAATGCTCTCGTTTTCACCAAAGTTAAACTTAATTACAGCGAGGTCATCAATGTCACCTTCACCGAAAGTAACAGTTTTTCCGCTGACACCGTCAGTTAATTCGTCAGCTCCAATTACCAATCCGCTCGGAGTGTATTCGCCAATTTGGTAATCAAGAACATCTTCGGTGAACGAGAATATCATTTCGGGGAACTCATTGCCTTCGGTAACATCTTCCAAAGCAACGTAGAGTTCAAAACCTTCTCCGACAGCCATGTAGCTGGCAGGGCCCCTGTGGAAGCCGAGAGCGTTTCTGTTGACAGCGGTAGCCGCGCCAACTTTAATAGAAGCAATCCCGAGTTCAATAGGTTCTACTTCACTGTGTTCACAGTTAGCTTCAAAAGCTTCCCAAGTTTCGGTTGCGAGGTTGTAAGTCGCAGTTCCCAAAACAACAACATTTTTGCAAGTTTCGTCACAAGACTTACCGCCGGCGGCACATCCGTTTACGAGGTAAATCGGATTAGGACATTTCACTTCGCCATTGGCGTTTTCGTCATAACCGAGAAGCGATACTTCTAAGAGAGTATTTTTACCATCGGCATCGTAAGGCGCTTGCGCGCTGCTCGTAATGAACATTACTTCACCGCGGAAAATGCCGTCAAACTGGTCATCTACAAACGAGGTAGGCGCAACATTCGTGCCACTTCCGTTTGAATAAGCATTTCTGCCGTTAATCCACCAGAAATCAAAATTACCATTTTGTCCCGCAGGGTCAGCACGTTCAACTCTTATCCACGCGCCGTCTTGATTGCTCAAACGAATATCAGGTGAATTAACCCAAGAAGTTGTCGCACTTCTGTCAGTCCTGATGTCGGTACGGAATCTCACTTGCAAAGTAGTACCGTTATTATCGGCATTTACTTTCGCACCAAATCCGAATACTTCCGACGGGTCAATACAAGTGTCGCTCAAAAGTCCCACCAAGGAAACATCGCCGTCACTGTTTAACTCGTCAGTCACGCTGAATCTAACCGCCGAACGGTCAGTGTTCGTGCCGTCATCGGCATTACCGTTGTCAAAGTTACGATTTGTCGCTCTTCCGGTAGGCGCGTCAATCACACCACCCGTAGCATCACAATCGTCAACAGCAACATCGTCAAAAGTAACAGTAATTTTATAAGCTCCCGCTGCTAATTGCGGACCGAAACCGACTTCATCTTCATCAGCCCATACTGCAACCGAAGTGCGTCCCGTGCCGTCAGTAGTGCTTATCACATCACCACGCTCAACACCAACTTCAAAGAAACGTCCCCAACCCGCATTGTCTACATCGTTCCAGTCGGTTACATCCCAGTCGCTCGCTTTAGTAGAGCCGCCAAGCTCAACTTTATCGCCCGCGTCTGCATCCGCATCGACCACAACAACTTCAACAAACGCAGTCACAAATGCGTTTACGACAATTTCATCGCCGTTCGCCAATGTGAATTTCACAAAGCTGTGAGTTCCCAAATCGGCAATCGTAGCCACATTGCCGGCGGTTGTAACACTGTCTGTCACATCATAAGCAAGGTTATCGAGGTCATCAATATCGCCGTTGGCAATGTAAACAGAATCGACAACCTTATTAAAGGTGAATACTGCATCAACAATTTCTTCCGCGCCAACCATTAATTCGTAATCCGCATACGGGTTACCGGCGGGAAGTGCTTCGTAAGCAACAGGCCCTTTGCGATTATCATCCGCGTGAATTTCCGCAGTCACTTCATCAACTTCAATCCCTGTAACATCGCCCGGAATCAAGTCCATTTCAGTCAATGCATACGCATAACCGTCAGTAATTTCAATTGTCACAACGCCGTCCACTACATCGACAATCAGTTCACTTACATCAGTGTAAACGCCGTCTACTGAAACGAACAAGAACAGACCGTCTGCATCTTGGCGACTCGCTTCTCCCGTGTCAATTTCAAAGCTTACGGTAAATCCGAATTCGCCGCTTTGCGCCGGAATGACAGTTACCCCAAAACCATTACCGATAAGCGACTGAACTGCAAAATCAAGGTTAAATCCTTGTGGATTAATCCCGTTAGTCACGTCAAAAACAATAACATACTCAAATCCGTCAACTTTTACAGTCACGTCATCGGTAATTTCGCCAAACGCCGCCGCACTAAGCAAAATAGTCCTCGCGCCGCTGTCAGTCTTCAACTCGTCAACGTCAATGTCGCCATCACCGTCAAGGTAATCAGCCAAATCATCGGAAACGAACGGGTAAACCAAACCGTTCACAATCTCGAATTCAAGCTCTGCAGCAGTTAGTCCGAAACCCCATTCCGCAGTAATCGTAGCATTTTCTCCCTCAGCAAGATAAACTACAAATCTTGTGAGGTCGTCATCTTCGTCAAACGCTTCAACAGGAGAGGTTCCGACTGTCAATTCAACATCAAAATCATCTCCGATGTCGCAGCCTTGCGATGCTAATACAGCCTCAAGGTCAAATATAAATGCATAGCTGTTGTTCTCAACTACCTTTTCAATCATTTGTTGCGCACCTACGAGACCAAAGAAATTCTGTACATCAACATCGTTGTTGCCAAGTGTAACAGTAAAGTCGTTGCCCGCTTGCACGTCAACGTCAACGCCCAATTCGAAGTCCACAAACTCGCTCATAAAAGCAGCCTCGAACGCATCGACAGGGTCAACAGGCTCATCGTCAAAAGTAATTGTCAGTTTATACTCATCAATTACTAATGCATTCTTGCTGTCATCGGGGACAATCACAACGTCAACCACTCTGCCCGCATCCGCAGTAGCCGTAACAGCGTCCCCAAGGTCAAATCCTGCAGAGAAGTAAAATCCGCCTCCCACACCATTAACAGTAGATGCAAGAGCAGCCTTGTCAAGCCCGTTAATCGTGTAATCGTCATCGGCAGTCGCGCCGTCAACTATAATTTCAACAAACGCCAAAACTTTTACAAGAAACTCAAGTTCTTCACCGTCGCCGAAATCGAATACAATTTTCTCACCATCAGCAATCGCTACATCGTCTACACTATCCGCGCCAACAGTCACGTCCGTACCACCGTCAATCGCATAGCTCACAATGTTTTTGCTGAACTCAAAGTCAAATTCAAGTATGCCGTCATCGGCAACGTATATTTCGTACTCGCCGTCACCAACTTCACCGTAAGCAACAGGTCCGGTAAAGTAGCCTTGCGCTTTTGCATCAACAACAGTCGTACCATCAAGCTCGATTTCTACAATCTCAACCGGAAGAGGAGCAACGTCTGCCGCTTCACCCGTAACTTCCAATTCCGCACCGAGAAGAGCCGCAGTAACGTCTGAACGGAAGTTAGAACCCCAAGTTCCGCCTTGTTGTGTACCTAAAACATACAACTTTGTGGCGAATGTTCCCGAACCACTGTCATAAAGGAACGCAACAGGGATTGTAATTTCCACAGCAGCAGCATTAGTACCGTCAATGTTCGCAGAACGTGCCGCTTTAGCGGTATCTGTCACAAAAGTTTGCTCAGCTGTATCGTCACCGGTCAAATCGCTCCACACGTAAAGCCAACGAGATGAACTGAATCCTGTAATGTCAAACGTCACCTTAGCTTCGGTAACATTTTTAAAGTCTTCGTCAAGCTCAAGACCCGCAAACTCTAAAATCGCCGCAACACCGTTAGCCGAATTAAACGCACCCGCAACATAAGTTACATCGTCGTTACCGCCCGGCAAGTGAAGAGCAGTTCCCGGAGTAGTAGGCGACCACTCGTAAGTTACGGTTACAGGAGTGTTAACAACCAACTCATCAGTAAAGCTGATAGTCAACGTATACTCGCCAACTTCAAACTCGTCATCGCCGACACCCGTAAGCGCAGGGTCAAACACAAACGAGCCAACGCGATCCGGAGTAGTGCCTTCAGCCTCAACAGTCGAGCCTATCGGTACAAAGATACCAAGGCCGCCAGACACAAGACTGGCAAGGTCGCTTCTGTCATAAGTCTCACTGTCCGCGCCTTCGCTCACAGTGATTTCGTAGTCGTCAGTTTGTGCAACACTGATGTCTTCTACAATAGTGACATAAGCCTCTTGACATACCACAAACGAAATCTCTCTGCCGTTGCCGAAGAAAAACTTAACCACATCTTCGTCTTCAAGGTCTTCCACCTCAACCGAAACACCACCAACAGGTACTTCAGTTTCGAGATTAACTTGATACTCGACAATATCAGTATCAAATTCAAAAGTCACGTCAAGCTCGTCGTCAACCGCGGCAACAAAATAAAATTGGTCGACGTCGTTGAAGCCCGCGTCAAAATACGCTACCGACTTGGATGCCGCATATAACATATCGCCGTCATAAACACCCTCAGCAGCCACAACTTCGCCAGACGCGCCTTCGAAAAGCGTAACCCCTACAAGCTCAACATCTTCAATGTCATAATTCAACTCGTTTTCGATTACAATAGTAACGAGTTTATCGCCACCCAACTCGGAAACAACAATTGTAGCCTCTTCACCATCCACAAGAGGAATGATAAACAAGTCGTCTACTAAAGGTGCTTCTTTTCCGGCATGGCCACTATCTAAGCATCCGTCTTGGCAGATATAAACAACCTGCACATCTTCTTCAAGAGTGTCATCACCGGAAAGGTCAAATCCGTTGGCGACCTTAAATGCCTCATTAGTATGCACGATTTGTACACACTCACCACTACCGGAAAAATCGGCATAGCTTAGAGTTCCATCTTCAAGAATTTCTACCAAGTCAATACCTACGAGAAATCCCTTGTCCCCGTCAATAAACTCTTCCCAGTAATTGTCAGTGTCAGCCGCCTGAAAGGCAACCAAATCTTGCTCGTCCGCCGTGTTTTCGTCCAATGTAACGGTGTATTCATCACCGCTGCCGTCATCGAACGCAACATAGACATCTGCTTCCAGACCAAAGTCTTCAAAACCGAGAACGGTTTCAAAGACATCTTTGTCTGCGCTTACTGTAAATGTAAACATCGTCCCGAATGACATAAGCATTGAGAACGCGATAAGTACAGCAAGCATTTTCTTCATTTTCATGTTTTTCCTCCAAAATTAAAATTTTTTTATTTGCATTATTCCGCGCTTTTTCTTAACCGTTCACAACCTCTGACCGCACTAAATAATTTCATTCATCGGTCTTTGCCGCGCATAGAAAATCCAAACCACAGATAATACTTGTAAAGTATACAACATAAATTTAAAAAAATCAATTAGCAAAATAGACATTTTTTTTTTTTTTTTTTTTTTTTTTTTTTGCAAAGTCAAAAAGGGGGGTGCGGGGGGGGGGGGGTCCCCCCCCGGGGGGGGCA
>Ga0099364_10008347_pt1 | contig 14594 bp, 13 predicted proteins | sample TergutTh196P3_FD_73070 | JGI IMG/M metagenome (GOLD analysis project Ga0099364, IMG submission 73070) | Microcerotermes parvus P3 segment gut microbial communities from Pointe-Noire, Republic of the Congo - Th196 P3 | ecosystem: Host-associated > Arthropoda: Insects > Digestive system > Gut ... | reverse complement strand
GCAAAAACATTAACGGATTGAGTATGTTTCAAGGTATTGCCCGATTTGAGGGGGATGAAAAAACGTACTTGAAGTTTCTGCGTTCTTTTGCTGCTACTGTACGCTCGATGCTCGGCACCGTCGACTCCTTTTGCAGAGAGAGACTGCACGATTACGAAATAGTGGTTCACGGTATCAAAGGGGCGTGCATAGACATTTTTGCCGAACAACTGGGCAAATCGGCACGCGACCTGGAAATGGCGGCAAAACACAGCGATTTCGATTTTATCGAAAATAATAACTCTGCATTTCTCCAAATGGAAACATGAAAAAAGAAAAATTATCAAAGTCCCCTGCGCTAGTATGCCGATAGAAGGGATGGTCAGAGTATCCTGATTGAAAAAACCGGTTTAACTATCAAGTTGGGGGAAGAAACCCATGAGACGTAACATTTTTACTGTTGTTCTGCTTTCGTTGTTAGCGGCGGGTTGCCACGGTCCCGGAGCAGGCGGCGGTTTCTATCAGTCCCCCTATCGGGCTAACGGCGTAGATGGTCCCGGTCCCGGTGTAATGGGACAGATGTCCCATATCGGTGCGACACCGCACGTCAACGCCGTCTCACCAATGGGAGTTCCTATGGGCGCAGCGCCAACACATATGCCGCCAGGTGCGATACCGATGGGTGCAATGCCGCCGCAAGCAGGAATGATGCCGTCCGGTCAATTCCAACCTATGTCGCTGTCGGCGCCCAATCAAATGCAAATGCCCGCCCCGCGCATTCATACTTCGCAAATCAACTTTCTCGGAGTAGAATCGCTGGTCATTAGATATGACGCCCAAAAAGCCGGTGCATTCGACTCAACACCGCTCATTTGTCCTGCCACCCACGATTTCGGACAAGGCTGGACTTACCGGCTTAAATTGTCGAACATTCCCGGTCATCCCGGTAAAGAATTGTTTCCGACACTTGAAGTCGCCCACACCGCCGCCCGAACGCAAGCGTTCTTGTCGCACAGTTCCATTCCGATTGAGTTCACCGACAACGATTTTGACCAGGTTTTCTCCGGTAATTTCGTAACCAAAGTCGTCTATTTGCCCAATCCTGAATTTCAAGGTATTGCGATGTCCGGTGTCGGTACGCTTGTCAACACACAACTTCAGCCGGGCGTAGATCCTATCGTCGAAGCGAGCAAGCGTGGGGCGATTCTTGCGGTGATTCGGATGGGTAACAAAGATTTGGCGAATCGACCGGAGCAGCCGCAGTGGTCGGGAGTGCCGGGAACGGGGGCGCCGGGACCGATGGCAAGCGGAGGAATGCCCCCGATGGGGAGCAGCATCCCGCAGAATCCGATTGCGGGCGTGAATATACCGCCTTATGGTGTACCGATGACCAAAACGACGACGGGCGTACCTGGTCCGCCGCAGTTGCCGATGGACGTGTATTATGGACCGAACCGCAATCCGATAGTTCGTACAGAACCGATTCCCGCACCGCCGGGACAGCGGACTTTTGCAATGCCGGGACAGGCAATTCCTAATCCGTATGTTCCGCCGATGTAGCCGCACTCCAAATGAACCCGCAGAGTTACCGCCCTGGCGGTAAAAATTATCAAAGAACAAACAGAGCCCGTTGCGGCAGCACCGAAGCTTCCGCTCCAGACTCTGTGAACTTTTTTCCCCGCCGGGGCTGTAAGACGGGAATCAACGATTGTCTCAATCGAGTGGAGACGGACTACAAAACGGAAATCGAAACACTCATGAAGCCAAATTTCCAAGACTTAAAAAAGAGCATCTATTGGCGTTGTAAGGTATAAAAAACCTGTCAACGGACTGGAGGAAAGATAGACCTATTCTCTGTACTCCTCCACTATGGTACAATGAAAACCGTATGTCTAGGCGGGAGAATAATAAGCGAACCTCTAATAAAACTTTCACCGGAAACTAACATACCCTTTTTCGTCGACAGTTCCTTTGCGTCACTTGCATACTAGACCTGTTCCATAACCTTTGTTTTCTATGGTTTCAAGAGGCTAAAGCCTCTTGTTTATCCCTTTTATTGCCCTGACAAGGGGATTTATCCCCTTGCTTGCGAGGTTACGGAACAAGTCTACTTTACGGTTAAATCTTTTTTTAACCGCAAAGTACGCAAAGATTTACGCAATGTACGCAAAGTGCTGTTTTTTGCATTTACGGTATAAACCAAAATGTAAAAAAAACAATTTTTAGAGGTTCCCATAACAGTGTTATATTCGCAGCATACAGAGTGAAAACAGCGTTCTTACAAACGCAGCTCTGCTCGTTCCGTATGAACATTTGACCGTCCGACAGTTTATCAGCAATTCACATTTTTTCCCCAAGGAGTTTTTACATGAAAAGAATCATTCCATTATTTTTGGGCGTCGCCCTTCTCTCCCTGACCGGTTGTCCAAAGTCTCCCCAGACATCCTCCGGCACCAGAGGCGGGACAGCAGAAGCATCCGTCACTGTCAAGTCGCAGGAAGTCCTCGACCGCATTGCCGCTCACAAAGCCCAATGGGCAGTAGACCACGCAGGAGCAAATGCTCGATACAAACCGAAACTGCTCGCAACACTCACCGGCGACCTCTCCCAACCCGACGGGATGACCGTTCACCCGGTAACGAAAACGATTTTCCTAAACTGCCCGAACTTCAACTACCGGGAAAACAATGAAGGTCCGAAACACCATCCCGGCACCCTTGCCCGAGTGAAACTGACAGGCGATACGGCGACCGTCGAAAGAATCCTCATTTACGAAGATGTTGCCCCCTTCCCAGAAACCGGTCAAGTCGGACCGATGGGACTCTACTTCGGACCCGACGGACACCTCTACGTCTGCGATAACCAGTATTTTTTCGATACCGACTGGAAGTCTCGTATCCTCCGCGTCCGAATGGACGGCGATGATCCGACAGGAGCCGTTGAAGTGGTCGTCGAAGGCATCAAACTTGCCAATGCAATTTATTGGACTGCCGATAAAATGTTGGTCACGGACACTTTCCTCGACCTCGAAGGAGAATTCGGTTCAGGTTGCGTTTGGGCTTTTGCGAAAGATGATGTTCTCGCGGCTGGCGCCGACGGTAATCCGCCGATTAAGGTTAAACCGGTAAAAAAGATGGGAGACGATCCGCACTGCATTGCGATTTTCCTCGTTAAGCAACTGCCGGGCGCAGGCAACGGCGGACTCGATGGTCTGACTGCCGATAGTAACGGTGTCCTATACACCGGCAACTTCGGTAACGGCGAAATGTACCGACTCGTCTTTGACGCAGAGGGAAATGTAACGACCGATGTCATTCATGAGGCAGGGGACTATTTCAGTTGTTGCGACGGTATTTTCTACGATCCGGACACGAATAAGATTTACATCAATGACTCGGCGGGTAATGCGATCCACGCTTTTGTACCGCCGGCATTGGGAGCGAAGCCGGTGTTTGAAACGCTTTGGGAAAACGGCGACACAGACGGCGCCGACGGTTCACTCGACCAGCCCGCCGAGTTGGTCATCGTAGACGGAAAAATGGTGATAGCTAACTTCGATTGGCCCTTCCCGGAACTGTTGAACACGCAAAGTGATGAACCGAATACGCTTTCGCTGATAAACTTAAAATAGAACAACAGAGCCGATTGCGTAAGATTGCGCAACAATGAGCAGAGTGCAATCTTACGATCGCGGCTCCGTTGCTTATCCTGCCATGCAAAGAATCCTAATTACTTCGGGTCCCACTCGTGAATATCTTGATCCGGTGCGTTATCTTACCAACGGTTCGAGTGGACGTATGGGTTCGGCACTGGCGGAAGCGGTTTTACAGCAAGGGGGGCAGCCGGTGATCGTCAGCGGACAGGTCGCGATCGCTTATCCGTCTGGTGCGGAAGTCCATTGGATCGAAACAACGGAGCAGATGTTGCGACGCTGTTTGGAACTCTTTCCGCAGTGTACCGGCGTGATTGGAGCAGCGGCGCCGTGCGATTTTCAGCCGATAGCGTTTTCGGAACAGAAGATTTCCAAATCGAAAGAAGGCGTGATTACTTTCCGTTTTTCGGAAACGCCGGACGTTCTTGCCGCTTTGGGAAGGATCAAACGGCTTGACCAATGGAGTGTAGCATTTGCATTGGAAACGGAGAACGGTGTGCGTCGAGCGTTAGACAAATTAAAAAGAAAGGGATGCGATTTTATTGTGTTAAATGATTCCAGTGCCATCGGCGTCGATACTGCTGCGTTTCAAATTTTCGACGCGGCAGGTGAACTGCGAAAAGAATTGACCGGCACGAAACGAGAGTCGGCGGCGGAAATACTGCGGCTTGTAAAGACAATCGAACTACATTCGTAAGAATTGATGTTCTCTATGACAATCCTCCGACGCGACAACTCCCGATTAAACGCCTTCTCCGACTCCGACAACTCCTTCTTCTTGCTCTTCTTGATCGGAATCAAACTCCATGCGTGATAGGACTGAATGCCTTGATAACCAATGTCCGCAAAGATAATCACCGCCAACATCATCACCATAAAGCGTTGCGCAGAAAAAGGTACTATTCCACGTAACAGGCAATGTCCATTCTTTCGCTGTCGTTCTTCGGCGGTCCCGTCAGAACGCGCACACCGGAAGATGTCAACGCCAGTGTGTGTTCAAAATGGGCACTCGGCTTACGGTCGGTTGTTACAATCGTCCAATGATCGCTGAGCGTCCGTATCTTTTTTGTGCCTATGTTGACCATCGGCTCAACGGCAAGCACTATTCCCGGTACTAAATTGAAATCGTTGCGGATCGTTTGAGAACTGACATAATTCGGCACCTGCGGACTTTCGTGCATCTCCCTACCAATGCCGTGTCCGACGAGGTCGTCAATGACGGAAAAGCCGTTCTGTTGAGCGAGAGTCTGCATTTTTCTAGCAACGGCACTCCAAGTTTTTGCTTTGCCCATTTCTTCAATCGCAATGTTGAGCATTCCTTCGGTAACGTCCATAAGCCGCTGTTGTACGGCAGTAATTGTTCCGACGGCAAAAGTTCGTGCCGAATCGCCGCACCAGCCCTTAGTGTGCGAACCGGCGTCTAATAGTTTGCAGCCGGTGTCGATTCCTACGATGTCTCCTTCCTGTAAAACACGGTCGCTTGGAATACCGTGAACGACTTGTTCGTTGACGCTAATACAAGTTACCGCGGGAAACGGTACTTCTCCCGGCACGCCTTTGAAGAGAGGAATGAGATTGTGGTCATTAAAGAATTGTTCGATTCGGGCGTCGATTTCTCCGGTAGTAATGCCGGGGCGGACAACTTTTTCGGCGATTTGTAGAGCGTGCCAAACGTAGAGTCCCGCTTTTCTCATTCGGTCAATATCGCGGGCAGATTTTAGCATATGAGACGGACAGGGAACAAAACATCATCCAAGCATTCTACCGCAATTTGTTGCAAAAGACTATTCCCCCAAACGTAACACACTCTCCAATTTGGGTTACACCTCTTGATTTCTAAAACCGTTAAATTAGAATAAAGTACATGGTTCGTACTGTATCGCTATCTCTGCTTTTTCCTCTCTTTTGGGGTCTGCTTTCGGTTTCCCTCTCGGCTTCGGATGAAGTTTGGACGCCTCAACGAGTACCGGCGACCGGAACGGTACCGTTTATCATGTACTATCAACAATTCCTTCGGACTAATCCTTTCGATATTAAGGCAGAACCGACGACACCAGAGGAAAAAGCAGAAAACCGACGCCTGCATCAACGAGCCGCAGAACTCTACGCCGAAATGTCGAAAGTCGCGGAAACACTCGCAAAATCCGGCGACCTACTGCCCACCGCTCCAACAAACATCGAAAAGAAAGAACCGCAACGCATCAAAGGATCACGAAACCTTTATCCTCACGTTCCCATTAACGCCGCCGACCTTCTTGAAGAAGCAATGTATATGCGTTATCGGGCATTGTCGCACGAGACGTCGCTTGATGCAGGGAAAATTGCAGCACTACATGACTTCGTTGCCGAGTTAGAAAAGGAAACCGACCTGCCAGAATTGTTTCAAGATTTGAAACGCAGTGTTTGTCTTCGTGCGCTTTCGTTTGTCCATCGTCCTCTCAAACGTTACATTGATAAAGAGGAGACGACGTTGCCCGACGAATTAGAACTAGGCGAAAAGTTTGTCGTTGCCGTACAATGGTTCGCTCCCTTTTTGCAAAAACATCCTAGTGAAAAAAATATGGAAACCGTCAACCCGTTTCTAGGAACGTTGGATTTGTTTCGGTCACATTATCCTGATTCGGAACATTCGGCAGTCATTGCTGAACAGTTTCGCAAAGTTTTTGCGGACATTCATTTGCAGTCTGTTGAACCGCTTATCAAGGAGTACGCTGTCATTTACGAAGGCGTTCTTCGTCGTCAGGAACTTTTAGGCGAGCCGATGCCGATTTGGGGAACGGACTTGACCGGCAAGGCGTTTGACGAAAAAACGTTGGAGGGCAAGGTCGTTTTGCTTGACTTTTGGGCGACGTGGTGCGGACCGTGCGTCGCCGAGTTTCCGCATTTGAAATTGCTTTACCAAAAGTACAAGGAGAAAGGTTTCGAAATCGTCGGTTACAGTGTCGATGCCGACCAGGAGCGGTTGCGAACCTATTTGACGCAGAATCCGTTGCCTTGGATTATGCTTTCAAAGGAAACGTCGGAGCAAGCCGGTCAGCCGCCGCTTTCACTGTATTACGGTGCGAAGGCGTTACCGGTCGTGCTGCTGCGTGATAGGTCTGGCAAAGCGGTCTTGCTCGACGCACGCGGAGAAAAACTAGATGATATGTTGGAAAAATTGTTTGATACCCTCTTCTAAATGATTGAGCAGTTCGTCGTTGAAACAACCGCTGCGTATCCAATCGTGTTTCTGTTGTTCTTTCTGATAGCGGAGATAAATCTTTTCCGCGCTTTCGATGAATTTTTGCGGATCAGTAACAAACGGCGACGTTTCGTCATCGCTCTCTTCGTCGTCACTGAGGTAGTCGTCGAGATTGGGTGTGACGTTTTGCTCCATGCCGGCTTTTGTTGTTCTGAAACGTAAAAATCCCCACTTTATTTTACATACCCCAGACGTAGTACCGACAAATGCTCTTGATTCGTTTTGCGATTTACCCTAGAATACGCGATACTGTGAGTATGCGAGGGATCGTAAATTATGCGAATTGTTTTTTCTCTGTTACTGTATTTTCTGTTCGGCGGGATGCTGTGCAGTCAAGAGTTGCCTACGAAGCCTTCGATTGAGCCGGGAGGTCTGAATGTCATTCCGCCGAGCATCGATTACGAATCGGTCGCTAACCGCGCAGACATTCCCGAATTGCTGGCGGTATTGCCTGATCCTGATCCCGAATTGCAAGACGAAGTGCGATTCCGTCCCGACATTTGGGCAACAAATATCCGCTACGTTCGTGATGTTTGGTGTTTGCAGTTTTCCTTCAAAAATGTCCGAATCATCGATGTTGATGTTCCTAACGATTCCGGCTCATTTGACCGAAAGAAGGTTTGGTATCTTGTCTACAGAATAAAAAATCTCGGTCCTGCCGAACTGGACGAACGAAGGATCAACAGTATTCTTGGCTCTACCGTTCCAGAGGGACGTGAAATGACACTGCCGGTTCCGCGAGATAAAACGCTGTTCGATTTGCCCCGCTCCGCCGAGTTGGAGTTCCGGCAACAGACCGGAATCTTTTCTCCACAGCCGGGAAATCCAGAACCGATTAAGTTTGTGCCGAATTTTGTATTGGCAACCCATCGACTCGTCTTGGGAACGGTGCCAGTGGTTAACCCGGAAACAGACGAGACGACTTGGCAGCCGGAAACAACGGCGGCGGCGTACACGGATCGGTTTATTCCGCTAGCTCTTGTAAGAATCAAGGAGCGGGAACGCCTGAATTTGGAAACGACGGTAAGCATTGCGGAAAAAGAACTTGCGCCGGGAGACGAGCTCTGGGGCGTGGCTATGTGGACGGACGTTGACCCGAGAATCAACGAGTTTTCGATCTTCGTGAGCGGCTTGACCAACGCTTATCAATGGGCAGACAAGAGGGAAGAGGACGGTGCGTTCGTCAACACAGGAAAGATCGGAGAAGGAAGAATGGTCAAGCGTCGGGTGTTGAAAACCAACTGGTGGCGGGTCGGCGATCCTCTTACTCTCAATGAGACGCAGATTCGCTTTGGAGCTAAGGACGCATCTTTGCCGGAAAGTGTCTTCGAACAGACCGGTAAAATAACTCCCGAAAGAGAAAAAGCGATTCAAGAAATACAAAATAAGAGGACAACGGAAATTAACGTAAATCAAGATGAACACTGGGTCAGCCCTGCGGAACAGGCGATCTATCACCTTGATCGTCAAGATTGGCTAAAACCCAGTTTCGGATACGAATGGGTGTTTTTATAGTAGACTTGTTCCATAACCCTTGTTTTCAGGGGCAAAAGGGTTTCAAGGGGCTAAAGCCTCTTGTTTATCTCTTTTATTGCCCTGACAAGGGATGTATCCCCTTGCTTGCGAGGTTACGGAACAAGTCTATTAACCTTTGCAGTTTATTTCCTTTATGTTCGATACCGCTTTCCTTAAAAAACTAGAAAACCTTTCGCTTGTTTCTCGGCGTGTCTTTCAGGGACAGCTGCTAGCCAATCGCCGCGCCCGGCAACAGGGCAATGGAATCGTGTTTGCCGACCATCGAAACTACAATTACGGCGACGACCTACGCTACCTCGATTGGAATGCCTACGCTCGATTCGGCACCGAACTGATCAGGCGATTCGAAGAAGAAAAAGATTTGAACGTCTATTTCATGCTAGACTGTTCCCAAAGTATGGCGTCAGGAACTCCCAACAAGTTCGACTATGCCCGGCAAGTTACTGCCGCTCTTGCTTATATTGCTCTTGGCGACCTCGACAAAGTGAGTATCATTGCCTTTTCAGACAAATTGTATCAGACATTTCCGATGACCCGCGGTAAGCAGCATATATTGAATATGATTCGATTTTTGGAATCGCTGGAGACGGTCGGCAACACAACCGACGTGACGGCGTCGATGCGGGAGTTTGTCCAAAAGAAGCAGCACACGGGTTTAGTGGTGATTATCAGCGATTTTTTCGATCCTAACGGTTTCAGAACAGGTTTGGATACGCTACGGTATCAGAAGTACGAACCGCATATTATTCAGATACATGATATTCGAGAAGCCTCACCGGCACTACTTGGGGATTTGCGTTTGCACGATGTCGAAACCGGCGTTGAGGAAGAAGTTACTATCAGTGAAGATATGCTTCGCCGGTACAAGAAAAAGTTTGTCGCATTTCTTGATGAGGTCAGACGTTACGGTATTGATAATGGATTGAATTGTGTGGTTTCTTCGACCGCCGTTCCCTTTGACGAGATGATTCTGCGAATGTTGACGGTGTGATTCCGCGACACGACAATAATTTACATTGTTGTACAGTAGACTTGTTCCGTAACCCTGCGGTCATTCCTGTGCAGGGGGGATATGCATAACGCAACCAATTCGTCATAACTTCCGGTGTCGTAAACGTTTACGACACCGGAATTTATAGCGAATTGGTTGCGTTATGCATATCCCCCTACGCGGGAATGACGATTATGACAGTTTTCGAACAGGTCTAGGATAACAGACAAAGTGCGCAAAAAAAACGCAATCTTCCGCTTGCGACATCGACTGTTTCTTCTGGGAACCTCTAAAAATTGCTTTTGTTTTCGATTGTTTCAAGGGGCTAAAGCCCCTTGTTTATTCCCTTTATTGCCCTGGCAAGGGGATTTGTCCCCTTGCTTGTGAGGTTACAGAACAAGTCTATTATCAGAGTTTCTCTTCTATCTCTTATACGACCTTTTATGGCTTTTCGGCGTTTGACTCGCTTGGACGGTAGCACTGCTATCGTCGTCGCTGTACTCCCCTTGATTGATCCAAACCTGTATGCCAATATGACCCTGAGCAATCTTCGCCTCATGAAAACCATAGTCGATCTTCGCACGAAGAGTCGAAAGAGGTATCGAACCAGAACTCTGCTTTTCGCAACGCGCCATCTCCGCACCGCCAAGACGACCAGATAACTGAATCTTAATGCCCTTAGCGCCCCCCTCCATCGCCTGTTCCATCGCTCGCTTCATACAACGACGGAAACCAATACGCCTGACCAACTGCTCACCAATGTCTTCAGCAACCAACTGAGCAACAGTATCCGGTCGCGAAACCTCCTCAATAACAAGGTTAATCCGCCGTCCCGTCAGACGCTGCAACTCGTTTTGAAGATCCTCGATCTTCTCCCCTTTCCGACCAATGACAATGCCCGACTTCGCGGAGAAGAGAATCACCTTAACTTCGTCCCTCGTCCGTTCAATCACGATCTTCGCAATCGCCGGATACATCGGCTTGCCGTACTTGTCCGTAGGGTCTTTCCGCTTCTTGATAAAGTCACGGATCTTCTTGTCTTCGACGAGAAGTTCAGCGAATTCACGCTTTGAAGCGTACCATCGGCTTTTCCAATCTTCCATAATGCCGGTTCGGAAGGCGACCGGATTTACTTTTTGCCCCATTATTTTTTCTTTCGTTATTATTGTTTTATATTTTGTCCGCACCGTCGCCGGGTATAACACAGCCGGGTAAAACGCAAGCGTTTCCGCTAATGTTAACACTAACCGACAACGACGGTGATATGCGACGATCTTTTTGCGTAAGGTCTTGACGAACCTCTTGCGGCGGGTCGGAATCGGCGTGACATAGGTCCGCCGTCGATCCTTATGTCGACGATTTCGAGGTTGGCGATGTTAGTTGCCCGTTGATCTTCGGCATTGGCAATCGCGCTTTTGATTACGGCTTCGATGAGTCTCGCGCTTCGGTTGGGATAGCAAGCCAAGAGTTCGAGTGCTTCATCGGCAAACTTTCCTCGCACGAGATCAGCGAAGGGTCTGATCTTTTGTGCGCTCATGTGAGCGTACCGGTGTTTTGCCTGATATTTTCCGACTGCTGTTGCCATTTTTCTGTACCTCTTCTTTGTGCGGCTAAAACGCTTGCGCTGCTAGAACGCGGGCATTTTTTCCACGTCAACATTTGATAATTTTTTCTGGTTTTATTTCTTTCCGCCTTTTCCGCCGTGTCCTCGGAAGATTCGTGTTTGCGAAAATTCTCCGAGTTTGTGTCCGACCATATCTTCGGTGACGAAGACTTTTTGGAACATTTTTCCGTTGTGTACGAGGAATGTATAGCCTACGAATTCGGGCACGATGGTGCATGCCCTTGCCCAGGTTTTTATCGGCTCTTTTTTTCCGCCAGCTTCCATTTTTTCGACCTTTCGGAACAGTTTCGGTACGACGAAAGGACCCTTTTTAATTGATCTACTCATAAGATTACGTGTATTGTATCGGAAAAATGAAAAAAGGGCAGGGGGACAGTCCGTTGACAGGGGGGGTAATCTTTTAAGAGTGTAGCAACTAAGTAGCCGTACTTTGTCGCAACACTTTGCAATTTATCAGGTTACATTCTTCGCGTAATTGTTATGTTTCGTACAAAGGCACAAAGACCACCAAGGATGTCTGGTAAACTCAAATCCTTTGTGCCCTTCGTGCCTTTGTGTGAGAAAAAACAGCAACTTTCGTGATACAGACACCGTTGTTCGTATGTTTTGCAGACCGATGGTCGAGAGACCGGTGTCGGCATTCGCCTTAATGTCGGCGGAGTCGTCAAAGAAGAGTTTCTTGTCGATCTCTTCCTACGCCCAGACGCTTGCCGTCAACGCCGACGTTCACGGCGTTGATCTTGCTTTGCGCTTGCAATGCCTGGGCGGGGCTTTCCGGGTACACAGAATTTAAAAATTTGTAACACTTCACCCAAGTGGTGCGAGGGCGTTTTTGCAACAAATTGCACAGTTTACGTGTTCTAGGAAAACAAAAATAGGGCGTTTGCACAAAACAGGCAATTTTCTATTTTCCCTATTTTGACAAAAATTTAAAACGCGACACACGGGTGAAGTGTTACAAAAACGGTGAGGCAATCGGGAGGTTGCGTGTTCTACCATTCTTTCGCTTTGAAACCTTCCGGCGTTGGCACGATTTCGACTGCTTCGCCGGATTGCACGATGACGTACACTCCGTTTTCGAGAGCGAAATCTTTGGCTTCGTCCGTAACGACCGCTCCCGCAACCGCGCCGATAAAACGTGTCGGATCGTTCCATCGTGCATTGGCGTAAATGCGGTACTTTGCCATTTTCTCCATATGCTTGCGGACATCCGCCGTCTCCAATGTCGTTTTGACTTCAATGAGAATCGACACATCGCCATCGTGCAAAAGTAAATCTATCTCGCCTTTGATTCCTAACTTCTTTGTGCTAAAAAAATGATTCCGTGTGTAGTAGTCCACTTCGTAGCCTAATGCTTGAAATTTTTCAAGGATTCTTCCGCCGATCATGTGTTCGACCATTCTGCCGATGCGGCCGGTGAGGTCGCCGATCTTTCGGTTTGTTTCCTTCTCGATTCGAGCGAGTTCGGCATCGCGTTCTTTCTTCTCGCGAGCGTATTCGGCATCGCGTTCTTTCATTAAACGGCGCATGTTCCGAATTTCTCTAGCACCTTTTCGGGATTCTCGGGCGACTTCCCGAAACATTGCTAAAACGCCTTCATAAGTCAACGGTTGTTCTGACATAATTCCGCTCCTATCATTCGAGTACGCTTCCATTGTACCACAAAACCAAAAGAATCATTTAGCCGGTACTCCGGCGCAACATCGTTAGCCGCCGAGCCTGCTCGGCGCAAAAAAAGAGAGCCGAAGGGCGACCCCTCCGGCTCCGAGGAACAATCACGAAAAACCCAATCGACTGTTAATCGAAGAGGTCTTTCGGATTGAGTATCACTCCACTGCCCGGTCGGGCAAGTTGAACGAAGACATTCTTGTCCATATCGTCTTTTAAGGGACGAACATGCCCATCGCAAAACGCCACAATCACCACGCCCGGATGTCCCGAAGAAGGACGAGCCGCCTCACGACTGCCGGGTGAAACCGGATCACCGGAGTTCGCTCTACGCTCATTAATGAACACAGGCTGATCGACAGCATTGTTGTACCCAAGAAAAGCGACGTAAGCAGGAACAGGCTCACCTTCATCATCCGTAGTTACTACACTAAAATTGTTCGGATAACAGAAACCGACTTCGCTTTCTATCCACCAGTTATTACCACCAGTTGCTAGCGGAATCAGACCAGCGGGCTCTGTTCTCCAGAACCAGTTACCGGCATCTTCGTTTTCGGTGAGTAGGATTGTTACCGATGTACCGTCTTTTGAAGTAATGTTGTCCATCGTTACCTTTGTTTCGCATCGGCGAGTAGTAACACCCGACCAGGTGCCCACATTTGCAAGGTTATCGAAAAATATGGTATACATATTGGCATCTCTTTCGGTCGTTCCAGAAACCGTAACGCCGGCTTCGGAAAAGCCGAACTCTCGGGCTATAGCGCTATTTATCGGTCCCGCATTGGCGACAAAAGAAATGCGGCTGTCGCCGGCGGTAATGGTACTACTGCTTCTGCACTGCAGCACCGGCAACACCAATTCTGATAACGTCACGGCATCGCCACCGGTTAGTCCGGCATTGATTCTTTCCCACGCCGTGTTGTTCTCAATAAAGGGCAACAGAAAACCTATCCAGGTCAACTCACTCTGATCTACGTTTGTCATAGTATATCCGGCTGGGTAACTTGGCGGTACGGTCGCTGTGAGACCTGTTCCAAAAAAAGCGGGTTTGAGCGGAGCCCTTAGTGCAGGAAAGCCCTTTTTGGTAAGTTCGTGGTTTTGCAAGGCGAACGCGACTTGCCGTTGGTTGCTGGTACACTGTGCCCGCCTTGCGGCTTCGCGTGCCGCCTGAATGGCGGGCATCAACAGTGCCGCCAGAATGGCGATGATCGAAATGACGACGAGGAGTTCCACCAGGGTGAAACCGAGTCGATTTTGAATAGACGTGTTCATAAACAATCTCCTTTCAAGGGGTTAAAATGCGTGATGTCAACAGAGCCGCAATCGTCAGATTGCGATTATCGTTGCGCAATCTAACGATTGCGGCTCTGTTAACGTTTCACTGGTTACTGCCGAGTTTGGCAACAAGAGTCCGCTCAAGACGGGAGCGGCACGCCAGTATAGAAACGGAATAATCCCTCCGACCAAAGAGGTGCATGATGCCTATCTGCTGTGGGCGCACGCTTGATTTTTTACCGCATGTCATACGTGACACCCCCTTTCGGGAGCCACGCAACTACATGACATTTCGACTTATCTCTACCCGCCCATACCATAACGGCACAGCCGGTGGTCTGTAGAAAACTGCCGTCGCCGAAGCGATTCTATACTGTTTGTTGTCGTACTCGAAATTCGATCCGTCTGCCGATTGGCGGACGGTATTTCTAAACTATTACCTGTATTATACCATGCTTTTGGGCGATGTCAAGAGTTTTTTCGGAAAATTTGGGAAAAAAGGCAGTCCGTTAACATGTTTCACGGATTTTTGACAAATTTTTCGATTTTTTTCCCGACAGTTCGCCTCCGAATACGTATTGTCTCTAGCGAATGGAATGGTTCCGTCCGCACATTTCCCTTGCACGGA
>Ga0099364_10008346_pt1 | contig 14594 bp, 16 predicted proteins | sample TergutTh196P3_FD_73070 | JGI IMG/M metagenome (GOLD analysis project Ga0099364, IMG submission 73070) | Microcerotermes parvus P3 segment gut microbial communities from Pointe-Noire, Republic of the Congo - Th196 P3 | ecosystem: Host-associated > Arthropoda: Insects > Digestive system > Gut ... | reverse complement strand
TTCTGAGCGCCTCGGCGCGGGCCTCGTCGGTGTAAATAAGCCCGCTTCTCCAGTAATAATCCGTGCCGGGCGAGTTGAAAAACAGATACAGGCTGTCATCGCCCTCTCCAGGCGCTACCTTGAAAACGGGATTTTCCGGTTCTTCCTTGAAGGACAGGGCGTTTATCCAGACGAATTCTCCCCCCAGCCACGCGCTTCGGCTTGTCTGATCGTAAAGGCCCAGCAGCGGCGCATTTTCCCTCAAAAATTTTCGCGCGGCGGAGAACTCTGGAATTTTTCGCCCGGCCCACCAGTCGTTTTGGATTACAAAAGTTCGGTAGCCGGCGGGCCAATCGTCTGGGAGCGGCTTTTTCAAGTAACGGGCAAGGTCGTTCTGGTCAGGACACTGGGTATTGCGCGTGTCGTCGTAATACAGGCGCATCGCGACGGACAGTGCGTAAAGATCCCCCATGACACGCTGCAGATCCGGGTCCGGTTCTATTATGGCAGCGCGGGCCGGCCCAGCGCATGTTACGGCAACACAGAAAAACAGCGCCAAAATAATTCTGAAAACAAACTTTTTCTTCATTTCATCATACTCCGGTTATTCATATTCCCGCGGGGATTCCTCTCCGCGTAAAGCTCTCAAGGCGCCGCGCGCCAATGCCTCCATCTCGTCTTCGCCGGGATAACGCAGCACCGGCGCGATAAAGGAAACCCTGGAGGCGACTCGCTCACACAGCTTATCACTGTGGGCCAGCCCCCCCGTCAGGACAACCGCGTCCACTTCCCCTTTCAGAACGGCCGCGCAGCGCCCGATCTCCTTTGCTATCTGCAGCGCCATCGCCTCGAATACCAGGGATGCCTGAGCATCCCCGTCCGCTATGCGCCTTTCCACCTCGCGGAGGTCGTTGGTTCCCAGGTGAGCGACCAGTCCGCCTTTACCGTTTATCATTTTCCGGATCTCGGGCATGGCGTACTTGCCGCTGAAACACATGGACACCAGCCCCCCGGTGGGCAGGCTGCCCGAGCGCTCCGGCGACATAGGCCCTTCCCCGTCCAGCGCGTTGTTTACGTCGATAACTCTGCCCTTTTCGTGCGCGCCCACGGAGACCCCGCCGCCCATATGGGCAACGATAAGGTTACAGCCCGTTACGTCTTTTTTCAGTTCTGCCGCGGCCCGGCGAGCCACGGCTTTCTGGTTGAGGGCGTGGAAAATTGATATGCGCGGTATTTCGGGCAGGCCGGAAAAACGCGCTTCATCGGCAAGCTCGTCCACGACGACCGGGTCTACGATGAAGGCGGGAATTTTACCGGCTTCGGCGGCGAAGCGATGGGCCAGAGGAGCGCCCAGATTACTGGCGTGAGCGCCGTACTTCATGCCTCGCAAATCTTCCAGCATAGCCGTGTTCACGCGATATACGCCGCCTTTAACGGGTTTTATCAGGCCCCCGCGCCCGACGACCGCGGAGAAGTCCTTTGGGCTTGCTCCTCTGGTTTCGAGCGCCTTGGTTATTTCGTCAAAGCGAAACTGCTCCTGGTCGCTTAGTCCTGTGACATCGGTATCGTAGCGCTGAGTGTCGTTCCAAAGGCACGATTCGCCATCATATAAAGCTATTTTTGTACTGGTGGATCCAGGGTTGATGGCAAAAATCCTCATGACTTTAAGAATTGTGCGACATCATTACGCCGGCCGCTATGGAAAGCATTTTGGCTCTGGGAGAGTCGGCCCGGCTGGTCAGGATGACGGGGGCGGAAGCTCCGACTATAATACCCGCCGTCTCGTTTTTGGAGAAATAAACTATGGATTTTGCCAGCATATTACCGGCGTCGATGTTGGGAACAATCAACACGTCGGCATTGCCGGCCACCGGCGACGTGATTTTCTTGATCCTCGCGGCTTCCTCGTTGATGGCGTTGTCAAGCGCCAGGGGACCGGCCACCACGCAGTTACCGATCTCCCCGCGCTGGTTCATGAGAGCGAGGGCCTCGGCGTCAAGCGTACAGGGCATGTTCGGGTTAACCACTTCGACGGCCGCCAGGCACGCTACTTTGGGACACTCGACACCCAGCGCCCTGGCGAAGTTCACCGTGTTCTGAAGGATATCCGCCTTCTGTTTCAGGTCAGGGTAAGTATTGAACGCCGCGTCGCTTATAAAGAGAATTTTGCCGTAACCTTCGATTTCGTGGAAATAGCAGTGCGATATGACTTTGCCGCTGCGCAAACCGACCTCCTTGTTCAGCATACCGCGCAGGAAATGGTCGGTGTGAAGCTGCCCCTTCATGTATATGTCCGCCCGCTTGGACGAAACCTCGGTTACTGCCACTATGCCGCATTCCGCCTCGCTTTTCTCGTCGATAATCGTGTAGTCGCCCTCTTTTGCGCCGGCTTCGGCAATGCAGGCCTTTACTTTGTCGGCATTTCCCACCAGGGTGGCCTCTATCAATCCGGCCTTGCGGGCCTCTTCCACAGCCGCTATCAGGCCGGCATCCTCGGCCATCGCCACGGAGATACGCTTCTTGCCCTTGGACGCGCAGAGTTTCTTGGCTTCCTCCACCATTTGCGAAAGCGAACGAATCTGTTCCATTTTTCAACTAACCTCCTGTTGTTAATCTCACTATCTATTCAACCTTACCAAGATTATAGCCTAAATCTTTACGTAGTCGCCGTATCTCTTGGCCTTTTCCTCCCCCGCGAGGACGCGCAGCGCTCCCTGAGCCAGAGCCGGCATCTCGCCCTCGCCCGGATATACGAGGCATGTTGCTATCCATTGGACGCGTTCCTGAATCAGGCGCACAAATTCGGAATCGTGCGCTATGCCGCCCGTGAAAAGCACAGCGTCGGTTTTTTCCCCCATTGAAACCGCCTGAGCTCCGATTTCTTTCGCTATGTGCCAGGCCATGGCGCGGTAAAGCATGGCGGCTTTTTCGTCGCCTTTTTCCATCATTTTTTTGACCTCGCGCATGTCGCTGGTTCCAAGGTGGGCCTTGAGGCCGCCTTGCCCCTCAATCTTGCGTTTGATCTCACGCTCCGTGTACCGGCCGCTCTCACACAAGCGAACCACGTCCCCGACAGGCAACCCGCCGGCGCGCTCCGGCGAGAAGGGGCCGAAATCGTTGACGTTGTTGGTGTCCTCGATACGGCCGCGGCGGTGCGCCGTTATGGATGTCCCGCCGCCCAGATGGACGACCACAACGCAAAGCGCGTCCCACGCCACGTTCAGATCCTTAGCGGCGCGGCGCACCGTGGCTTTGGTGTTGAGGGCGTGCGATGACGAATTTTTTGGCAGTTCCGGCAACCCGGTGACCTTTGCTTCAGGTTTCATTTCATCAACGCAAACCGGGTCTACTATGAACGCCGGAATACCCCGTTCAGACGCCAGAGCGTCGGCCAGAATACCTCCCAGGTTGGAAGCGTGATCCCAGGGCCTGCCAAGTTTCAGCCGTTCCAGAAGGCGCTTGTCTACGATAAAAGTCCCTCCCGGCACGGGGTCTATCATTCCTCCGCGCCCGACCACGGCGTCGAGTTCATGTTCGTCGGGGTGAGCGCTCAGAGCCGCCTTGATTGTCTCAAGCCTGAAATCAAATTGTTCCGTGACAGAACCGAAAGGGGCCAGCTCGTCATTCGAGTGCCGTATGACCTCGCTCCAGAGTTCCGTTTCACCGATGAATTTGGCGATTTTTGTGCTGGTTGATCCCGGGTTGACGCTTAAAACGGCGTACGCCACAGTAGCCTCCCCTCCCGAATTGATTAGTCTTTACTCAAGCCATTCCACTATGCGCTCAAGGTAGAGGGCGGACAATCGCTTTGTAACAGGACCGGGGCGGCCGTCGCCGATGACCTGGGCGCCGACGCGCGCGACCGGCAGAATTTTTTTGACGCTGCCTGTTATAAAGGCTTCGGCGGCTTGAGACAATTCCGTCAGGAGGGGGCAGCGTTCTTCCACGCTCATACCCGCGCGCCGCGCCAAATCTATGACGGCCTGCCGCGTCGTCCCCTTCAGCACCCGCGTCAGGGGCGCGGTTACCAAAGTGTCATTCAGGTACAGAAAAAACGAACTGTGCCCGCTTTCCGTAATTTCTCCGTTCGGGCAGTAAAGTATCTCCGCGTAACCGTCGTTTGCCGACAGAGTAAACACCCTGCGGTAGTCCACGCTTTTGGTAGACGGGTCGTAGCGTTCGTCGTCAATAATGGGTTCGAGCCTGACTCCGTTTTCGTAGGACTCCCGAGACGGGATAATCAACGGTTCATACACGACGAAAAAGCGGGGCTCTGTAAAACCCTTCATTTTGTTGAAGACGTCTCCGCCTGAGAGATACACTTTTATAAGCAGCTCCTCGTCAAGCGTTTTAACGCCTTCCATAATAATGTCGCGCATCTCCGGTAAGCTCATGGGCGGGGTGATGTAAGCGCTTTTAGCCCCGGCGAGCAGCCGTTCCAGATGCGGGGTCAGCATGAGAGGGCGCTTTTGGTAGGTGCTGATGGATTCAAATATGCCTACGCCACGCTGAATGAGCAGATCCGAAACCGGCAGTGCCGCTTCCTCCGGCAAAACAAATTTTCCATTTAGGTAACACAGCCTGATGCTCAATACAAAATCCCTCGCTTAAGTCGAATTACCTTTATGGTATCATTAACTGCTGTTTTTGAGCAAATAAGATATTGTAAGGAGTGGTGTTGTTCTTATGTTGAAAATTTTTGCGGCCTTTATTGCCGGGACATGCCTGTTTTTGACCGGAGCGGGCAGAGCGTGCGCCGCCGAGCGCCCTACAGCCGTGTTTGAAACGTCGATGGGTTCGTTCAAAGTGGAGCTTCTGACAGACCTGGCTCCCCAAACAGCGCAAAATTTCATCGATTTGTCGAAAAAAAATTTCTATGACGGGGTAATCTTTCACAGAGTTATCGACGGGTTCATGATACAGGGGGGAGATCCGACCGGAACCGGCAGAGGAGGCCCCGGCTACACTATTCCTGACGAGTTCGGGCCGGGGCTTAAGCACGACAAACCCGGTATCCTTTCGATGGCGAATGCCGGGCCCAACACGGGAGGTTCGCAGTTTTTCATCACCCTTGCGCCGACGCCGTGGCTGGACGGCAAGCACGCCATCTTCGGAACGGTGATAGAGGGCATGGGCGTCGTGAGCGCGATAGGCAGCACGGAAACCGGCCCTGGCGACATGCCTGTCGCGGAAGTCACCATCAAAGCAATAACAATTGAAGAGAACGGCGCGGCTGAAAACTGAAATTGAGCGAACCCGTAAATTCCCTGTGGCGCGAGCCTATCGCAAAATCCCTGCGCCGTTCGGTCGGGCGGGCTATAGGGGATTTTTCGATGATAAAGGAGGGGGACAGGATTCTTTTGGGTCTTTCCGGAGGGAAGGACAGCCTGATTCTCCTCCACGCGCTTTCGGAGTTACGCAGGCGCAGCCCGGCTCGGTTTAACCTTTCCGCTTGCACGGTTGCCCTGACCGGGATGGACGCCGCGCGCCTCGAAAGTTACTGTCGCGTGCGCGATGTGCGGCATATAGTCCTGCGCCACCCCATAATCGAGATTATAGAGGGTAGAAATGAGCGTTCGCCTTGCAGTTTTTGCGCCAACATGAGGCGCGGCCTGCTCAATACCCAGGCGCGGGAAGACGGCTTCAACAAACTGGCTCTGGGGCACAACATAGACGACGCGGTGGAGACGTTTTTTATGAACGTCTTCCGCGCCGGGCGGGCAAGGAGTTTCCGCCCCAAGTTTTTGCAGGACAGGTCGAACATAGAGGTGATACGTCCGCTGGTATACACAAGCGAGGCTTCCATAGCGAATGAGGCCCGCAGGCTGGAATTGCCCATTCTTCCGAGCGAGTGCCCCTACGCGGGCAAAACGGAGCGTCAGCGCACAAAAGAAATGCTGGCCGGATTCAAAGCGAAGTTCCCGGATATATTCTCCAACGTAGTCAACGCCTTAAAAACCATTGATTCCTCAGATCGGTGGCATGTGGAGAAAAGCTCAGAACCTGTTACCCGTTAAAGCGCGGCGGCCTTCGTCCTGACGGGAACGTGTCCTCAACTTCTCTATATCCTGCATTACGCGTTCCCTCTCTTTTGGGTGAACCTTAAGCGAACTCAAAAGCGGCATGAAGTCGTCTTCGAGTTTGTTGAGTTCCGCCTGTACGCCGGGCATGGTTCGTCCCATGCGCTTGAAGCTGTCTACCACGCTGTCGGCCAGCAGCAACCCTATCGCGGCCAACGTCTGCCGCTGTTCGGCCAGCGTTTCCATCAGCTCGTCGTCATCTTCCTTCCCGTAGTAAGTCAGCTCGGACATAGCGAAAAACAAAAACGTAGCGGTGAGGGCCAGCATGGCAGCGCCGGCCATGAAGCGCTCAAGATAAAAAAGATTGCCCGTAGTGGCCCCGCCTATCATCCCCGCGCAGAACAACAAGCCCCTGGTAAATTGACTAAGCGTCATAAAACCCTCCACGTAACACTGAATTCGACACGAAAGCTACAGAGCCAGAAAACGTCCGCGCCTCGAACGCCCTTTGAACTCCCCGTCCAGGAAAATCGGTTCGCCCCTCGAAATCGTCGCGAATATATTTCCCTGCAAAGCCATCCCTTCGTAAGGCGAAAAACCGCTCTTTGAGCGCAGCCCGGACGCTTTCACCGTCCATTCGGCCTTCGGGTCGATGACCGCGATGTCGGCGTCCGCTCCCGGCATCAGATTCCCTTTGCGCGGGTATAGCCCGTACAATTTGGCCGCCGCCGTCGAGGTCAGATCCACAAGGTCGGAAAGCGAAAAGCGCCCCTTCATCACACCCTCGGAGTAAGCCAGAGGCAGAAGCAGTTCCACGCCTGGAAGGCCGTAAGGAAGTTTGTCGAAGCGCCCTCGCCAGGCTTTTTGTTCGTTTGTGAACGGGCAGTGGTCGGTGGCCAGGAAAGAAACGTCTTTCCTGGCTAGCGCATCCCACAAAGCCTCCTGGTCGGCAGCGGTTCTCAACGCCGGGGCGGCGGAAAAAAAGCGCGCGTCTTCCCGCAAATACGCCTCGTCGGTCAGCAAAAGATATTGAGGACAGGTCTCGGCGGTGATGTCCGTACCGTCTTCTCTGGCTTTCATAAGTTCTCTCAAACCCAACCGTGAACTCAGGTGAACGATATGAACCCGAGCGCCCGCGCTGCGCGCCAGCCATGCCACGGAAGCGACGGCGGACGCCTCGCACAAATCAGGCCGTGAAACTCCGAGCGCCGTCATGCCGGACTTGCGTTCCTCCGGCATTTTATCCAAAATCGCCTTAATTATCTCCTCGTCCTCGGCGTGCACGATGGCTAAAGCGTCGAGTTCAGCCAGAACGCGCATGGACTCCAGTAACTGCCCGTTGTCGGCGCGGCGGCCGGAAGACGCGTAAGCCGTGAAAAACTTGAAGCTGCGGACGCCCATTTCCGCAACGGTACGTATATCGTCCAGGCGGGCCGGAGTCCACCCTACAACTTCAGCGTGAAACGCATAGTCAATAAACGAATCCCCGGCGGCGGCCAGGCGCTTTTCAAGGTCTTCCGCCATCGTAGATTCACGCGAGCCGACCGTAAAGTCGATGATCGTCGTTACACCGCCGGACGCCGCCGCCATCGTACCGGACGCGAAATCGTCACAGGAACGCTCTCCCCCTTGTACGGGGAGAGCCATGTGGACATGAGGGTCTATCGCGCCGGGTAAAACAACCATTCCCGACACGTCCAGAATTTTATCCGCGCTCAATTCCCGCCCGACAGCGGCGATTTTTTCGCCCAGTATGGCTAAATCTCCCTCGAAAACGTCGTCCTGGGTTACGATTGTCCCGCCTTTTAAAGCCAGGTCGTACATAAGCAGTTATCCTCCAAGGTCACTCTCTCACGACAAATTATACAGTAACCATGCAAGCAGGTCCGCTGTTTCCTAAAACACAAAAACCCCCGCCGCAGCGGGGGTTTCTAGATATCTATAAAAGGCCTGAAAACTTGTAAATTCCTGAATTGGCTCCACGACCAGGACGTAAAATTGGTATACAATGTAGCTATATAGCAGCGTTATAAAATAGAGCTGTCTTTTTGTGTCCCAAAATGTGACCACTTCCGTTCTTGGTTGAGTATCGGTCCATAAAGGAATCGAACCCGTTACCATTATTATTCAGATAAAAGTCCAAGGAGGTTATCTCCAGCCAACTCATGCAATACGTTTGAAGTACAATCTGAATCCCAAAACTTGAAGAATCTTCGCCAATGTGTCCACCTTTGGGCTACTCCTGCCAGATAAGGCATTATAAAGCGCCTGTCTCGAAAAGCCGGTTTGCTGTGAAAGCGCCGTCCAACCTTTGGCTTTGGCTGCCTGACGCAAAGTAAACAACAAATAGCGTATATCCCCCGTCTTTTCGTAATCTTCCAGTTCGCTCTGTATGCTACGTTGAAGAAATTGCTCATTTTCTTGGAATAGCTGTACTTCAGTTTCGTCCCAACCCGGCAGCGTCTCGGCGTACGCAATCAATTCTTCTTCATCATTATTTCTCTGTCTCGGCATTTTACTTTCCTCCCGCCTTGGCTTGGAGCTTGAAGTCTTTCCAATAGAGCTTTGCCCTCGTCACATCTTCGTCCTGTGTATTCTTATCGCCGCCGCAAAACAACAAAACCACAATGCCGCCTATTTCTGAAAAATAAATTCTTACTCCTGAGCGAAAACGCAGTTCCAATACACCTTCCCCGACAGATTTGCAATCTCCGTAATTTCCCAGCTTCACTCTGTTCAGTCTGCTACGTATATCGTCCTTCGTTGTAAGGTTGCGCAAAGAGTCAAACCAATGAAGAAAAGGTATTTTCCCTTCTATCGTCCGGTAGTATTTAATCCGCCTTGATTTGCTTTCCATTTCACCGACTCTTGCCTCCCAAAAACCTTTATGTTTAGTGTAAATTTTACTTGACATGTTGTCAAGGTGGGCTACACCCACTGCACAAAACAGGCAACACGTTGTTTGATCTCTTCGCGCCTGTCCGCTGGAACTGAAGGGTAATAGAAAAACCCGCTTCGCAGCGGGCTTTTTATATCGCGTTAGGCTTCCTTATATTTAAAATTGGCTCCACGACCAGGACTCGAACCTGGAACCTAGTGGTTAACAGCCACCCGCTCTGCCGATTGAGCTATCGTGGAATGCTTCATAAATACATCAGCCATTATACTCGGGCTTACGTTTATGTCAACTACATTAGGAAAGTTCCGAGCGAAGCGTCACATACTATCCTGCATACATAACAGCCGGACAAGGGTTTATAATGATATACTGACTACTGCGCGAGAGGCTTTTAATTAATTTTGTTTGGGCGCCCTTGCTGGAGGACACAATGCGCAAAGACGTTGTTTTGATAACGAACAACCCTTGTTTTCAGCAATTGATTGAACCGCCGCGCCTTACGTTTCTTCACGGTACGTCCCTGGACGTCCTGACAACTGCGCGTGACGCGGTTCACCTGGGAAGCGAGTTATTGACGCACCCTCTTTACGGTAATTTACGCCCCAGCCAGCAGCCCTTCCGTTCCATTCTCCTGAAAAACCCTCAGCCCCCCCAGCGCGAAGGGGGGAAATTTGTTTTCCCTGCTTATCTCGAGTCAATTTCCGCGATCGAAGACGCCGTCCTCCTGTACGCCGGTTACGGCAGCCGTCTGCTCGCGCCGGAGTCTTTGACGGACGCGGCGCGCGAGGACTGCGCTTTTGTGGATTCCGAACTGATGCGGGATAGTTTGACGTTATATGGACTGATGAGGAGGTGAGAAAGTATGCCGATTGATTTGAACAAGGAAAATTGTGATGCCGAAGTGAAGGAAAGCGCGCTGCCCGTCGTTGTTGACTTTTGGAGCCCGTCCTGCGGCCCCTGTATGGCGTTTATGCCGAAATTTCTCGAAATAGTCGAGAAGTACGAGGGCAAGGTAAAATTCTGCAAGGTCGATACCTCGCAGAACAAACGCGTGGCGATTAACTTCAAGGTAATGAGTATTCCCACCCTGCTGTTCTGGAAAGACGGCGTCGAGCTGGCGAGACTCGTCGGGGGCGACGTAACGACGGAGAGCGTCACGGGGAAGGTCGAGGAAATGATCGCGTAACGTTTCGCGGCGGAAAATTCTATTGAGGAGGGATGGCATTGAGACTTGAGCTTCACAAAGTGTTTGTGAAAAAACTGGCGTTTGGCGACAAAACCGGCGTTTTTGACGGGGCCGGCGGAACTCTGACCATCGACAAGCAAGAGCTGCTGGCCCTTATCTCGGAAGATGAGAACCTGGGCAAAAACTTGGACGTCGATATCGCCATGCCCGGGGAGAGCGTTCGTATCGTGCCGGTCAAGGACGTGATCGAGCCGCGCTGGAAAATCGAAGGCGGCGGGCAGGTCTTTCCCGGTATTCTCTCCGGCGTGGAAACCGTGGGAGAGGGAAAGACCCTCGTTCTGAGCGGAGCCGCCGTCGTCACGGCGGGCAGGATAGTGCGGTTCCAGGAGGGTATCATCGACATGTCCGGCCCCGGAGCGGAGTACACCCCGTATTCCAGGACGTGCAACGTCGTGCTTTTGCTTGAGCCCTCCAACCCGGACATGGACAAGCACGACTACGAAACCGCCTGCCGCGAGGCCGGCCTCAAGGCCGCCGCTTACCTGGCGCGTTGCTGCGCCGACGCGGGGGTCAAGGCGGATCAGGTGGACGCTCTGGAGCACGCCAACGTCCGCGACGCTATGGGAGCGCACCCTGGGCTCCCCAAAGTCGGGTACCTCTACATGCTTCAGACTCAGGGGCTCCTGCACGACACGTACCTTTACGGCGTGGACGTGAAGAAAATCCTGCCGACCATCCTGTCGCCGCTGGAGGCGATGGACGGCGCTATCGTCTCGGGCAACTGCGTTTCGGCCTGCGACAAAAACAGCACGTACTCTCACCAGAACAACCCGGTCATCGCGAACATGATCAAGCGCCACGGAAAGGACTTCAACTTCGTTACCTGCATAATAACGAACGAGAACGTCACCTTGGCGGACAAGCGCAGAAGCTCCAGCTACGCCGTCAAGCTCGCCTCCATGTTCGGGCTGGACGGAATCGTCATCACGGAAGAAGGCTTCGGTAACCCCGACGCCGACCTTATCATGAACTGCTGGAAGGCCGAAAGGCTCGGCATAAAGACGGCGCTTCTCACCGACGAGTACGCGGGGCGGGACGGGGCGAGCCAGTCCCTGGCCGACTCCTGTGTCGAGGGCAGCGCCTGCGTCACAGCCGGCAACGCCAACGAAGTGTTGACTCTGCCGCCCATGAAAAAGGTTCTCGGCTTCGACGCCGAGGCCAACGTAATCGCGGGCGGATGGCAGGGGTCTTTGGCTCAGGACGGCTCCATTACGGTGGAGCTTCAGGCTATAACCGGAGCGACCAGCGAGCTTGGCTTTACGAAGCTGGGGGCTTATACGATTTAGAGACAAAAACAGCCAAAGGGCCTTGGCCCTTTGGAATCCCATTATTTAGGAGGTGTTCAAACATGAGTAAACTGGCGGGTAAGAAACTTCTTATACTTGGGGAGCGCGACGGCGTTCCAGGGCCGTCTATGGAGGCGTGTTTGAAGAACAGCGGGGCCGAAATTCTGTTTTCGGTTACCGAGTGCTTTGTCTGAACCGCCGCGGGAGCGATGGATCTGCAAAATCAGCAGCGTATAAAGGACGCTGCCGAGAAGTTCGGAACCGACTGCGTAGTGGTTCTCGGCTCTTCCGACGCCGAAGGCGCGGAGATTTACGCCGAGACCGTAAGCAATGGCGATCCGACGTTCGCGGGCCCTCTCGCCGGAGTCTCGTTGGGACTCCCCGTATATCACGTTTTCGATCAGACAATACGCGACGAATGCGATTCCACAGCCTGGGAAGAGCAAATCAGCATGATGGAGATGGTTTTGGACCCGGACGCCCTGGCCGTTGCGGTCAAAGGCATCCGCGACCAATACAGCAAAGACGTCCTTTAACGGAAAGGTGGGAAAACTTTGGCTTACCGCGTCGTACATTACATTAACCAGTTCTATGGCGGTATAGGCGGCGAAGAAAAGGCCGACATTCCGCCCGAGATTCGTGATGGAATAGTCGGGCCGGGCGCGGCTTTGAAGGCGGCGTTCGGCGCCGACGCCGATATCGTGGCGACGGTTATCTGCGGCGACTCCTACTATGCCTCGAACATTGAAAAGGCCAGCGGCGAGATCATAGAGATGATCAAGAAACACAACCCCGACGCCTTCATCGCCGGGCCGGCCTTCAACGCGGGCCGTTACGGCACCGCCTGCGGCGGGATGTGCGAGGCCGTGTCCAAGCAGCTGAACATTCCGGTTGTCAGCGGCATGTACCCGGAAAATCCAGGGGTGGAGCTTTACAAAAAATCCGCTTACATAATCGAAACCCCGGACAGCGCCGCGGGGATGAAGACGGCCGCGCCGGCTATGGCGAAGCTGCTTTTGAAGCTCCTGAAAAAAGAGCCGGTGGGAACGCCGAAGGAAGAGGGCTACATCGAGCGCGGGATTCGCAAAAACAAGTTCTACGAAAAACTGGCGGCCGAACGCTGCGTCGATATGTTCGTGGCCAAGCTTAAGGGAGAGCCCTTCGAGACGGAGTACAAAATGCCCGTATTCGACCGCGTGCCGCCTCAGCCCGCCGTCAAGGACATGAAGAACGCCGTCGTGGCGCTGGTAACGTCAGGCGGAATCTGCCCCAAGGGGAACCCCGACCACATCGAGGCGTCCAGCGCCAGCAAATACGGCGAATACGACATTTCAGGGGTCATGGACCTCACGGCGGTCAAATTCTGCACGGCCCACGGCGGCTACGACGCCACCTACGCCGACAGGGACGCGGACGTGGTATTGCCGGTGGACGTCCTGCGCGACATGGAGAAAGAGGGCGTCTTCAAGAAACTTCACAACAAGTTCTACTCCACCGTGGGCAATGGAACGGCCGTCGCCAGCTCCAAGCGGTTCGGCGCCGAAATAGTCGACAAGCTGGTCGAGGATGGAGTCACGGCCGTCATCCTCACCTCGACATGAGGCACATGCACTCGTTGCGGCGCAACGATTGTGAAGGAAATCGAACGCAAACTCCCAGTAGCGCATGTGTGCACCATAGTACCCATTTCGCAGACCGTCGGCGCCAATCGGATTATCCCGGCAATAGCAATTCCCCACCCCCTCGGCGATCCCAGCCGAACACCGGAAGAGGAGAAAGTCATACGCAGACGTCTCGTCGAAAAGGCCCTGGCGGCCCTGCAGACGGAGATCGAGGAGCAGACTGTTTTCGTGGATTGAGTTTGCCAGTGCATGTCGAGGCCCGGGTCCTGCCTGGGCCTTTACTTCCAACAACTTGAAGGAGGACATTATATCGATGTCTAGCGTGGGAATTAAAGGCTATTCCTACTGTTTGAATCACGTTCCGGAACTGGGGCGGCGTTATGGCTCCACCCCATTCGTGGAGCACGAAACCAAAGGCGAAACCGACTTCCTCAAAAATCTGCCCAAGCACATCCAGACCTACGACAAAGCCGTGCGGTACGCACCGAACCAGGCCTACATCGGAGGGATAAGCTACGAAGAATTCGAGTCCGCCAAAACCCCGTGGATCGAGAACTATCTGGAAAACGCCACTCGCTTTGGCAAGTACGGCGAGATCATGCCGGAGGACGAATTCCTGGGGCTCATGGCACTGTGCGACGTCTTCGATCTGGTATGGCTGGAAAAATCCTTCGCCGAGGACGTCAAGGGGAAATTATCGAAGAGCCCGGTCATAACCGCGTCCATTATCGCCAGGCTGAAGGCCGCCCACGATCTGAGCGAGATCGAGTCCGAGATCGAGGACAAGAAGGCCCTTCCCCTCAAACACGGCGGAAAACTTGTCGGCTGTGTCCGCAGCGGACACGAGGTCGACGACTGCCTCTTCGCCCACGTCCTGATGGAAAACCTCGCCTCCAAGGCGGGAGGAGTTCTGGCGCTCCTCCACCTTCTGAAGAACACCGGAATGAAGCCGGAAGAAGTCGACTTCGTGGTCGAGTGCTCCGAGGAGGGCGCGGGCGACATGAATCAGCGGGCCGGATGCAATTTCGCCAAGTCAATAGCCGAGTCGGCGGGCTGTGTCAACGTATCCGGATTCGACGTGCGCAATTTCTGCGCCGCCCCGGTCAACGCGATCATCGCCGGCGCTTCGATGGTCGCCGCCGGCGCGCGCAAGAACTGCGTCGTCCTGGCGGGCGGCTCTATACCGAAGCTTTACATGAACAGCCGCGACCACGTCAAAAAGGGACTTACGGCCCTCGAGGACTGCCAGGGGAGCTTTGCCGTTCTGCTCGTTCCAGATGACGGAGCAAACCCGGTTATCCGCCTGGACGCCCTGGGCAAGCACGCGGTCGGCACCGGCTCGGCTCCGCAGGCCGTGACCACCGCCCTGATTCACGATCCGCTTTCGGCCCAGGGGCTTTCCTTCAAAGACGTCGATAAATACGCGGCCGAGCTTCAAAACCCGGAGATCACGCTTCCCGCCGGCGCCGGCGACGTCCCTCACGCGAACATCAAGATGACCGCCGCCCTGGCCGTGATGAAAAAAGCCATCGAAAAGAGCGA